>JAAUYH010182609.1_pt1 | contig 10480 bp, 10 predicted proteins | sample 7278061 | NCBI WGS metagenome assembly JAAUYH01 (sample SAMN14350203, study PRJNA611818) | marine sediment metagenome | isolation source: surface marine sediment (0.6m) | place: French Polynesia: Moorea | collected 2018-08 | reverse complement strand
TTTGGCTAATTATTTTCAATATTTCGCTGGTATTAGAAGGTCTTTTATTTGCTTTTTCTTCCATTAATCTTTCGATTAAATTAGCGAAATCTGGATCGAGATCGGGGGTATATTGTCGCCATTTTAGTTCGTTATTGTAGCGATCGTAAATACTAATATCGGTGGGGAATTTGCCCGTCAATAAATAAACAAAAGTCCGTCCTAAAGCGTAAAAATCTGATTGGGGTAAAGCGTAACCTTTTTCTTGTTCTGGTGCTGCGTATCCGGGGGTATAAATTTCGGTGCTTCTTTCTCCGGCTACTATTGTTGCTGTTACTTGTCTGACTGCGCCAAAATCGATTAAGGCTAAATGTCCGTCGGGTCGTAAAATAATATTAGAGGGTTTAATATCGCGATGAAATAAATTATAACTGTGTAATTCGTGGAGAATTTCTGTTAATTGTTTGAGCCATTTAAAAGCGATAATGCGATCGACCGGGAGATTAGATCGTTGTTTTTGATATTCTTCTAGATCCATCCCTTCGATTTTTTCCATGACCAAACAGTGGAGAGGTGTCTGCCGATTTTTAGGCAAATAGGTAAAGTAACCTTCTCCTTTTGGGATTCCCGCACAATTTAATTGAGATAATATTTCTGCTTCTCTTTGGAATAAATCGATTACTTGAGGATGATCTTTGATTAAAACTTTAAGAACTTTAATACTGTTATCTTCGTCTAGAATTTCGTAGGTGCGACCGAAACCCCCTTTCTTGCTCAATCTTTTAATTACTCGATATTGTCCTGCTATTAATAATTCTGAACCGCAAGCTTGACAAAACAACTTTTCTTGTGGATTTTCTGCCCGGTCGCAGTCAGGATTAATACATAAATTCATGGGTAGATGGGAAGATCGTTAACTATTCTAAAAATTGTCTTAACGTTATCTAAAGTTTAGATCTGTTTAGATATACAGGAAATGGATTTAATCAAACAAAACCGATATAGAAATGGTAAGTTGCGCGATCGCCCTTGGAAGTAATCTTGGAGACTCTCTCAATATTTTAGAAGATTCTCTTCAAAGATTAACTGCAGATCGAAATATAAGTTTAACTAGCTTATCTAATTGGTATCGTACGAAACCGATCGGCCCTCCTCAACCAGATTATTTTAACGGTTGTGCGATTCTTGAAGTTAAAAGTTTAACTCCACATCAATTGTTAGCCACGCTGCTCGGAGTTGAAAATCAATTCGGCCGGGTGCGCGATCGATTTTGGGGGCCGAGAACCTTAGATTTAGACTTATTATTATATGGTGACTTAATTTTGAACAGTCCTAGTTTAGAAATTCCTCATCCTCGAATGAGAGAAAGAGCTTTTGTTTTAGTCCCTTTAGCTAGCATTGCTCCCGATTGGATCGAACCAGTTACAAAACTTTCGATCGCTCAATTGCTCGAGGGAGTGGATATCAGTGGGGTTCGTCTGATCTAATACCGTTTCTATTTAAAATTGCTACACTCAGAGGTTAGTCGGTCTAGGTAGGAGGTTAAATAAGGTTTTAGCCGATCTTCGCTTTTAGCGTTATCTGTAGCCTGATTTTTCAGAAATGGTATAATTGTTGCTATTCTCGAATTAATTGAAATCCAAATTTCGTTCCTCTAGGGCGATTGGATGTATCTGTAGAAACTCGAACTAAAACGGGATCTCCTTGTCTTTCTCCAGTGGGAGAAAACCTTAAAGCTTCTCCTGAAGACTCTGCTGCGGATATTCTGACTTGTTTAAGATTTTCTAAGACGCTTTGGCGAGTCGATCGCTCTGAAAGAGATGAAAGCACGGCTAAAGTGGCATCGTAACTGGTAGCAGTGCGCCAGTTAACCGTACCCAACCACCGCGAGGCCGCTAACTTTGCATAGGGTTGATTTTCAGAAAACCAAGGAACTGCTAAGACTAGTCCGTTTACGGCTAAACCTCCAGAATTGAGGGTATCGGAACTGTATAAAGTATCCCCTCCAATGGTTTTAAATTTTTTTCCGGGTAATTCAAGGTTGGCCCGAGCTAAAGAGACTGCGGTGCTAATATCTACGGTACGGGGAAACAGGGCGATCGCTTCTACTTTACCTCTTAAGGTTTTTATTTCTTTTTGTGGATTTAACTTTGGATCGCTAATATCGATCGCCGCGATGATTTGACCCCCTTTGCGATCGAAGTTTTCCTCAAAAGCTCGTAATAAACTTTTACTATAAGTGCTATTTTCGTTATAAAATACGGCAACTCGAGCGATTTTTAAACTATTTTTGGTATATTCTGCCAATTTTCTGCCGCTTTCAAAATCAGATAAAATTGTCCTAAAAAAAACATCTGAAGCTAAATATATACTGCTACTAACTGGAGAAACTACGGGCATTCCTGCTTTTTGATATTCTGCTAAACCTGCTTTGGTTGCTCCGCTAGAATTGTGGCCGACTACTGCTAAAATTTCCGAATTTTTAACTATTTCTCGAGCAATTTGAGCGGCTCTTTCGGGCTTATCGTCGTCATTAGCAATAATAACTTCGACTAATCTGCCATCAATTCCTCCGGCTTCGTTAAACTTAGTTTGTGCGTCGGCAACTCCTCTTAATAGTTCTTCTGAGGATGCTTGTTGGCTGTCGATCGGGACTACTGTGGCTATTTTTAGAGAATTTCCTGCCAATTTAGCGCGAGCGTTGTTGAGATAAATTTGTACTTCTGGATCGTTACGATTGCTTTGGACTCCTTTTGCGAACAAATCAATTGCTTCGGCATATCTTTGCTGGTTAAAAGCTTCTATTCCTAAATCTCTAAACCTGTTACCTCTCCCTCTTAGTAAGACCCGATCGCCTTGACTGATCCAATCTAATTTAAACTTATTTTTATGGGGTTGGCGATCGTATATGTCTATCTCTGTTTCTGGAATTAAGGTAAACTCTGCTCGATCGCTTTTCAAACTATTAAATATGCCTATAATAGCCAAGATCGCTGCGAATATCAGTCCAGTTTTGAGATTGATTATTTTGTTTATCAGTGATTTTTGAATGAATTGTTGGATTTTTCGCTCGGATTTTGGCGACGCTCCTGCTGGTAATTTAGTTACGATCTGCGATCGAGTAGTTCGCTCTTCACTAGATTGGGAGTTTAAAGCGATCGCTCGCTCGGCTGTTATATTTTTAGCAAGATTATTTACGGCTGAATTCTCTTTATTATCAGTATTAATTATAGATTTATATTTGCTTTTTTTCGCTCCTATTTCTGCCATTTCTTGTAAAATGGATTGAACATTTTTAGGTCGAAGAGCAGCACTTTCTTGCATCATAAAATCGATCAGATCTGCAAAATCAGAATCTAAATTTTGGGCGTATTTGCGCCAATTTAATTTGTTATTGTAGAGGTCGTAAATAACAGTATCAGTTGGTGATTTTCCAGATAATAAATAAACTAAAGTTCGCCCTAAAGCATAAAAATCTGATTGAGGAACTGCATATCCTTTTTCTTGTTCTGGGGGTGCGTATCCAGGAGTATAAATTTTCGTGCTGGATTCTCCGCCGACGATTGTAGCTGTTATTTGTCTGACCGCGCCAAAATCAATTAAGGCTAAATTTCCGTCTGGTCGTAAAATAATGTTAGAAGGTTTAATGTCGCGATGAAAGAGATTATAACTGTGTAATTCATCTAGTATTTCTAATATTTGTTTGAGCCATTTAAAGGCAACGATTTCATCGACCGGACGATTATTACGCTTTTCTTGATATGTCTCTAAATCCATCCCCTCTATTTTTTCCATTACCAAACAATGTAGGGGAGTTTTACTATTAGCTGGAAAATAGGTAAAGTAGGCTTCTCCTTTTGGTATTCCCGAACAATTTAATTGAGATAATATTTCTGCTTCTCTTTGAAATAATTCAACCACTTGGTCGCTATCTTTAGCGAGAATTTTCATAACTTTTAAAGTTCGATTATCCCGCACTTCGTAAGTTTGGCCGAAACCTCCTTGCTTGCTCAATCTTTTAATTACTCGATATTGTCCTGCAATAAGTAATTCAGAATCACAAGCTTGACAAAATAACTCTTCTTGTAAATTTTCTGGCCGATTGCAATCGGGATTAATACATAAATTCATAACCAGATTGTTATATACTCGAATATTTTAAAAAGTTTATAAAAGTTGTTTGGAAAATAATTTACTATTAAGTTTTTGAGTTTTAGGTATTACCAAACATAAATTATGAATCTCGGCTTCGTTTTTACGCGAAAAATTTCATTTCTAGAAAAGATTTAATCAAACAGACAAGATCGGATCTGCTTGCGTGTCGCGCAACACTTCTTATATAGTTAAATTTATGTCAAATCAAAAACAGCCTGAAATTCTCCAACAACGGCTTTTCTACCAAGGTCGTAAGTTTAACTTTGAAGTTAGTAAACTTCGTCTTGCTAACGGTTTTGAAGGTGATTGGGAAAGCATCCGTCATCCTGGTGGTGCTTTAGCCGTTCCGGTCACCGATGATGGTAAATTTATTTTAGTGCGCCAGTATCGCTTTCCGATCGCGGGGAATTTATTAGAATTTCCGGCCGGTACTGTAGAGGTAGATGAAGATCCTGCTGCTACAATTAGGCGAGAAATTGAAGAGGAAACTGGCTACACTGCTAAAAGTTTGCAATCTTTAGGTAAGTTTGTCCTCGCTCCGGGTTATTCTGATGAATATATTTATGCTTTTCTGGCTCGAGATTTACAAAAGTTAGCAAAACCACCAGAACAAGATATCGATGAAGATATTGAAGTTGTTTTAATGGGTAGTGAAGAGTTAGAAAAGGCTATTTTAGCTGAAGAAGTCGATGCTAAATCTATTTCTAGTTTCTTTTTAGCTCGAAAATTTCTCAAAGAACAATTTTTAATTTAAATTGTTTGTTTTTATAAAAAAATGGAAAGCTGGAAATATCCTTGGGGATATTCAAAAAGGGTTGCTGGAGAATGGTATTTAGAATTATATGGAGGAGATAGCGACGATTTAAAAGGTCGTTTTAATAAACTAATTGATATTTTAGAGCGATCGATCGCTGCTTTAAAAGAGATTCATACTTTTCAGAGCGCAAGTATTAGTATTAGTTTGTTAGGAGAAGAAATTTTAGCAGATGGAACGATAAAAGAAGAAAATTATTTAGAATTTGTCTCGATTGATTGTCAAAAATTAGAAGATTTAGTATTTTCAATTACCCAAAAAGTTAGACCTTATTACAAGTTTTTTATTACTAATATTTTCATCGATTTAAATACATCAATTCAAGAAAAAGATCGAGAAATCATTCTTGGTGATTCGGCAAATTTTTATATAGGAGCGGGAGATTATGCTGTAATTAACGAAAAAACAGAACTATATTTAAGTTACTCGACATTTACTAATGTTTGGTTGAAAAATGTTTGCGGTAATGACTATGTAACGTTACTAGATAATTCTGAAGCATCAAAATTAAATCTTCCTCGTCTGAGAAAATTTTTGCGATCGCTCGAACAAAATTTAGGAGTTAATATTCAGCCAGGAGAATCTCATTTATACAGTCAGTATTTGGATAAAACAGGTTTTATTTTCGATTAGTTAATAGACGAAAATAATAAAAAAATAGTTAATAAATTAAATTTTGATTTTAACGCTCCTTGTTTTCTGGAGCGAATAAAAAATTTAAATACTAATTTCAAAATAAAAATAAATACATTTTAAAATTATCTACTAGTTTTTTTGAACTAATTGACTGTAAAATAAAAATTATTTCTGACCGCTGACCCCTCTAATTAAGATAAATCTTATACTGGAGTAATAATGTCCGATCGCATTTTATTTTGGCATCGCAAAGATTTAAGAATATCCGACAATATAGGATTGGCTGCGGCTTGTCAACAAAGTTCTAAAATAGTGGGTGTATTTTGTTTCGATCCGAATATTTGCGATCGCGATGATATTGCACCAGCTAGAATTAAGTATTTAATTGGCTGTTTAGAAGAATTACAAGCAAACTACCTTCAAGCTGGCTCTCAATTACTCATTTTACAAGGAGAACCGAGCGAAGCAATACCGAATTTAGCAGCCAAATTAGACGTTAAAGCTGTATTCTGGAATTGGGATGTCGAACCCTATGCCAAAGAGCGCGACAAGCAAGTTACAGAAGCACTCAAACAAAATGGTATTGCTGTGGCTAACTACTGGGATAGTTTATTGCACGCTCCAGGAGAAATTCTGACTAAATCCAATAACGAGCCTTATAAGGTTTATACTCCTTTTTGGAAAAATTGGCTGCAGCAACAGAAAAAACAACCTGCAAATAAGTTGCAAAATGTCAATGGGTTGACGGAAGAAGAATTTAAAACAGCCAAAGAAGCGGGAACGATCGACTTACCGAGTGCTAAAGAATTGGGATATGAGTGGGAGCGAGACTTAATCTTAGAGCCGGGGGAAAAAGCAGCTTTAAAAAGGTTAGAAGAGTTTTGCGATCGCTCTATCTTAGAGTACGAAATGCAGCGTAATTTCCCAGCAGTAGATGGTACTTCGAGATTGAGTGCAGCTCTTAAATTCGGTGCGATCGGCATACGCACTATTTGGCAAGCTACCATCAATGCTTATGATAACAGTCAAAGCGACGAAACCGATCGCAGCATTCAAACTTGGCAACAAGAATTAGCATGGCGAGAATTCTATCAACATTGTATGTATTTCTTTCCAGAATTGGCATCGGGCCCCTATCGAGAACAATTTAAAGATTTTCCTTGGGAGAATAACGAAGAGTATTTTCAAGCATGGTGTGAAGGTAAAACTGGTTATCCGATCGTCGATGCAGCAATGAGACAGTTAAACGAAACGGGATGGATGCACAATCGTTGTCGGATGATAGTGGCTAGTTTCTTAACAAAAGATTTAATTATCGATTGGAAATGGGGCGAAAAATATTTCATGCAAAAACTATTTGACGGCGATCTTTGCGCTAATAATGGTGGTTGGCAATGGAGTGCTTCTAGCGGTATGGATCCTAAACCGTTAAGAATTTTTAACCCCGCTTCTCAAGCTAATAAATACGATTCTGAAGCTGAATATATCAGGCAATGGTTGCCAGAATTAAGTTCGATCGAGACTGAGTATTTAGTAACTGGCAAAATCCCCCAAGATGAGTGCGATCGCTGCGGTTATTTTGCACCAATTGTAGACCATAAACAACAGCAGCAAAAATTTAAAACAATTTATAAAGAGCAGAAAAATTGATGTTTATCTATATTTTTCTTGTTGCAAAAAATCGATTATCTCTGGAAAGAAAATATTAAAATCTGCTTCAAAATAAATATAATTATCTTCTAGTTGTTTGAGAGCGTCGCTGACAATAAAAAGATCGGTATGTTTGTTAGATAATCTTTTTTTGATTCGGGTTAACGTTCTTTCTATTCCCGATATATCGTAATAAGAATCGAGCAGTTTTCGATCTATCATTTGCTCGATCCTTTGACTGGTTGCGAGGGGAAGCTCGTTTAAATTGTTTTGAAATGAGATGTAAATTTCTTCGGTAAATTCAGACAAAGAAACGGAAGAATATTTTTGCCAATTTCTGGCCAGTATGTGGTCGTAAAAAATATCTACTAATACCCCAGAATATCTTTTATAGTCGGAAGTTATTCTTGCTTTGCTCTGTTTGACAATTAAATGGCGATCGGTAAAGCGATCGATCGCTAAATGAGATTGTATTCCCGAATTAAAACGAGAACTTAACTTTTGTCTGTCTGTTCCTTTTACTAAATCTGCAAGAAGATTTCCCAATCGATCTTCTACTGTCGGTTTGGATAAAAATAAATGAGCTAACCAATTCATATTTATAATTATGGATTATTTATCGATCGCATTTTAATACCATTTTTCAAAAGTAATAACAGACTCGATCGACCTCGGGGATTAGATGATTTTAATATCTTTCTAATTGAACGAATATGCTCTTGAAAATGACTGTAATAATAAAAATGATAATGCCATTTTGCATCATCTAAACTCGTGTAATCTAAACACCATTTTACTCGCTGAAGATCTCCCAAAATATCAGCAAGATCGTCAACTCCATCCAACCAGTCGTCATCGATTTCTTTCAATCCAAGATAAGGACATGACAATGAAACTAATTCTCTTCTTTTTTGATAACTCATTTGTTGTCGATCGCAATCTTCGTAACAATTAGATTCTTGAGGTATTTCTTTTTCTAAAATATCCAACCATTGCCATAACTCAGCGCGATCGATAAATTCAAGAACTGCAAAAATTGCATGGAACTTCAGACTTATTTAATGCGCTAGCTCTTTGAAAGTATTATACTTGTAATATGACATTTATGTTACAAGTATAGTGAATCCTAATTTAATTATTCCGGTTGGCACTCAAGTAGTCAGTCGCATTGAAATTAAAGGTAAACAAGGTCAAAGAATCTGTTTAGAGGGTGCAGTAGGAGTCATTACCAAAGCACCTACAGACAATTCTCACTCATATCGAGTCCGTTTACCTAATAATACCGAGGTTACTTTACGTCGTCACGAATTCAGCATTCGCAAACATTTTCAAAAAGAGGGATTACAAAATTCACAGGATATGCTGGCTGAATTAAACCTCTATGAAAGTGTAATTTTTCGCTGCGTGGTCGGTTCGGTTGCTTTTGGGTTAAATAACGAAAATTCCGACATCGATCGCCGAGGCATTTATTTACCCCCGGCCGAACTTCATTGGTCATTGTACGGCATTCCAGAGCAGTTAGAGAACAACGAAAAACAAGAGTGTTATTGGGAATTGCAAAAGTTTATTATTTTGGCGTTAAAAGCTAATCCAAATGTTTTGGAATGTTTGTACGCCCCAATGGTAGAAAAAGCCGATCTAATTGCCGAAGAATTGTTAGCAAAGCGGGAGATGTTTTTATCTAAATTAGTTTATCAAACCTATAACGGTTATGTAATGTCTCAGTTTAAAAAAATGGAGCAAGATTTAAGAAATCAAGGAGAGATTAGATTAAAACACGCAATGCATTTAATTCGTCTTTTATTGTCGGGAATTACGGTTTTAAAAGAGGGATTTGTTCCGGTAAAAGTAGAAAAATATCGCGATCGCTTGCTAGCGATTCGTAACGGAGAAATGGCTTGGGAGGAAGTAAATGATTGGCGATTGGATTTACATCAAGATTTCGATAATGCTTTTAGTAATACTAAGTTGCCCGATCGCCCCGATTACGAACAAGCAAATCAATTTTTAGTGCGATCGCGCCGAAAAATGGTGTCATCTTAAACAGAGGTCAGGGTTTTTTAAATTTAGAATTGCTCTAATAATATCAAATTACTAAAATGAATTTTTGACTTTTGTTCGGATAGTTAAAATGCTTAAAATTAGCGAGCATTGTAACCCAATTGGTTTAACTTATCGATAATTTTCTCGCGATGATCGCCTTGAATTTCGAGGGTCATTTCTTTAACAGTACCACCAGCACCGCATAAACCTTTTAATTGTTTCAAAAGTTTAGTCAGGGTTTCTGGTTTGGATTGAAAACCGGAGACAATAGTAACTGTTTTACCTTTGCGACCTTTTCTAGAAGATTGTACCCGAATTTTTTGTTGAGAAGGAGGTAATTCTTGAATAGCGCGTTCAAAAGCTGCAGAATTGGAATTATTGCCAAATTCAGAATAGACAACTCGATCTCGATCTTTTGCATCTTTACGTTTGGACATAAATAAGGATATTTTCAAAATAACTGTACCGATTATTATATGGCTTATGACTAATGCAATGATGGTAATTTTTCCTTATCGTTATGAAGATACTTGGGTATTTGATGACGATCGAGTTGGTTTAGAAAGAGAGCCTTTTGTTTCTGGAGTACCCGAGATGATAGACATTTTAGTTAAAGATATTCCTAATGCAAAAAATGGGTTTAAATTATTTTTTTCTGCTAATCCTTTTCCTGGTTATCAGGCTGAATTTAATCGAATTAGAGAAGAGTATGGAGGACATTGGTATCGTTGGGAAAAACATAATTTAGAAGGCTGGTTATGTCCGGCTTTATTTAAGTATTTTGAAGTAGCGCCAGAAAAGTTTTATTGTCAGGCTAAAAAACTTGGTTGTTAACTATCGATCGCACCTGGATGTAAAAAGAGCGATAATATTTCTTCTACTTCATCCCAATAACAGCAATGAGAACAATGTTCTTTTATCAAAAGATCGAGGCAATTTTTAATAACTTCCCAGTCAAAACGTTCTATAATCAAAGTTTTGTCATGAAATTGATTGATTTTCTTTCTATCAAATGGAGAAGCTAAGACAAAATTAAAGATCATTCCTCCTTGCTTTTCTCGTTCGGAAATAGCAACTTCTATGGGGACATAAAAATCTTTCACGTTACTAGGCTGACCGCCAATAATTGGCTTTAATTCTGGACTCCAAATAGACTTAACGTATAAAATAAGAGGTATCTTGTTAATAACATGAGAAATTCTC
>JAAUYH010010593.1_pt1 | contig 10482 bp, 8 predicted proteins | sample 7278061 | NCBI WGS metagenome assembly JAAUYH01 (sample SAMN14350203, study PRJNA611818) | marine sediment metagenome | isolation source: surface marine sediment (0.6m) | place: French Polynesia: Moorea | collected 2018-08 | reverse complement strand
CGAACAACTCGAGCATTGGCGGCATAAGTTGTTACAAGCTTTAGGAGACAATGGACAGCTCGTTATTGATGTCATTCCCGAATTAGAAAAGATCGTCGGTAAACAGCCTCCTGTTGCGCCCTTAGAATCCAGCGCAGCCCAAAATCGATTTAATCTTGTTTTTAGTCAATTTATTCGCGTATTTGCTACCGCAAAGAGTCCTTTAATTATTTTTCTCGATGATTTACAGTGGGCAGATTTAGCCTCGCTAAACTTTATTCAGCTATTGATGAGCGCTCGAGATATCCGACACTTATTGCTCATTGGTACTTACAGAGATAATGAAGTTAGTCCAGCACACCCTCTGATTCTAAAATTAGAAGAGATAGAACAAAATATAAGTGAGCTCGATTCTACTTTGGTCAAGGTAAATCATCTCGAGCTATCTTCTCTTAATCGCCTGACTCTTAATAGCTTAGTTGCGGATACTCTTCATTGTTCCGAAGCTTTAGCATTTCCCTTAACCGAATTAATTTGGCAAAAAACTAAAGGTAATCCCTTTTTTACGCTCGAACTACTATCCTTTTTACACCAAAAAGAACTAATTAGTTTCGATCGCGAGCAGGGTTGTTGGCAGTGCGACATGGCTAAAGTCAAAGTAGTCGCAGTTAGTGATGATATTGTTGAGTTTATGGCTCGGAGGTTACAGCAGTTACCAGTAAGCACTCAAAATTTATTAAAAATAGCTGCTTGTCTCGGCAATGAATTCACTTTAGATATCCTAGCGAGTGTTTATGGCGAGTCAGAGTTAGATACAGCACTCGAACTGCGTCCAGCTTTACGAGAAGGAGCAATTTTACCTATTAGCGAGATTTACCAGTTTGTCTTGAGGGAGCAATCTACAGTAAAGGACGAGCTTAACCTGACTGTTCCCTATCGCTTTTTACACGATCGAGTTCAACAAGCAGCCTATAGTTTAATTCCAGAAGCAGAAAAAGTAGCAACTCATTTTCACATCGGACAATTACTCTTAAATCAAACTTCAGCTACTGCTAGAGAAGAGAAGATTTTTGACATTGTCGACCATTTAAATAGGGCAGTTGAGTTAATTCCCAACCAGGCCGAACGAGATCGTCTAGCCAAGTTAAATCTCCAGGCTGGCTCTCAAGCTAAAACGGCAAATGCTTACCATAATGCCTGGAAATACTTCTCAACAGGATTAAAATTACTAGCTACAGATAGCTGGCAAACCCAATACGATTTGACTCTCACTTTGTCTCTAGCTGCTGCTGAAGCAGCTTATCTTTGTGGCAATTTAGAGCAAATGGAATCGTTAGTAGTAATTGTCTTAAAGCAAGGTCGTTCGCTGTTAGATCGGATTAAAGCTCACGAAGTCAAAATCCATGGCTACATAGCTCAGGGAGAACCACTCCAAGCTGTTAAAGTTGCGGTGGTAGCTTTAGCACTTTTGGGCGTTCGTTTTCCCCTCAACCCGAATAAATTGCAACTTTTATGGGCCTTAATTCAGACCAAATTACATCTAAGGCGCAAAGATATTCACAGTTTAATCGATTTGCCCAAAATGTCCGCTCCTCGTTTAATAGCCGCAATTAGGATTATTGGTCTTGTCGGTTCTCCTGCTTATATTGCTACCCCTAATCTCGTTCCTTTACTGGCTTTAAAAGCAGTTAGCTTATCGATTCAACATGGTAATACGGCCATGTCTATTTATGGATATGCTAGCTATGGAGTGGCTTTGTGTGGCTCGTTGGGACAAATTGATGCTGGGTATCAATTTGGTCAATTAGCTTTGAATTTATTAGAGAAGTTCGATTCTCAGGAATTAAAAGCCAGAACCTTGATGGTTTTTAATAACTTTATCCGACATTGGCAAGAACATCCTCAAGCAGGATTGGAATCTCTCAAGGAAGCTTACTGTAGTGGATTAGAAACAGGAGATTTAGAATTTGCTTCTTATGCTGTTTTTGTCTATAGTTACCATTCCTATCTTATTGGTAGAGAATTAACAGAACTCGAACGAGAAATATTTAAATATTTAGAATCTATTAGTCAATTCAAACAAGAAACCGCCCTAATTTTTGTCAAACTATACCATCAGGTAGTTCTTAACTTAACAACCACAGTAAAAAATCCCACTTGTTTAAAGGGAGAAAGCTATGACGAAGATCTAACTTTACCCCTACTGATAGAAGCCAATCATCTTTCGGCAATTTGTCATTTATATTGCCACAAAATGAGCTTATGCTACCTGTTTGAAAAATATTCTGAAGCCTTAACCAACGCCGAGAAGACCAAACAATATCTACAGGGTGTTAAAGCGACTCTAATTATACCTCTATTTCATTTTTACGATTCCCTAATTCGATTAGCAGTATACGATAAGGTTTCCTTAGCAGAGCAAAAACGCATAATTAGCCAAGTTAAAGCCAATCAAAGAAAAATTAAAACTTGGGCCGAGTCTGCTCCTATGAATTATCTCCATAAATATTATTTAGTGGAAGCAGAAAAACAAAGAGTTCTCGCTCAATATCTTCAGGCGATCGATAATTACGAACAAGCTATTAAATTAGCTAAAATAAACGAGTATTCTAACGAGCTGGCTTTAGCTCAAGAACTAACGGCTAAATTTTACTTAACCTGGGGCAAAAAAGATATTGCTCGATTATATTTAACTGAGGCTTACTATAGTTATGCTCGTTGGGGAGCCACAGCTAAAGTAAAAGATTTAGAGCAAAATTACGCTCGATTGCTCGCACCGATTCTTAACCAATAGTATTAGATGGAGCAAGAGAAAATACCATTTCATGTATCCTCATTTATTGGATCTTCTCTCAAGAGAGCATAATTTAGCTGAAATTTTCTCAGGTCGCTATGGCTCATCTAAGTTAGATCCTGCGTATTGGCCCCATCAGTATAAACTATTCAATATACCTATCAATACTGATTTGAGGAGCGGGTCGAATCAAATTTATTCGATTTTTATCGATCGATTGAGTCAAATAACTTTCATTCTTAAGAGTAGTTGTCTGACTCCAAAAGTTAGGAGTGTAATTTGGTTTGAATACGGTTGTTAGTACTTTGTTGATAGACATGAAAAATCCTCAATAAATTAATGCATTGGTGAATTTTTATTAAACAAATTCACGAAAAATTAAGTAAATGATTACAAAAACGGCTGCGTGGTTTGAAATAAAATCAGCCTTTGAGCTAAGTGGCCTAAAATTAGGCAACTTTATATGATTGGTATTACTTATATGTAGATTATAGTAAGTTTATTTAAGAAATGTAACTTTTTAAAAATAAAAGCGATCGTTTTTTAATTTTGGCATTTCAATTTGTGTGCCAGAGTAATGCAAGTATTTATATTGGCATCTGTTTTAATCGCTTGAGCGTTAATATGAGTAACACCTGCCGGGTAGCCATTTGCTTGTAAAGCTTGAATAAGCTGCGAGCGCTTGGGTATATCTAACTTTCCTCTTCGTCCTATTTCAGCCAAAGTATAGAAATAAGGAGGAAAATTGACTTCATTAGTCATAATATCGATTAAACCCGCTACTTGCTGCCACTTCCATAGTTTTGCTAACGATCGCATTCTTCTGAGATTATTTAAATCGTGTAATTCTCCTAGCCACATCGCCCCACTAATAGTCAAAGGGCGCTCGTCATGGACACAAGCAACTTTACCTAATTTACGCCAAGATACAGTTTGATAATTACCACAGTGATGACAGTAGCCGAGAAATCCATAATTATGCTCTGTTAATTGTATCTGTTTAACCAATCTGAGCATTACTCGATAGGTTTTACCCGTAAACAACGAAAAAATAGGTTCTATCCCCAAACCTTTAGTTGCTGCTTGCTGTTGTACACTACCAATTAATAACCGTAAAGCTTGTTCTTGAGCAGCAGGATGAGAACGAGCATAAGCACCATAAGCTTGCAAACTATTTTGGGTAGAATGTCCCGTCGCTGTTCTTCCGTCTGTACTGGTAAGATACATCAGTCCATTAATTTTAGTCGCCCACAACATAGTACTGAGATAGCCCGCAGCACTACCAAAACAATCTACATCCACCAGATCGTAATAATCACGACGATGGTAACAATCAAAAAAAAGGCGATGAGCATCTTGATGGGTAATGTGACAGCAATTTTGGGCGATCGCTTCTCGCAGATTATGATGTAAAAGAGAGTTTAATTCGGGATTACCTTCATTCACCGAAATCCAATCAGCACCACTTTCGAGCCAATAACGTAAACTACGTACCCCACAACCACTCATGGCATCTAATATTTTCAGTCTGCCAAAGTCTTGTCGATAAATATTTGCAGCTAAAATTCCCAAATCTCTGACTACCTTACTTTCAGGATTGTAAAAAGCCTTACCTACATAAAACTTAGCCTTACCCTCACTATAATAATTAGACTCCTCTTGAGGTTTGTTCATTTTCTGTTAATTTCACAAGCTCGATCGCACTTTTTTTTGTTACTATAAGCAAATTAATAAAAATTATAATAGCTACAAATGTCCAGATAATGACACTATTATATAAAATCAAATTAGGAAAAAAATTAAAACTTTTTCCATTTAGTATTCCTAATAAATAAGGTAAAGAAAGACAAGTTACTAAGCCAATTAAAAAGTAATTAATTTTCCTACGAAGAGAAAAGCCGATATTTTTAATCCTTGGTTCTATTAATCGAGAAAAATCGACAAAAACAAGATAAACCAAACAATGGCTCATAAAAGGAATATTAAGTAATAGAGTATTTGATAAGTGAAATAAACAAGCAATAAATAACCAAAAAAGCCACCATTTTCTTGAATTTAAAAGAGCAATAAAGGCTGAGAGTTCAAAAATAACAGCAGCATAATCAAAAAACTCAAAAATCCATTTGGGCAAAGATTTAAGTTTCTGCTATAAGTCTGTCTTGTCTCTCAAATCATACAATAGTACTACCAAGAGTCAACATAATATAATCATCTGATATTTGAAGCTTATCTTTTTAGATGTTTATCTAAAGATTTTGTATCGGTATTGTATATTTGCTGGGAAATAATGACTACCTTTCTCACTTAAGATAAGTAAGGCGATTAACTATCCATACCAAAAATTTGCCGATAACCTAGCCTTAACCTCCCTAAAGACTTACACTTAATCATGCAGTTGAAATTGAATTATAAGTTGGTCAAGTTGTGCGAAAAATTATTCTTGCTGGTAATTGGAAAATGCACAAAAATCAGGCAGAGTCCTTAGAATTTGTGCAAGCGTTTAAATCTCAAATCGATAAGACACGAGAGGATAGGGAGATAGTACTATGCGTTCCTTTCACTTCTTTAACCACAATGTCTAAAAATTTGCATGGCAGTAGGATACGATTGGGAGCGCAAAATATTCATTGGGAGGATAGAGGCGCATACACTGGAGAAATCTCTGGTTCGATGTTAACCGAAATTGGTGTTAACTACGCTATTGTCGGTCATAGTGAACGTCGTCAATATTTTGGCGAAACTGATGAAACCGTTAATTTGCGTCTTAAAGCTGCTCAAAAATATGGCATTACGCCAATTCTCTGTGTAGGAGAAACTAAAGCCCAAAGAGATGCCCAGGAAACAGAAAATATAATTATCAACCAACTAAAACAAGGCTTAGTTGATATAGATCGGCGTAATTTAGTCATTGCTTACGAACCAATTTGGGCGATCGGCACAGGAGATACTTGCGAATCTCAAGAAGCCAATCGCGTGATTGGCGTTATTCGCCAACAATTAGACAATAAGAATGTGACCATTCAATATGGTGGTTCTGTCAAGCCCGATAATATTGATGAAATTATGGCGCAGTCAGAGATTGATGGCGTACTAGTAGGTGGTGCTAGTTTAGAACCTAGTAGTTTTGCTCGTATTGTTAACTACCAATAAGAAGCTACCCCGTCAATTCCTGATTGGACGGGGTAGTTTGTAATTAAAATGGAAGTAACTAAATTAACTTGTTTTTGCTTTATGTTCTTTAAAGCTCAAATAGTTATTCTCTACATCATATAGATGACATCGATCGGCAACTTTTTCCATCAATGACCAAGAAAATTCACATTCTGGATAGAGATATTCTCCCCAGTTTTCTTTTAAGCTTTCGTAAGCTGGACGGAGATTGTACCAGGGAATTGCCGAACAAACATGATGGGGGATATGAACGTTGATATCATGACAGAGAAACTCTACCCACCAAGGATATTTGCAGTGAACTGTCCCACTTAATTGAGCTTGGGCTTCATTCCATGTAGATTGAGGTTTAAAGGGTATTTCTGGCATAGTGTGATGAACCATAGTGAAAGTACTCATCCAGAAGTGATAAACCATCCAAGGTATAAGCCAGAATTTAAGAAAGCCCCAAATACCAGTAGTAATAATTAAAGCAGGAAAAGCGATCGCTCCAGTAATTAAAACGAGTAAGACAGAAAAGCGTACTTGTTGTCTTTGTTTACCTTCAAACTGCTGCCAGTTGAAATGCAGCATTGCCCAATGAAGAATCGAACCTAACCACCAAAATCGACCACGCAGCCTTCTGTAACCCCATCTCAACAAGAAAGATGACTCATCATAAAACTCGGTAGTGAAAGGACTCCAAGTATTATCTACTTCTAGATTATTAGTATGTTTGTGATGGTGATTGTGCAGAATACGCCAAGCATGAAAGGGGTACATTAAAGGTAGGGTCATTGCGTGTCCTACTAAGTCGTTAACCCAGTTACGGTTGGAAAAAGAGCGATGACCACAATCGTGAGCGATTACAAACAAACCTTGTAGTGCGGTACCGGTGAAAATCCATAAAATTGGTAAGAGAAACCAAGGAGAAACTATTAATCCCCAATAGCCCAAGCTAACGCATAAGACATTAATAATTACTTTAAACCAAGCTTTCCGAGCATCTTTAACAAAAACTTCCTTTGGTAACGTATTGATAATCTCTCTAAGTTTTAAATTGGAATCTAGTTGCCAAGATACTGTTGATGGAGACTCGATCGTTGATATTGTCATTAAATAACCCAATTAGTTTGACACTTGAACTTAATCATTCAGACATATAAAAACCCTTCTAGCTGCACTACATTAAGTAGCAGAGTGTAATAAGGTTTAATTAAGCTGCTTTGCAACACAAATGTAGCTAAAAAGGATAAATTCCTAAAATTTAGCTAAATCCTTATATTTACAAAACTTTAATATGTATAACACAAATCCTTGACAGTAGCTTTGCTAAATTTACTTATTGGCAGTAAAAAAAGACAACATTAATTTAGAAGTCGTCAGGAAAACTATATATTGATTGTTGAAGGCTTATTGAGTTAGACTGATGCCATTAAGCTTTTTAATTTATCACTAATAAATAGGTTTGAGTTTTTTAACTTAGAAACCTATTTCTTCTACTTTTATGGAGACTCAGGCTCTTAGCCAAATTTTCCCTCTATTTAACACGGCTAGTCCCGATACTTTAAACTGGATTATAGAGATCGCTACACCAGAAACATATCATCGAGATGAAGTAATTTTAACGACAGATAATTGGGGCAAGGCTGCCTATTTTATTGTTTCGGGCTGGGTTAAATTGCAGTATTCATCTACCGAGAGAAAAATTACGCAAACAATTGTGGGTAGGGGAGACTTTTTTGGAGAAGGGGCAATTTTAGAAGAATATTCGGAAAATATGGAAGTAGTAGCATTAAGCGAAGTCCATTTATTTACTATTTCTGCCCAAAGATTTATTCAAGCATTGTTTCAAGACAGTAAATTGCAGCATCGGTTGTTACAATTGATGGTCAAGCGATTGAAAATATTAGGTAGTTATAGACAACTATGTCAACAACCCCCTGTAGTTAGACTAGTTAAAATACTTGTTTTTTTAGCAGAAAATTATGGTGAGTTCCAGGAAAGAGGAATCTCTATAGTCCAAATTCCCGCCATAGATTTAGCCGATATTACGAATATTGATGTTGAAGAAACTGAAAAAATTATAGACAATCTACAAAATAATGGTTGGATTGAGATAGATCGAGATAACCATTGTTTATGTCTTATAAATATCAAACAGCTAATTAATTTATCAGGAAAAGTATAATGACAGAAACTACTGCTGCTATTCAACAATCTTTTCTGAAGAATAACAAAACCCAAATATTCTATCAAGTGGCTATGTCCCAACCCAATTCTCACTTGTTTGAAGTTAGTTTAAGAGTGAGTAATTGGCATAAAGACAAACTAGATCTAAAGATGCCAGTCTGGACTCCAGGCTCTTATTTAGTTAGAGAATATGCCAAACAAGTTCAAGATTTTATAGCAGAAAATAGCAGTAGCAAGAAGCCTTTATTTAGCCAAAAAAAAAGTAAAAATCACTGGCAAATAAGTACAGAAAATTGTTCGGATATTACAGTAAGTTACCGAGTATTTGCTAATGAATTGACTGTACGAACTAATCATTTAGATGCAACTCATGGTTATTTCAATGGTGCAGCTTTGTTCTTTTTTATCCCAGGATTAGAAGAACAAGCAATTAAAATAAAAATAGTACCACCACAACCAGATTGGCAAGTTATTACTACTTTAGATTCTCTGAGGGATGAAGAAAATACTTTTATAGCCGAAGATTTTGATACTTTAGTAGATACTCCAGTAGAAATTGGCATTCATCAACTATATGAATTTGAAGTGCTAGATAAACCCCATCAATTAGCAATTTGGGGACAAGGGAATGCTAATGCCAAACGAATTATTGCCGATACTCAAAAGATTATTGAAGTAGAAGCAGATTTGTTTGGTGGTTTACCTTATGAAAAGTATTTATTTCTTTTGCACTTATCTGGTAGTGGTTATGGAGGTTTGGAACACAAAGATTCTTGTAGTTTAAATTATCCTCGATTTGGATTTAGGAATAAAGATAAATATAATCGTTTTATGCAATTAGTTGCTCACGAATTCTTTCATTTATGGAATGTCAAAAGAATTCGCCCTCAAGCATTAGAAAAGTTTGATTACGAACAAGAAAACTACACTACATCTCTTTGGTTTTCGGAAGGAACGACAAGCTACTACGATATTTTAATACCCCTGCGAGCCAAAATTTACAACCGTAAAACTTGTTTAGAGAATTTTAGTAAAGATATTACTAAATACTTGAATATACCAGGTAGAAATATACAGCCATTAGGCGAATCTAGTTTTGATGCTTGGATTAAACTCTATCGTCGTGATGCGAATAGTGATAATAACCAAATTTCTTATTATTTAAAAGGAGAACTAGTTTCTTTATTACTAGATTTATTTATTAGAGCAAAACATAATAATAAGCGATCGCTCGATGATGTAATGTATCGTATGTGGTCAGATTTTGGCAGTCAGGAAATAGGCTTTTCTCCCGAACAACTACAAGCAGTAATTGAATCTGTGGCAGCAGAAGATTTGAGTGACTTTTTCCATAGATATATATACACCACCGCAGAATTACCTTTTGATGAATATCTAGAACCTTTTGGTCTAAAATTAAGAGCGATCGCCGAAGACGAACCAGTCCCTCATCTGGGGATAAAAGTGCAAGCAGAAAATAGTCAAGAAGTAATTAAATTTGTAGAAGCTAATTCTCCTAGCGCGATCGCCGGCATCGATCCAGGAGATACACTACTTGCTATAAATGGATTTCGTGTAACCTCCGAATCTTTGAGCGATCGTCTTAAAGATTATCAAGTTGGAGATACCATTCAAGTTACAGTTTTTCATCAAGACGAACTAAAAACTCTACCCGTTCAATTAGCCAAACCTCAACCTAGCAATTACGAAATTATTCAGATAGAAAATGCTTCACTAGCACAGCAACAAAATTTATCTGCTTGGTTAGATCGATCTACTTTTGAGTAAATTATATTTACTATTGCATCTATGCGCAGTTAAGGCAGTAAACGATCGCTACAAGCATCTTGGACAAACCTGGTTTATCTTTTCTTCTGGCAGAAGACCCTCACGTCCCGTGAAGGGATGAATGATAGTCAGGGTATTGCGGATGGACAATCCTGCTCTTGAACATATTTCTTAAGTACATCTATAGTAACTCCCCCGCAGCTAGCAACGAAATAAGCCCCTGTCCAAAATACCCTCTTCTTGTAATAGATTTTGGATACTATCGGCTCAAACTTACGCCACATTGTTTTAGATGAAGCCAATTTTCCTGGGTTTCATAAATATCTCTAAATTCCTCTTTTAACCTATGCATTTCAGTTAGGACAGGAGCTAGTTTTTTAACTTCTTTTAGTTTTTCTTGTTCGGTTTCGTTCATTCGTCACAAGTTAAGGTTGTGCACCATTTGTCAATTACTTGGTAACATTTTGTTACTAAGTAATTGACAAATGGTGCACAACCTTAACTTGTGACGAATGAACGAAACCGAACAAGAAAAACTAAAAGAAGTTAAAAAACTAGCTCCTGTCCTAACTGAAATG
>JAAUYH010004532.1_pt1 | contig 10482 bp, 7 predicted proteins | sample 7278061 | NCBI WGS metagenome assembly JAAUYH01 (sample SAMN14350203, study PRJNA611818) | marine sediment metagenome | isolation source: surface marine sediment (0.6m) | place: French Polynesia: Moorea | collected 2018-08 | reverse complement strand
GGGGTGCGCGTGGGACTGCCGGCTTTGACGTGCAATACTGAACGTGGCAGCAAGTTGCCAGAATCGCACTAATTTTTTCAGGGTTTCCTATTCTAAGCTTTTCTCGCTGTGTGTGTACAACAGTCAGTCGATTCCCGAACACTGTAAAAGCAAGACGAAAGCGAAAGCTGTAAGACACCTCATAAAAGTAAGCGAATTTCCGGGCCGATGGAACGCCGAGTACGAGTTGGTCGCCATTGTGACCTTGCTGGATTTAGATCGATCTGCGGCAGTGCGGTTGTGCCCGATTTTTATCCAGCAAACTACACCGGCGGAGGGCGTTCGTGCGCGCGGGCCTACAGTGGACTGATTGATACAGTACCGCGATATCGCGCACGGTTTTCTATTTTTCGCGCTTTGAATTCTTATTTGCGCGTGCTCGCACCTTGTGTGCCGCACAATTCGCTCGTTTTCACGCCGCTTCTCACAACTGCCCATGATAATCGCCGTGTGCATTAATGTTCCACACGCGCGCCGCTTTTGAATTGTGCTCGTTCACTTCCTAGGCCCTAACTCCCAATCATTCGTACGTACTGTACTCTGCTGCGGTTACTGCTACTGTGTACGCTCCTTCAATTCATGGATGAGGAGCAGTCTGGACACACACTGCAACCAACTGTCGCAACTCTCAGCTCGACACTCTCCCAACTTGCACTTTATTCTACTGTCCTACTACTCGATCGATCGACTCTCGCTCCTCGTGCCCCGCCGCCATGTTATACACCTACACACACGACTCCACTCCGGCTCGTTCACGCCTTGCGCGAGTTGTACCGCTTCGTGGCTAGTGGTTGAAATTGTCCCTTGACCTCCCACAATTGGGCCGCCTGCGCGTTCAGTGGAGAATCATTGTTCGGGCTGTCCAATAACGCCCGAATGCTCAACAACAGCGTAGTTACTGTGTAGGTCGCGCTCCATCGCTCTTTCAGAATGTCCAAACAAATATTCCCACTCATATCCACATTCGGATGAAAGATTGGTGTGGCAAACTTCACCACCGGAGCAGCTATCGGATATTCCGATGAGAATTCCAACGTCAAACTGAACTGCATGTTCGCGTAATACGAATCCGCAGTGCCGTCGATTGTGGCACGCCACCTCATCACATTCTCACCATCCGGAAACGCCGATACACCTGGCACCGGCTCGAGCATCAGTTGCATGAGTTCGGATTGCAATCTTTTCGCTACACTTTTGTCCATTTTTGGGGGCAGTTTGTTAGGGGGAAGTTAGTGCACGGGCGGTTCGAGTGGTGGGCTTTGGATCCAACGGGCGTCAAGGCCGTGCAATTTATGTGGGCGCGGCCAGCATCAACTTGACATGATGCGCAGTGCTACGAGAGTGAAATTCCGAACGTTACGCGAACGAATTGTGCTCCTCGCGATGCACAGCATCGTTCGGATGTGCCTGTCGGTGCTTACAGGTGGTTAAATTTAAACTATAGTTCAAGTTTTATAACGACCAATTGGTGCCGTGCAAATCAGCGATTTATTATTCGTTCATTTTCATTTGATCCGTACACCTCTTGTCGTGATCGATCGAAATTGGAATGTTGATTGTCCAAGGTCAGAAATAGATTATCCCGATACACTACTGCACTGCACCGGACCGTGTACAGCAGTGCGGCTTGGAATCGGACAACTGATACCTGGCTACTGTACAAGTACCTCACTTTGCAACGTGGGCAACATGATCTGTTCCATCATGGACGTTGGGTCGAGAATACCGTACTGCACCCGTCGCATCGCGGAAGGCAAACCCGAGCCCAACCCCAACCCCATGCTACATTCGACACGGGTTTGTGAACTATATCACTTTCTCGCTACGATTCGGTTCCGTTCAGTTCAGTAAATTATCATCTCTTCGTGTGGGCGATCGGCGCATGCATCGCCGACAGCGAACGCGCCGTAGAGAAATACCGTACACATTCCATTCATTTCCTCTCGCTCTTGTTCCTTCTGCCTAATAAAAATATTCCAAATACGCTACACCATGCCCTATCCCATGTTCGCTTGCCCTTGCCCTATCCGCTGTCTAAAACTCCTTCTTCAGTTCGGCGCAGAACTGCGCGAGCGTCTATTCCTCATCGCTTCCTTTACGCAAATGCCTAGCATCTCGCCTCAACCATTGGTGCACGTGAAACCATCACTGTCTAGTGACCTAGCCGTACGGTAACCTTTGTCGCCAGAAAGTGATAGCTTTCGCAATTCGTTTCTACTGCCATTCCGTGTTCCAGTTCTATTCGCCCTTACCTTCACCTCCTTCTGTACGGATATACTGCAAGGTTAAATCACTCGTTGCTTCGCTCCATGTATGCTGATGTGAGTTGTCGCTCGCTGGGTGTTGTACGTTAATCTAAACCTCCGTCGTTGCTTCATCAGTGGACTGCTTTTTGTAACTTGTATGTAAATTATCAGCCTACAGCGCCACCGATCCACCTCGGCTCGAATAGAATCAACTCTTCACGTCTATCGAAATGTCTATCATCCAAATCCCAAGTTCATCGATGCGAAATTACTCCACCTTCTCGGTTTGCATATCCACCGCCCAATCGGCAACGTTGCCTGCAAGCCATGCTTGCATAAATATGGCGATATAACCCACCCCTATTTGAGCGAACCACGAGCCGACTGTCATTGGTTCCGCATTCGCCTTATTTCGTTGTTGAGCGTTCGCGAATGGAATAAAAAAAACCACATCCATAATACAGTTCACGCCAATGAAGAATGCACCGATTCGATTCGTGTACGGTGACAAACGCTCGACGCTGCTCACCTCCATAGTTTTGATAGCGCCTCGAACACAAAACGCTCCCGTCACTGAGAATATCGCCACCATAATCGCTTTGAACACACGTACATCAATCACAAGATTTCCTTCCGGATCAAACAGAGCGCACGACACGAGGAATGGAACTGCCCATGTCAAAACCGCACGCCAAACCAGACCGACGCTGAACCACTTCATCTCTGAGTTTTCGGGGATGGGTTGGGGAAAACTAATCAGTTATTTGGGAAACATCAATAATTATCAATAAAATTAGATCTCATTGTACGACTGTAATGGTTTAGACCAGATCTGGAGAATGCACTGCACTGTAGAGGGGGTTCTCACTTCACTAGCAGTTTTTTGAATTATACGCTGTGCATTGAAATTCAATGCATACAGCGCAATTACGCAAAAACAGAATAGTCATTTTCCATTTCGTGTCAATTACAAGTTTAGTTAATTATTCCTGTTGCTATTAATGACAGTGGTCTAAGAAAATATATTCAGATTTAAATGAATAGAAAAATAATGACATTTTGAAAATTGAAAAAAAGCACTAGCAAGTAAAGGATAATAAAAGTTTTATTGGAATTAACCTTCAAGAAACAACGCGAGAGACACGACAATCTTGACATATTTGCGGCCTGTCGACAATATGGACAGCTGCACTTTGACATTTAGCAAGGTATAGTCTTGTGGAGGCAGCAAAATGACACAAACTTTAACTTTCTTAATTTCTTGTGAATCATGAACACGCATGTTACAAAATATGTTGCTTGTACCAATTTCACATGGTACTTGTTCAAAATTTTATTAGATTTGCGTATAGTCCGACGCAAGTGGCGTCGAATTCTTAAAGTTGGTAACGAAAGGAGCACCGTAACAGGAAAAAAAGATGAATCAACAAAATGTGACAACATCCTTGAACAAAGTTTATGTTTCGAGACTACTGGCAGCAAGATTTCCTAAAGGTTTCTCAGATTGAAGGATTCTCAATCGCAGCTAGTTCGTCTGATTTGAATTCAGAATCGCGTATTGAAAATTGCAAATTGACAGTTCAATAGTTCAATGAATTTCGTGGGTAAACTGGATCATTTTTACGAGAAGCAGGGACATGCACCACATTGCATGGAAAGAATGCAAAATTCCTTATGCTGTCGATGATATTCGTACCCTCGAAATACAGGAGAATGCAAAATAATGTACTCCAAGAAGATCTGCAAGAAAAAAAAATTTGGTTTCTTGTATTCTATGTGACCGTGTAGAAAGATAGAGCGAGATTCTCTGAACAAGACTCAGGATCCTATTACTAGATGATCCTACCAGTAATGCTACTACTGGTGGTTCGACTGAACAAGCAAAGATTTTGTACCGTTCTTTGTTTCTTACCTTTCCCTCTGGAATACATGACTTCGGTTGCTTCAACATTACAACTTAATATTTTTTTCGAACTAAATTCATATCTTGTGCATAAACACTTGGAATTTTGGCTTGCTTATCTAAAATTTTTCTAAACAATCTAGCCGTAAAATGGGGTCAAGTAATTACTAGATACATCCGTTTCTTGAAAAATATTTTTAGATCAGAACAGACAATATTTCGGCTACAAAAAAATTTGTGCGGGTAAGCCCGATAATCTTGAAAACAAATATAATTTAGACATAATTTTTCAATTTTTGGATTGTTTTACGATAAGTAATGGGTTCTTTCTATTGTCAAAACTGAGTATCTTTAGCTTTTTCATTCAAAATATAGTGGAGACTTAGATAGAGGCGAGAGTTTTCCAAGCAATAGTGCAGTTCTATTATTTAATTCTGAATTACTCGAAGGCATATTAGAATTGCTGCGAAGCTGCTAGTTGGATCTTAAAAGTATAAGAATTTATTCCGAATACAAGGGTGTGACTAATTAAAATTTTAACCTCAGCCTAACCTGTGACAATGAAATTATTTTGGAAGGTTGTCAACACCAGTCCTAACTATGATTAGAAAGAACAAAAATAAGTTGAATCGTCTGTGAGTAATTTAGCGCAATGGATTATATGACTGCTCTCTAACAGTTACGGCTACCTTGTTTACTAGGTTCGATTGCATTGACATAATTATAATATGAGATCAGTACATGTAAGTTCGATTCAAATATTTCAGTTTTTAGTAATAATTGTGTGGATGCTCAAGGTTTGTTTCTGAGGGTCAAACATTAGTTATGATAACATTAACTTGTATCGAACTGAGAGAGAATTTCCATTTGTTGTTCATTCCTCAAAGAAAGAGTTCTTGGTTCGATTATTCCCAGGCATGTCACAACTTGCGAATTTTGGTGGCATAATGTGTTAGTTCGTTGAAATTGTTGAAGCTTGGTAGCGAGACTTCGCTGATTGCAGTTTTCTGTGAGGAATTTCCAACAATTCAGTATGGAAGTAAGTAAGTCTATGGATCTGAAAAATGGCTGAGTATGCAAAACACTTGGTTCCCAATATTAAGAAATTTACCATGTGTAGTAGGAATAGCTTACTGGCATTCGATGTAATCATCATGCAGAAAGTATCTTGGTGAGATATCTGTAATTCTGGGAATAACCTATATGTGGCCAGCAACCTAAAAAATACCAAAAGTAAAACAGTTTATAAGTTGTGGCTTGCGAATGACTGTATTCATTGAAAGCATGTAATTCTAAGGCCTACACTGGTACCTGATTGGTTTCAGGACCGATAAAAAGTGCTTGCTAAATTGATTCTCTTCTCAGTCTTAACAGGAGCCAACATTACTAGATAGATCAGCGATATGCAGCGTTTTATGCCATAGTCCGAAATTAGTACAATGTTTATTGGGCCTTGAATACAGTTCAATCATCTCTAATGATCGAGGGGATCAAGTCGAAAACATTGCTATGGAAAATAAGAGTAAAAAACGGATAGTAGTAAATAGAAAACGGGAATTGTAATAAGGTGTAAGCTGATTTATGGTTTGAATGCCGAATAAAGAAAAATTTTGCAGCAAAGGTGGTCTTTCCCGGAGACTATGGCGCAGTAAAACAAATGCACTGATGATTTATTTTCAGACTACTCAAGAAATAAAAAACCTTCGTCTTTGGAATCCTTAAACAAATTTAATAAGCTTTCCGTGTCAGCTGGTAGCAATTCTGATAATATTCCAAGATAAAATGGAACAACTTAACTTTCTAGAGTTTTTCGGCGTCGTATCTGCCTTTTGATCGCATTGAACATCTAAACTATTTGAGAAGCAGCTTTCCATAGTATTATTTCGTAATACAGTACACATGATTGTCTCAGCTTCTTGATTCTTGTGGTCTTGTGGATTCGAAACAACCACTATTAGGAAGGCAGGGAAATTGCCAAAAGAATTCTCGATGATCGTAATATTATTCTCATTGCTATCGCTGTAGAGAACTTGACAACACACTTCGGAAATGTAAGTTATTAACTAGTTATCGTCCTAATTTAAAGAGTTCAAGATTAAATACCTAAAATATCATTTGAAGTTGATTTGAAACAATGAATAATGCTGAAATATGGTTGGCTCAATTATGGAAACGAACAAATAGAATTATTGACAAGCTCGCAATGCGCTTCCGGACTGAAGTCAGAGTACGAGTCGTTTGCACAGGCACGTCTGTTTGGACTAGCTATCCAAGATCTACTTTAATAGTCAACGGAAAAGCGTAATCACCAATTGATTTTAGGCGCTCGGATTCCTGAAAGGAGTTTCAATACCAGATGACCTTCCACAAGCATCACATCGAAGCCTTAAAAATGAGTGGATTTACCTGACCAGTTTGTAAAATGGAGGCCTGAAAACCATAAAAAACACGGTTTTCGAACGATTTCTCTTTACGTAATTTAAAAGTTCAATAAAAATGAGTTAGCAGAAATGTGGATACTCTTTCAATATCCTTAGATAGTTCACCTGCCTTTTCCGGTGAATTGAATTTTCTCATTCAAACATGAAATGCTGTAAGGTTTAGCATTTTAAGTGAGGATAAGAGAAGCCATATTATGTCATCAGAGACGGGTTGCTTCAGCATCACCAAACTTCAGCGCTCTGGAACTGAGATAGCTTCACGAGAAGGTCAATCAGTTCATGTAAAGAAGAAGCACGATAGGACAATTCAGTATCTTCAACTAGTCAACTACGTACTGAATTTATTTGAGTACGTTGATATGGTGCGAAACGAATCTCTACAATTGCAAAGGTTTCAATGTTCGTATTTTTTAGTACTTTACTTCTCAACTTCATATGCCAAACAAAAAAATCAATTGTTACACTCTCCCTCCCCTGATCAGCACACACTTTTTCCGATCAATCCCGCAATTATTAGTAAAGAAACTGTAAAGCTACTGTATAGATCCTCCCAGATTCCCTTCCGAATCGCGTCTAGTAATACTCAAGCCGTGCCTCACATATATTGCATTTTGATTTGACCTCTTCAAGTTGAGAATCAGATATGGAATTTTAAATTTTAATTCCAGCTTCCAATTATGTTGAAAGGCTCATTACGATTGATTTTGCAAGAAACAAACGACGAACAAATTTTCGCGACCTTGATCCTCTGACTCCTCGTTTGAATCAAATGAAGCTCTTCAATTTCTCAGTAGTTTTTGATATCATTCAGATGTATATTGCTCTAATACCTCACAAAAGAAAGTTTTTCTCAAATTCATGTTTGTGATGGCATCTTTTTATTAATTTGAATCAGATTTAGAACTATGAGAACTATTCTACCAGACGAAAGATTCTACTATTGATTATAAAGGTTAGGGTATTAAAATATGATGACGGTTCTGATTATACTCGATCAATCGAGAGATCATGAATCACGATAAATAATGTTGGAGAAATAATCATATTCGAAGTCAAGTATGATGATTGACTCATAACCGGCGTTCGAGATGGGACGATTTTGTCGGTGTTATTGAATATCCATGGAATGTGCCCTACTTATGTATTTTCTTTCTTCTCAAAGCTGCTTCTTGTATCTTTTCACCACACTAAGTTGAAAATTTTACAGTTCAGTTTTGAATATTGGCCGAGGGGGAACCGGATTATCAGCTTTACGTGATATTCCAAGCTGACTCGGCCACCATGTCTCCTCTAAACCAAACATGAAACTAGATTTCGCAATTTTGAAAAAATCTGCGTTTTACATTCGATAGATGCAAAGCACTTTCATGAGGCATACATACTTCACCAGATAAACAAGATATACTCTGATTGAATTGATTGATAAATTTTCTGCTTTTAACTCGGCTCTCAAAGCTTTCTGCAGTATCACAGTTTTCTAGCTCGTTCACAGAATTGTCGATGGATTAATTATTCGGACTTACATATTTTTCGATCCTTAATGCTGTATTAATCAGCATATAGGCTCTTTCATCTGTAAAGCAAACACAAATCACAGCGATTCATTTTCGCAAACTTTTATAAGGTTGCCTAAGCATACTAATTGCAATGTATTGTGCTTTTGCGGACTATTGAATTAAATATAAGAATCATAAGCTAATTATTACTTTTCTGTGCCTTTGGATTGTTAAACCGGTGATAAAGATTATTATTAGTTTTCATTCTCTATCTGAAACAAACAGAGAAATAGAATATATTAATCGTTTCCAAGTAAATAGAATAGTAATTAATCGACAAAGCGAGATGCTCTACATTCTTTCTTCGAATTTTGAATTACTAATTCGAGACTACGTCGTTTACATGACAAAGTATCAACTGTGCGGATATTCAAAACATACGAAATATTTTTCCGTTGTCGAATTGTATGATAGTAAATACGTTGAAGAGATAGTGCAATTGATGCTCTTAGCATGATTGCAAGTTTTAGAAGGCCTACTTTCAACCACAGTCGTTGGTTTGTTAGCAGACCACGTTCGATCACATTATGCTGGTTTCAAATTTTTCATAGTTTACATGATTCAATTAGTTAAACATTGATTGTTATCCAATCAGACTGGTCTGAACTTGAAATGCTAATCCAATAAATGAGACAACTATGATCATTTTCTATTTTGCTTCTTACCGAGAATCGCTCTCAAAAATTTGATTTTGTTAGTTACATCCACAGTCCGCTTTCTTTTTTGAAAAAACAGTTTACAATAGCGAGACTCTATAATGTGATAAAAAATTATGAGCATTGCAAGATCAAGACTGTAATGTCCAGTTCCGCTGTAGCGTCAGTGCCACGTAACTTCATTGCGGAGCCTTTTAACCGACCGCGTTGATGGTGCCAGAATGGTCAGGCAATACATTGAGTTGGTCTGTCCCCACCCAACGGTTTGTAAAACGCGAGTGAAGTCCCCTTGCCACCAACCATCACCTACAGCAGCGAAAGTTTCCGCTTGTGAAAGCAACAACACTTAAAATGCCGGCTGAATCATTCCCAGCGAAGATGCTGGAACAGGCGAAGACCATGCTGAAACAGAAGAAACAGGACAAGACTACGAAAGAGATCGAGCATCCCGAGTACGTTCACCTGGCTTCAGATTGTAAGATTGTGAAGAACTCGCTTGAGGCTCTCTCCAAACAGATGCACGAGAATGAAAAGCATTGGGCGAAAATGTGTGAGAATCAAAAAGTGTTTGCGGACTGCTACGGCAAACTATTCTATGACAACCCTGAACTAGCACATATTGCGGTTCAGTTCAAGGAGACTTCGGACACCATTGACTCAGACATCAAAGCACACTTTGAGAAGAATGACTCACCACACAAAGCCCTGAAACATCAGGTGAGCAGGAAAATTGACGAACTGGCCAAGGTCCTTGGTCGTCGAGCTGAACTTCGTCGCTTGCAACGCAGCCGCAACAAGGCGCGCAGAGAGCTAGAGAAGTCGAAACAGAACCAACCCGCATTGGATGGACCGAATGAAGTTGTGGCCGCCAAGCAACGTGCGTACAATGACGCCGAGAGGTTGTATACGGAAACGTTAGCTACTGTCATTGCCACGATGAAGGACCTTTTGGCCGCCGCAAACACTACCTATGCGTGTGCCTTCTCTGAATTCTGCTGGGTTTCGACTCATGCCTCGAGTATCGTCGACTTCTCCATGCGCAAGATGCGCAACGTGGCGGACCATGCCGTCGACAAGTTGGTCCAGGAGCTCCCTCCCCCAGAGCCGGTCGAGGAAGAGGAGTTCCGGCCGATCAATGACGACCAGGACCGTATGGTGGATGCTACTTCGAATGTGCCGTTGAAATAACTTGGGACTAGGTCGCTCTTTTAATTCCGATTCGTCGTTAAACGTTCATTATCGTTACCATATGTAAAGTAACAATCTTCTACTTGGAAGTCGATACTTTCCGGCTGGCAGTTCTACCTCAGGTGGGATTTCCCGCATATCGTTTGCACGGAACGCGGTCACCGCTCGGTATTCGCGATGGTAGTGATGGGGACTCTGGAATTCGCATTAGCAAACTGAGCAGATAAACTCGTGGTTTTAGCAGGGCTACGTTGTCAATGCGGTTCTTGCGTTAAACAGTTTGTACAGTAACCACTTCACATTCACGCAAGAACTCCTCTATGTTGAAGAGAGAGTGTTGGGGGTGAATAGGAAAACCTAAACACGCACCGTTATTGGTGATGAATTGACGAATTACTGTAACAATGTGTCCGTAATACTGTGCGGTCGCGTAAGAGGTCAATGGAGGTTCGC
>JAAUYH010096114.1_pt1 | contig 10483 bp, 9 predicted proteins | sample 7278061 | NCBI WGS metagenome assembly JAAUYH01 (sample SAMN14350203, study PRJNA611818) | marine sediment metagenome | isolation source: surface marine sediment (0.6m) | place: French Polynesia: Moorea | collected 2018-08 | reverse complement strand
TTCAACATCAACCGCTATGCCCCAGACACGCCGTTCAAGGGCCGTATCTGTGACAAGTACGGAAAAATCCATCTCGGAACCGTGGACGAGTCTGGCGAGGCGTTGATTGCATCCAAGTACTACGGAAAGCCGTTCGTGCGCATTTCCAAGTTCTACCCCAATGGTCTCAAGCAGAAGTTCTCCCCATCCTTCTTCAAGACGTTCTCAGTTAAGGGATACTACAAAACAAAGTACGGGAAGGTCGTGTACAGCCCGTTCTACAATTACGGAAAATTCACACCTCACAAATACGCTTCAGTCGGTCGTGAAACTAGCCAACAGGCCCAGATCAAATTCTTGAACAAGAAATGCATCATCTTGCCGTTCGCCAAGTACCAGAAGCTGGACAAGTACGGACGTAACGTCGTAGCTAACATCAGGACTACCAACACTTTCGTTGATTGTGTATCTTTCAAGGTTTCCGTTTCGAAGAAGGCGAAGAAATACTCGAAGAAAATCGCTCACTGAAACTACTAGTTTCAAACCATTTAGGATTGTTCGATAAGAGAATTGATTCTGAATCTGAAGCAACACCTTGAGCAATGTTCTTGATTAACAAGGCCTACTAAACACGACTTTCCTTCATCTCCGTCACGGTATACCTCCAATTCTTCTTCCCAAACGTTGTTTGCTGATATTATGATGTCCATGTCAGACCGGTACCGAGCTAAATTTCCATCCTTCAACCCTATCAAGAAGGAAATACAGAATTCGAATAGTTGACTGCCGATACATTGAAACATGTTTTTGTTGCTGTTGTAAGGGCGCCTTGTAGCAAACGTACTATAGAATAGAAGATTAGACCTATATTTTTAAGTGGGGCCGGAGCACAATACACAACATTTATCAGGGAATAGCATCGGCCAAGTATTGCTTGACTATAGAATGGGTAAAGTCAATTTTCGAACGTCAACGTCGTCATCATCAAATTTCAATGAATTCTAGCAATTCACTTTCGACTTCTTTTCTGTTCTGATCCCGACTCTGTGCTAACATTTCCGTTACCTGTTCTTTTCCGTTTCTCCGCCGACGATGTTGGTTCTGAATTGACCATGGGAAACTTCTCTTTCTCGTTGAAGGAATCGTGCTCTTCTTCCATGAAGTCGATGAATCCTTCAATTCGATGCATGACCTTTTGGTCCACATGCGCGTTGGGGTCGGAAGCAAATGATTCAATCTCGCGCAATGTTTGGTTGTCGAGCGCTTTGGCGTTGAACTCGAACTCGATCATATTCTCCACGGTCGAGTCGCCTGTGAGCTTCGATACAATCTGTATAATTTCTTTCAGTTGATAGCAGTTTTCGATATCCGACAACTTCTTCACGAGCTTCTCTTTCTGGTTCTGCGTCATTACAATCTCGACCACCTTTCTAGCTCGCGTTTTCAGAGAAACCACATTGTCGCGACGGGTTTTCCAATATTCCAGGTCCTTCAATAACTTCGTCTTCGACCGATAGTTCCAAGTAACCCAAACAACAGCATTTTCGACGAACAAACCACCCTCAAACTCAGGCCTCTAATTATCACTAGAGAAAGTATCGTTGCTGATATGTGCGGTGAAGTTTACGAAAGGGTTGACTAACACTCGCATCTCGAAGTGATGCGCAGTTTAAGCAAGATGGTAGCGTACTCGAACGCGTTCAAAAAGACGGTTGCTTCGAGTGAGGACTGTCGGCGGCGGGTAGCCACAAACGACACAACAGTCAACTAACAGTAAAGATGAAGCAAAGCGTGAAGAACTTAGAGCAGGTAGGAACGCCCTGGGAATGTTATCATCCGAGCACAGTACTCCAGTGGAAGAATCAGATGCGCAGGTGCACTGCTATCGCGGGTAGGACGGAGATGCGCTCGGGAAACCGCTCCTGAGAGGCTTAATCAGGATTTCAAATTCACAGCTTGGTGTTAGTTGATTGGGTACAAATGGGTGTTTACCTAGGTAGTGAGGTGAATACATCATTCAATGTAAAAAACGTTCGAAATTTGGCATTTTTTCAATTCATGTTTTTTACTTTTTTTAATACATGGCGGAACCAGTTTAGGAATCTTTGCGAAGATAATTGTCCATACGTTTGCAAAACCGCTTGTGGTACGACTGTTAATATATACTCGTTCGTCCAGAAACCGAACTCAAACCAATTTTGTATAGCTTTATTTTGTGTAACTGAACACTTAGTGCAAATTTCACATTCATAAATAACTGAACACTTTGAAATTTTGTCAAGTGTTCGCCCCAACCCTACTGTTGTATCTATATGATTCCCCATGACCGACATTGATATATCTTCAGACACGAACGTTCTTACTGCATCTCCGATCCTCAGGTACTAGTCCTTTCGAATATGTTCTGTCTCATCGGTACTGGTACCTTGGTCCTTCGCTAGGCATTCCATAATTTCTTCTAAAGCGAGAAACCAGTAATCGGACAAGCGACACTAATCAGTATGTTGAGTGATTGTAGCTACACCAGTGTGCGTGCTTAGCACAGCTCACTCTCCAGAAATAGCACTCTTGGGTGAAATATGTAAGATTTACTATGTACTTCTGTAGAAACAGAATCAATAGTGCTTAGGAGCTGACCCTTCCCAAAGTAATTTTTATTAAAATATTGATTGCATTTACTGTATTACATTGGGTCCTTCGAATCTCATATGAAATTCTATTTATTTCTGGACATGCGGCTGAAAGTCACCTTTTTCCGTAACTATAATTGTAGTTCGAATTTATCCAAGTATCATACTATTCAAAAAGCACTTTAGAAGCAGTTGACCCGTAGAAATGTTTACATTTTGTTCTGCTGTATATTTCAAAATTTAACAGATGATGAATATTAACCAAAACCCCTTGATTCATGGTGACGCCCGAGTACAATTAAGTGGCACAATATTTGGTATCAATTTGAAGTTATTCCATGTATTTCAAATAACGCGATTTAGTATCCTCGAAATGAGAACAGCCACCTTTCTTGCAAATCAATTAAAAATAAAATTTTGAAAAGGATCTGTAGGGGAGCGCAGGTACAATAGAAACATGAACCATAGATATCAAAACATAGTAAATTCATCGAAAAGTACAACGTTCGTCAGGCTCTATTATCAAATTTTACATAACGAAGTAAAAAAATAGCGAATAATAGAGGGATACAATCTAATTTGACAGTGTTGCGACAGTAATTACAATTTTCATTGCTGAGAGCTACGTACAATTCAATCTGAAATTGCACCACGTGATTGGTGAAATAATTTAGCAGCTATTTGCAGATTAAGGTTTGATAATCTATGAAATTCGACTCCTTTTCAAAAAGTAACATTTGAGGATTGTTACAAACAGACATAATTTTGGTTTCTATATTGATAAATATACATGAACCGTGGAAAATATATTGCTTTATGCATCCTCGCTATTCAATTTTGATCAGCTTAGTTAGGTTATTCAATGCTGCTTTAGCAGTTTATATATCGAAGTATTCGATGCAATGTAGAATTCTTTGATCCATGTTCTACCTCCAGATGTATTATACTTCTAGTATAGAATGATTCTCAGAAAATAAATACCTTACGTTATATGCAAAACTAAGCGAGATTGCAGGCATGAAAATCAGTAAACGGACAAACTCATATCTGGATATTGAGTGTTTATCCAAAAGTAGAACATCATTATTTTTCATTTTAAGAATGTTTGTGCCGCTTTATGGCTGGAACAACCACGTCTTCGTGAATTTGTCTACGAACTACCTAGCGCCGTGCTGGAGGCAGAGACAGAATCAGCGCGTAACTAGGAACACGCGAAAGAACACCGCGCTCTAGCCAACGTGATGCCAAATTGTCCCCTGCAATGGCTATGCTACGAGGAAACAAATGAATATATCGCGAGCTCTTTTTCAGGCTCATGCTCGATGTATCTCTGTCATAACGACCGACGAACTGTAGTTGCAGAATCGATAGTGAGAAAACCATGAACAGGTTACTTTTCTTTGTTTTTCAATCCAAAGCTCTAAACAAGAAGGTTTTCTACTACAGCAACTGCCAGGAATAAATCTGACATGGTTCCTGTATCCAGGGTTGAGTGCAATAATATTCTTTTCGCATTGCAATTACAGCAATACAAGTCTGATTGATTGCAATAATTGCAATCTATTGCATTAATCATTTTACGATATACTGTATTTCGTCCTTAGAATCCTATCTACATTTATCCTAGCTAATTCGGTACATCTTCTACTGTTCGCACTCTAAATTGCGGCGCCTGATGCCTCACAAACCAGCGGTAGATCCCAGTAAGACTTGTTAAGTTTCAGGAAAGGAATAGCTTGTGCGAGCATAGGAGTAGATGCCTTTCTATGAGCTTGAAATAAGTGCGTAGCATGAGACCACAACCGCTCTACTTTGGAAACAGAACCACAAATGAAGCTTGCGTTAATGTACTTGATGGACTCTTCATCCAATTTGCGATGTTTCTTAGTGATTTTCTCCATAATAGACATGGTTTAGTCTTCTTCGGAAGATGCTTCTGGAACAAGTATGGAGGCATTTCGGGACGCTAGTAGACTTCTACAAGCAAATTTTTCAGCACCCATCATCAAACGGAGTTGATAACGCTGGATCTTCACAACTCCACTCTCAAACGCTTTGTGAGTCATCAATGATGAATTATTAGAAATTTAATGAATTTCAAGTTTGCATTGATACAAGTCTGAGGTTTCATCAGCTTTTTCATTAGCAACGGACTCTAAGACAGTTTCTAATGCGAGGCGAGTATCGGACAAAGGCAGATGTTCTGTCTGCAAGAACTTGGTGACCTGGTCAATTAGACCCAACATCGATTTGAACTTTGCGACATTTTATTTTAACGTTGGAGTCAAATTCATAGCAACAGTGCTGCGTTCGTTCTCAGCAACATTTCGCAACTCATTGTAAATCTTGCAAAATTGCCAACATCAAATATTTTCCGGACTACCTTGTTTTGTTCTCGATAATAGGCGATAATGAGGTACGATTTCGAAGCAAAGCTCGATTCTTCAAATTCATGCGACAATCCACCATATTTTCATGAACAGAGTCAATACAACTTTTAAGTTAAGTGTCTATTCGAATCATCTGCTTGACTTGCAGATCGAGCTTGTGGTTTGCACAGCGAACATGTGAAATTTTTAACTTTGCCGCCACTGCTTTTTTAAAATTGCAGTTGTCAGCGATTTGAAAAACTACCCATTCCGAGAAGTTGGCTTCGTAGGATTCAAGCATCGCTCGTGTGTGAATCGCAATAGTTTGAGAGTCAAACTCAGCTGTTTCGGAACCGCAAGTGCGCGTAGAGGCCCAGTCACAGTCACATGATTATGCCGTCGGACTAACTGGGAGAAGGTAGCCGACTTCATTGGATTCCTTGCTTGTAGACTTACTGTGCCTTCTGAATAGTCCCAAATAATGTACACCGGAGCAAGTCCAATAGTCTTGCATAATGGCACCTTTCGTCTTCTTCATTTCACTTGAGATTCTTTCTCCACCATCTGTACTAGCACACGTAGGAACTCTGTCTTAAATTTTAGAGTAAATATCTCTTCAAACTTCGAAAACAGGCGATAATGCTCATTTTCAACAAAAGAAATGGGCGCATTGCAGAAAACGATTAACCTTAGATACGCATAAAGAGATTTTTCGCGGTTTGATCCGGTCTGTCTGAATATTTCTTGAGTGGATTGGGTTCTATCAGCTCTTTTCTAGGGAGCGATACGCCAGCAAACTTCCTTTACAATCTCATCTTTCGATTTATAGCAAGAAATAAGGTGACTGAAAGGATTCGTGTACCCTCTGTTCTTCTGAAATACGATTAAACCATCTTGATTAAGGCATAAGGTGCGCCTTCGACACTCAAATACTAATTACGGCCTGTTCTGTCGTAGGAAATGCTGCATCATCTCCGACTGTCCTACGCTTTTCGCGCAAAAAGGGCAAGAGCGTCTCGACACACTGTTTCTTACTCGGTTCCTCCAACCTTTCCTTCTTCGTTCTACCTACAAGCGCACTTTCTACAATTCCCTCCACACGACTTGAAATCACTACACATTATTGCAATTCACTGCATCACTTATTTTTACAGATAATTGCAATAAATTGCAATATCAACTCATTGCAACTCATCTCTGCCTGTACCCTCCCTTCATCCATTGAAGGTAGGTCCTTCATCTCCATTCTGCGACAGTACTGTCGGACTGCTGTCCTCTACCAGTACTACAACTTCGAAATTTCCTCACCCAGCTTTGAACATAACGTACACGCGCATGTAGCAAGACACAGTACGTACGTTGCCCACATTTTATGAGGAAGGCGATGCAAACAGGGGAAAATTCCACGGCAACACCTTCCCTAACAAGATCAATATAGAGTCTTCATCGTTTGTTGTCGCCATCGCCAAGTCCACAGCGAGCTGGAGAAACTAGCACCATACATCCACCTCTACTTCACACATCCCTGCATTGGACTGCACTATAAGTACTGCTGTTAACCCAGGTTAGCGGATATGAGCCAATTCGTAACAGAGAATGCCGCGACGGCCAACACAACGAAAAACATGTACAACACAGGCACCCCAATGCACGAGTACGATTAGTGGTATGCCTTCGTGTTAATTAGGGAGTCGATTGATTTGGAGTTTATCCTGTAATGTACATACGCAAAAAACATGCATCTAGTTTTTACGAGATTAGAACATGAATTATTCCAACGCTTTGAGTGGCGCGATGTAACATTTCAAGAAGCTAATCGACCCTCCGGAATCATGCAAGAAGGAACCGTTTTCGTTTCTGGAAAGCACAAACTCTACGGCTTCAAAGTCGTAGTTGCTATTAAACCAAATGGTCTCGCTTCAACATTCAGTCGACTCTACTCTGGGTCTGTTTCGGACATCTGTGATCGAAGTATGTGCGGTCGAAAAGTATGTGCGATTCTTTCTTCACTATAGGAGTTGCATTCATGAACTTCCCTATTTTTTGCATAAGCTACGCGACGATGATAATGAGTGGATCAATCGTCATAAGAATCGAATGGATTCTCTTGGTAAGGAAAGGAAGCGCAAGAGGTAAACGCAGCAGTGGAAGTATCGGATGAAGGGGAAGCGCCGCCAGGAAATTAAATGTCGAGGAGCTGATTTTACAGAAACGAGAGAGGGTGAATGAAAATTTAGTTGACGCTGGTCGACTCTGATGTGACTTTGTAATTGTGATGTAGTGCATGGTTTTGTGTATTTCAACATGATTCCTAATAATTGTCGTTGTCTAATTGAATTGAATTCAGTAAAGTTGATAGTTGGCTGCCGTAACACAATCTGAGCCTCAGTACCGTAGAAGACTCAGTGATTGCGCGAAGACTTTGTAACTACCCATTTACACAGCTTTTAAATCCAAGCTGTACTGGACTTTTCCTTGGACCTGGTATAAGTGCACGCCTTCGCCACCCTCCTATATTTCATCAGAGCACCTCGCACAAACTAGCTTACGAGGCAAATAACAATCCTTCCTAACGATGAAGCTCACCGTCTCGGTAGCACTCATTCTCTCTCTTGAGTCCCTCGCATTCGCAGGCGGCTGCTATTGGAAGTGCAGTTTCCACTTCTGTGACGGAACCACTAAATTCAACATCAATCGCTATGCCCCAGACACGCCATTCAAAGGTCTTGTTTATAACATGTGCGGAAAAATCATTCTCGTAGCCGTAGACGAGTCTGGCGAGGCGTTGATTGTATCCAAGTACCACGGAGAGCCGTTCGTGCGCATTTCCAACTTTTACCCCAAGGTTCTCAGGCAGAAGTTCTCCCCGTCCTTCTTCAATACGATCTCTGTTAAGAGATATTACAAAACAAAGTATGGGAAGGTGGTGTACAGACCGTTCTTTGACTACGGATACTCCACTCCTCAAAAATACGCTTCTGTGGGTCGAGAAATCAGCCAAAAAGGCCAGATCGAATTCTTGAACAAGAAATACGTCGTCGTATCGTTCATCAAGTACCAGAAGCTGGACATATATGGGCGTCACGTCGTGGAAAGCATTAGAACCAGCCACCCTTTTGTATATTGCGTCTCGTTCAAGGTTTCCGTTTTGAAAAAAGAGAGGAAGTATTCGAAGAAGATCGTGCAGTAAAACTACTTACATAAACTTGAAATATCTGGTATGACTGAGAATCCAATTAGATCCAAAACGTCTGTATTATGAAAATGATAAAAAGTTCGAGTAAACTCTACTTATTACATTCTCTAGCCCCATATACCTTTGTTTCACTTTCCAAGAGTTGTTCTGCTGACATTTTAATTTACATTTCTGAAAGGTAACGAACTGGGTTAGAAACAATTCAATTTCTTGCCATTTTTTGTTTCGTTGCAATGCCTGATTGCGATTTTAGTTAATTTTCCTTGACAATCGCTGATTAAGATTGCAATACCTATACTGTACTCATAGTTGCAGTCGAAGCTTAGCTAACTAAAGCTTATTTCTTTGTACGCGTACTTTAGTACATTTCTGAGTTCTTCGAGTACTACTCCCACAGCGTTTACTCCTGTTCCGAGCAGATCTTACATTGTACTCGTTAAAGCTCCAACCTTTCATGAAGTATACTAAAATGGCTTAGGACAGTCTACAAAGGAGCTGAAGAAAGAAAAATAACGGGAAAAGTACTGTTGATGGATGGAGGATAGTTGATTAATTAACTCTGAGGTGCCAAGCTTAAAGCTTTTTGACGGTGCAGTGTTTACTGAAGGCTCTGCGGTTTACTATGGCTGTGCTTGGCGAAAGAGCAGTGCGGAAAAGTTTCAGAACCATTATGCTAGTTGCTAAGCTACCTATATCAACTACAAATTATCAATTCTATATAAAACACGAACGATCACACTGTGATCACTCAATTGAACGGTTTCAAAGTAACAAAATAACCTTAGGTTATTAATGTGATGACATTTGTAATAAAAAATTCATTCAATAGAAGTGTCGTTTTTGTTTTAACGGCTGTGAATGTTTCATAAGTTTTCTTATCTGTGTGGAACACGCCTTCATAGCCAACATTCTCTAGTTTAAAGATAAAAGTTTGCGGCATAAAAGTACCGCACCCAGTCCTGCTGTCCGAGTTCTTGACGGCTAAATTTCCACAGATGTCGTGCAGCAGTTCGTTTAAAGCTATAGTACGTTAGGTTTAAAGTAGTCTAATTGAAAAGCTAGGTTCATCATATTACAGACCTGATTCCCGTTAAGGTTTAATTTGAACATTGTAAAGTAGGTTTTATGACAAGTAGCCATCTAAACTACCTCTAGCCCGTTAGATATACATTAAGCTTCTGCGTATAGCTCCTTTTCAATCGGATTGTAGTACCGTGGGTGGCGGTGCGGCCTACTGGCGTTCGTAATGGTGATCAGGCGTTAACCCCCCGAGGTGATACCAGTGAATGTCATACGACAAACATGGAGTATACAACAAACAAGTACGGTACGAAACCGAAATAATCACATGTTCAACAGCTCACTAGCAACTGCAGTCAGCAAAAGCGTAGCGTCCCGAGGCATGCGCCGATACCTGGTCGGCTTGTAGGGCCAAACCGAAAGAGATGCGGGCAACCGCCAGTTTTCCCGTCAATTGGGACTGAAAACAACGAAATCAAATAGCTCAACAAGACGCAACGTCGTGTGGCGAACGCCGAGGACAGGTCGATTCCTAGATCCGCCTGGGCAAAGTTCGACTTGCTCTACCGAGCGAGAGACACCAGTCCGAACACGTTGTGCCCTTTATCTCGGACGGCGGCCGAAATATTAACCTTCGTCCCCGAAAATATGGAAACCGTACTTGAATAAACTATACTAAAGAAAACCTGAACTTAACGAAAGCTAAAATGATAGCGCAACGAAAATGCCCTGGCGCACTAAAGATAGAATGCACGACTGCATTCTATAACACATATTGCCGACACAATCGACAATGCAATTGCACATTGCAATACATTGATTGCTGTATTAAAACTCCAGTCAGATTGGCTCGAATCGTGGTACTGAACAAAGTATCTCTGCCCTAAAACAGCCAAAGATCAAGAGCAGAGCTCCAAATGGTGAATATCTGGACTTTGAGCGTTCTGTCTTTATTACAGTTACTTGGGCGACTCTTTTGAAACATACTGAAGAATAGAAGATTAAAACTATGCACTTATGTGGGTCTCTTACAGACCTAAAACTCTTAAGGGAATAACATCAGTCACATATTGTTCTTCGTACAAATGAGCAAAGCAGTTTATTGGAAGATCAACGTCATCAAGAATCTTTCCGTAATCTCCAGCGTCTCCCCTTCGACTTCTTTTCAGCGCTGATTCCTGCTCAGAAGGAATCTTGCAGTTATCGCGGTTTTCTTCTTCGCTGCGAACGCCATGGATTTCTAACTCGTCTTGGAGAGGTTTTCTATCTAATTGAAATGATCCAGCTCT
>JAAUYH010058757.1_pt1 | contig 10484 bp, 9 predicted proteins | sample 7278061 | NCBI WGS metagenome assembly JAAUYH01 (sample SAMN14350203, study PRJNA611818) | marine sediment metagenome | isolation source: surface marine sediment (0.6m) | place: French Polynesia: Moorea | collected 2018-08 | reverse complement strand
CCCAGCAGCTCCAGCATGGCGGACTGCATGGCCTGGTCGTGAATACGAATGGAGCCGCCGCCCAGTTCCCAGCCGTTCACCACCATGTCGTAACCTTTCGAAATAGCCGCGCCGGGATCATTGGCGACCTCTTCGGCATCCGTGCTGACCGGGGCCGTGAACGGGTGGTTCATGGAAAACCAGCGGTGCGCACCCTCATCCCACTCGAACATGGGGAACTCCAGCACCCACAGCGGCCGCCAGCCGGATTCCAGCAGGCCCAGGTCGCGACCCACCCGGTTGCGCAGGGCGCCCATGAACTCCGACACCACGCGATAATCGCCGGCGCCGAAAAACAGCAGATCGCCGTCAGCGGCCCCGGCGGCCTGCAGGATGCCGTCAATGGCGGTGGGGTCCAGGAACTTGACGATGGGCGACTGCAGGCCCTCGGCGCCCTGGCTGATGTCGTTGACCTTGATCCAGGCCAGGCCCCGAGCGCCATAACGCGCCACGTAATCGCCGTAGCCGTCAATCTGCTTGCGGGTCAGGCTGGCCCCGCCCGGGGCCCTGAGCACGGCCACCCGGCCATGGGGATCGTTGGCGGGACCGGCAAACACCTTGAACTCCACGTGCTTGAGATGCTCGGCCACGTCCACCAGCTCCAGCGGGTTGCGCAGGTCCGGCTTATCGGAGCCATAACGGCGCAGGGCTTCGGCGTAACTCATGCGAGGGAACGGATCGGCCAGCTCCACATCGATGGTGTCGGCAAAAGCCTGGCGAATCAGTCCTTCAGCCAGGTTGAGCACGTCTTCCCGCTCCACGAACGCCATCTCGATATCCAGCTGGGTGAATTCCGGCTGGCGGTCGGCGCGCAGGTCTTCGTCGCGGAAGCAGCGGGCGATCTGATAGTAACGGTCCATGCCCGACATCATCAGGATCTGCTTGAACAGCTGGGGAGACTGGGGCAGCGCGTAAAACTGTCCCTGGTTGACCCGGCTGGGCACCAGGTAGTCCCGCGCACCTTCGGGGGTCGCCCGAGTCAGGATGGGCGTTTCGATATCCAGGAACTCGTGGCCGTCCAGGTAGTCCCGCAGGGCACGGGTCAACCGGCTGCGCATGCGGATAGCGTGCTGCATCTCGTCCCGGCGCAGGTCCAGGTAACGGTAGCGCAGGCGAATTTCCTCGTTGGCGTTTTCATCCAGCTGGAACGGCAGCGGCGCTGCCGGGTTGAGCACGTCGACGTGGCTGGCCACCAGTTCGATGGCGCCGGTCGCCAGCTCCGGATTGACCATGCCCTCGGGGCGCCTGCGCACCTTTGCCACCACCCGCAGGCAGTACTCGTTGCGGGTACCCTGGCTGGCGTTGAAGGCCTCCTGCTGCTCCGGCTCGATGACCACCTGCACTTTGCCGGTGTGATCGCGCAGATCGACAAAAATCACCCCGCCGTGATCCCGCCGGGTATCCACCCAGCCGCATACCGTGACCTCGGAATCCGCCAGGCTATCGGTGACCTGTCCGCAATAATGAGTGCGCATGGTTGTTCCCAAAATTTCTCTTGTTTGTGACCCAGGGAGCGGGGATGCTAGGCCCTCTCTGGACCCGCCGCAACCCGCCTGGATCCGCTCCTGCCAAAAAAAAGCCCGCGTCCTGATGGGCGCGGGCCGTGAATTGCTGTACTGCCGCAATCAGGCCGCGCTGGCAGCCGAATTATTTCCATTAGACTTATTGGAGTCGCCCCCGGATTTGCCGCCGGATTTGCCCCCGGATTTGCTTTCCGACTCGCCGCCGGAGCCGGACTTGCCGGATTTTTCGGCCGACTTGCTGTCGGACTTGCCGTCCTTGCCGCCGTCCACCAGGTTCTTCTTGGAACCGGACTTGAAGTCGGTCTCGTACCAGCCGCCGCCTTTCAGGCGAAAAGCAGCCGCAGACACCAGCTTTTTCAGTGACGGCTCACTGCATTCCGGGCAATCCGTCAAAGGGTCGTCTGAAAACTTCTGGATGGCTTCCAGCTCGTGCTCACACGACTGGCAGCGATATTCGTAAATCGGCATGGGACTTCTCTTCCGTTCCAGGCCACGCCGGCCTATCTGTCCAAACCCGTCAAAATAGGGCCTTCAGCTCACTGCTTCAAGTTTCGGCTGACCTTTGCTGAAGTTGAGCTGACCATCGGCCACATCTACAGCGACCACGTCTCCGGCAGCGAAATCGCCGCCCAGGATGCTCTGGGCCAGGGGATTTTCCAGCTGCTGCTGGATGGCGCGCTTCAGCGGTCGGGCGCCGTAGACGGGATCGAATCCAGCTTCGCCCAGGAGATCCAGGGCGGCATCGCTGATCTCCAGGGTCAGGCCGGCCTCGGCCATGCGGCGGGCCAGCTGGGTCACCTGGATCTTTGCGATCTGCCGGATCTGGTCCTGCAGCAGCGGATGGAACACCACCATCTCGTCCACCCGGTTGATGAACTCGGGCCGGAAGTGCTGCCCCACGATCTCCATGACCGCGGCGCGCATCTGGTCGTACTGTTCATCACCCTGGTCATCAATGGCCAGGTCCTGAATCACGTGACTGCCCAGGTTGGAGGTCATCACCACGACGCAGTTGCGGAAATCCACGGTGCGGCCCTGTCCGTCGGTCAGGCGGCCGTCGTCCAGCACCTGCAGCAGCACGTTGAACACGTCGGCATGGGCTTTTTCCACCTCGTCCAGCAGGATCACGGAATAAGGCCGGCGCCGCACGGCTTCGGTCAGGTAACCGCCCTCCTCGTAGCCCACGTAGCCCGGCGGCGCGCCGATGAGCCGGGCCACGGAGTGCTTTTCCATGAACTCCGACATATCAATGCGCACCAGGGCATCTTCGGTGTCGAACAGGAACTCCGCCAGGGCCTTGCACAGCTCGGTCTTACCGACGCCGGTGGGGCCCAGGAACAGGAATGAACCGTTGGGCCGGTTGGGGTCGGACAGGCCGGCCCGTGAGCGGCGAATGGCGTCGGCCACCGCCGACACAGCCTCTTCCTGGCCCACCACGCGATGGTGGATCTCTTCCTCCATCCGCAGCAGCTTGTCACGCTCACCTTCCAGCATCCGCGATACCGGAATACCGGTCCAGCGGGCTACTACCTCGGCGATTTCCTCGTCGGTGACCTTGTTGCGCAGCAGCTTGGCTTCCCGCTGCTCACCGGCCGCGGCTTCTTCCAGCTGTTTTTCCAGGGCAGGAATCCGCCCGTACTGCAGTTCGGACATGCGCGCCAGGTCCTGGGCCCGCATGGCGGTCTCCAGTTCGATGCGGGCCCGCTCCAGGTCTTCTTTTATGCTGGTGGCGCCCTGCAGGCTGGCTTTTTCCGCGCGCCAGATTTCTTCCAGGTCGGAAAACTCCCGGTCCATCTCGTTGATCTGGGCTTCCAGTTCAGCCAGGCGTTTTTTCGACGCCTCGTCGGATTCCTTGTTCAGTGCCTCGCGCTGGATCTTGAGCTGGATCAGCTTGCGCTCCAGGCGGTCCATCTCTTCCGGCTTGGAGTCGATTTCCATGCGGATGCGGCTGGCGGCTTCGTCCATCAGGTCGATGGCCTTGTCCGGCAGCTTGCGGTCGCTGATGTAGCGGTGGGACAGGGTCGCCGCGGCCACGATGGCCGGATCGGTGATGTCCACGCCGTGGTGCACCTCGTAACGTTCCTTCAGCCCGCGCAGGATGGCCACGGTGTCTTCCACGCTGGGCTCACCCACAAATACCTTCTGGAAACGTCGCTCCAGGGCGGCGTCCTTTTCCACGTGCTTACGGTACTCGTCCAGGGTGGTGGCGCCGATGCAGTGCAGCTCACCACGCGCCAGGGCGGGTTTAAGCATATTGCCCGCATCCATGGAACCCTCGGCCTTGCCGGCTCCCACCATGGTGTGGATCTCGTCGATGAACAGGACGATCTGGCCCTCCTGCTTGGACAGGTCGTTGAGCACGGCCTTGAGCCGCTCCTCGAACTCACCGCGGAACTTGGCGCCGGCGATCAGGGCGCCCATATCCAGCACCAGCAGGCGCTTGTTTTTCAGCCCTTCGGGAACCTCACCGTTGACTATGCGCTGGGCCAGACCCTCGGCAATGGCGGTCTTGCCCACGCCGGGCTCACCGATCAGCACCGGGTTGTTCTTGGTCCGGCGCTGCAGCACCTGGATACAGCGGCGGATTTCGTCGTCCCGGCCAATCACCGGGTCCAATTTGCCCTGCTCGGCCCGCTCGGTCAGGTCGATGGTGTACCGCTCCAGGGCCTGGCGCTGGTCCTCAGCGTTGGCGTCGTCGATGGACTGGCCGCCGCGCCACTCGTCGATGACCTTCTCGATGGCGTCGCGGTTGGCGCCGGCCTTCTTCAGCATGTCGCCCAGGTCGCCGCCGGCATCCAGCGCAGCCAGCACGAACAGCTCGGACGCGATGAACTGGTCGTCCCGCTTCTGGGCCAGCTTGTCACACAGGTTCAGCAGCTTGCCCAGGTCATTGGAAATATTGACCTGGCCGGCGTTACCCGACACGGACGGCATACCGTCGATCTTTTCCCCCAGCTGGGAGCGCAGAAAGTTGACGTTGATCCCGGCCTGGGCCAGCAACTGGCGGACGATGCCGCCCTCCTGGTCCAGCAGCGCCACCATCAGATGGGCCGGCTCGATCATGGCGTGATCCCGCCCCACGGCCAGGGACTGGGCATCCGCCAGGGCCAGCTGAAACTTGCTGGTCAGCTTGTCCATTCGCATTGCAATACCTCGAAATTCTTGCCTTCCCCGCGGGGAATCATCTGCAGGTTGAGGTAGAGTCAAAAAAGCCGTTTTTCAAGGTAAGCTGCTGAATTTGAAGGAAGGAATGGCCTCCTAACGCAGCCACACCAGGGTGGCCATACGGCCGGTCTGCCCGTCGCGCCGAAAAGAGAAAAAGCGCTCGGGTTCGGAGTGGGTACAGTAGTCACCGCCGGTCACCACGCTGACACCGGCCCGCTGCAGCCGGCGCCGGGCCAGGCCATACAGGTCCATCAGCCAGTGCCCGGGCCGGGTCGCGACAAAACAATCCCCGTCTTCGGGCACCTCCCCGATGGCGGCCGAGCGAACTTCTTCCCCGACCTCATAGGCCCCGGACCCGATTGCGGGGCCCAGCCAGGCCACGGTGCGGCCCACGTAGCCCGGCATGGTGACTAATGTCTGCTCGATAATGCCGGCACAGAGACCGCGCCAGCCGGCGTGAACCGCGGCAAGCGCCTCGCCGGAATACAGCAGTACCGGCAGGCAGTCGGCGGTCAGGATGGCCAGCACGGTACCGGTGTCGGCGGTCCAGCTGGCGTCGGCTTCGGGTTCGCCCGGGCCGGCTTCCACGCAGCGGGTGCCGTGTACCTGGCGCAGCCAGCAGGGTTCGCCGGGCAAACCAGCCTCCAGCCGCAACCGCTCCCGGTTGGCGGCTACGGCGTTGGGATCATCGCCGCTGCCGGCGCCCAGGTTGAACGAGTCGAACGGCGCCTGGCTCACCCCGCCGGTTCGCAGGGTGCTGATTGCGGCTACCGACGCCGGCACCGGCCACTGGGGTTCAATCCAGCTCATGGTCGCTGGCTGGGTTCCTGGTCCAGGGCCTGGATAAGCTGACCCATGTCCTCAGGGACGGCTGCCCGGTACTCAACCGGTTCTCCCATTGCCGGATGGTGGAACGCCAGCCGGGCGGCGTGCAGAGCCTGGCGGCCGAATCCACGCAGGGCGGTCTGCAGCGTCTCTCCGGCCCCCGCCGGCAGGCGCAGGCGTACGCCATAGACCGGATCGCCCACCAGCGGGTGATGCACGTGGTTCATATGCACCCGGATCTGGTGGGTTCGCCCTGTTTCCAGGTGAACGTCCAGCAGGGTGAAGTCGCGGAACCTGCGGTTGATGCGGTAGTGGGTCACCGCCGGCTTCCCCAGCTCGTGCACGGCCATTTTCTTGCGGTCTCTGGGATGCCTGCCAATGGGCTCATCCACGCTGCCGCCGCTGACCAGGGCGCCATACACCAGCGCCAGATACTGGCGACTCATGCTGCGCTGCTGGAGCTGCTCCACCAGGCTGGCGTGAGCACTGAGAGTCCGGGCCACCACCATGATGCCGCTGGTGAGCTTGTCCAGCCGGTGCACAATGCCGCAGCGGGGCACCGCCGCCAGCTTCTCATCCAGGAAAACCAGGGCATTCTGCAGGGTGCCCCGGGCGTGGCCCGCTGCGGGATGCACCACCAGGCCCGCTGGTTTGTTGATGACCAGCACGGATTCGTCCTGGTGAACAATGTCCAGCTGGATGGGATCTGCCGGCGGGGCCTGGTCCGGATCGACCGCGTCCAGCGCCACCGAGAGGTGGATGCTTTCAGCGCCTGTCAGCTTGAACCCGGGTTTGACCTGGCGCCCGTCCACCAGGATGTGTCCCTGGCGCACCCAGCGCTGCAGCCGCGCCCGGGAAAACTCCGGGAACATCGCTGCCAGGCACTGGTCCAAGCGGTTGCCGGCGAATTCCGGCGTTACGGCAACGGTTTGTTCAAGGGTTTCGGGCATGCTTGATGGATTGATTTTGGGTATGATGCGCCGCTCTACGTGGCCGGTGCCAGCGATAACATGATTTCAATGCTCTCATTCAGACACGCAATACTACTGTTGTTGGTGAGCCTCGTCGCCCTGACGGGCTGTCGCGGCGACGGCGACGTGGTGGAAGACGAGAGCATCACCGCCGTGGAACTCTACGAGAACGCCAAGAAGGCCATGAACAATGGCTCCTACGAGCGCGCCATCCGCCAGTACCGCCTGCTGCAGTCCCGCTTTCCCTTCGGCCGCTATGCCGAGCAGTCCCAGCTGGAACTGGCCTACAGCTACTTCAAGAACTTTGACCCGGAGCTGGCCGACGCCACCCTGGACCGATTCCTGCGTACCTACCCCACCCACCAGAACGCCGACTACGCCTACTACCTGAAAGGGCTGATCGGCTTCTCTCGCAACCGCGGGGTGCTGACCCGCCTGCTGGGCATATCCACCAGCAACCGGGACCTGGAGTTTGCCAGGGATGCCTTCCGCTCCTTCGGTGAGTTGATCCAGCGCTACCCCGACAGCCGCTACGCCGAGGATGCCAGGGACCGCATGCTGTACCTGCGCGATGAGATGGCGGCCTACGAAGTGGAGGTGGCGCGCTATTACATGCGCCGCAAGGCTTACATCGCGGCCGCCAACCGGGCCAAGTACGTGGTGGAAAACTACCAGGAGGCGCCCCAGTCCGGTGATGCCCTGGCCATCATGACCGAGGCCTACGAGCTGCTGGAGTTTCCGGAACTGTCCGAGGACGCCTACCGGGTCTTGCGGCTCAACTATCCCGAACACCCCTACATCACCGGGCGTTACGAGAAGGAAAGCCTCCTGCGCCGGCTGTGGCCCTTCGACTGAGATTCAATCCGTCCCCAGCAGGGCATACCGCACCGCCGCCGGGCCGCTGACGCTGCGCTGCCGCAGCAGTTGGTAGCGTTCCAGGAAGCCACCGGAACAGCATTCGGCGACCGCGCCCTCTTCACATCGCGGTACACCCGCGATACATCGGTCCATCCGAACATCGTCGCCGTCGGCGCAAACCAGGAATCGCTGGGAACAGCTGGCCAGGGCGGCCTCACCGGCGGGAATCGCCGGCAGTGGCCCCAGGTTGACCCGGCGATCACCGCCGGATGATTGTGGCCGATGGCCTGAAACCGCCCTGTTGCGGGTGGACGGCGCCTGTGGCGCTGCACCCTGCTTTCGCAGCCATTCCCTCAACCGTGCCTCGCTGAGCGAACCCCCGCCACTGCGCAGGGCCGCCGCCTGCTCCCCGGGACACGGCTGGTCCTGGAAATGCACCGATCCTTCGTCCGATACGCAGCGGAATATATCGCCGGGCGCCGACAGCAGGACAGCCAGCAGCCAGCCCGTCATGAGAGGATTGGCCTGATGGCAGTCATCTCTGGTCTCTTGTTGCCCTGCATGGATTGACTCCCGCTGAAACCGCGCTCTGTTATATTGTCGCTCCTTCGCATCCGGCACAAACCTTTCGGAGAACAATAAATGAGCAGTCGCCTCCTCTTTTCCGCCCTGATGGCCTGGTCCATGGCCTGGTCGTCCTCCTGGGCCGACACCCAGATCATCTACGCCGGCACGCTGCTGGCAGTGCCGCCGGAGGCACCGCGCGCCAACCAGACCGTGGTCATCGAGGATGGCGTGATCACGGAAGTCCGGGATGGGTTTTCAGCCCCGGACGGATTCGAGGGCGGCGTGGAAGTGATCGACCTGCGCGACCATTTCGTATTACCCGGCCTGATGGACATGCACGTGCACCTGCAGTTCGAAATGGGGCCCCAGCGCGACCGCGACCGCCTCAAGATGCCGAGCCAGCTGATGCAGATGCGCTCCATCATGTACGCCATGCGGACCCTGGAGGCGGGCTTTACCACCGTCCGCGACGTAGGCTCATCCAGCCAGGAAATGTACGCCCTGCGCGACGCCATCAATAACGGCTGGATCGACGGTCCCCGCATCGTCGCCGCAGGGGGCGTAGGCATCACCGGCGGCCACGCCGACATCAGCGGCGTCAGCCCCGACCTGATGGACTACTGGACCGGACCCAACATCTGTAACGGCCCCTACGACTGCCGCCGGGCCGCGCGCAACGTGATCAAGTACGGCGCCGACCTGATCAAGATCACCTCCACCGGCGGGGTCATGACCCAGCGCGCCACCGGCACCGAGCAGCAGATGGAGGCCGACGAACTCAGCGAAGTGGTGCGCGCCGCGGCCCGCATGGGGCGCAAGGTGGCCAGTCACGCCCATGGCGAAGACGGCATCATTGCCGCCCTGGAGGCGGGGGTCGCCAGTATCGAGCACGGCACCTACACCGGCCCCACGGCCATCAAGCTGTTCAAGAAAACCGGCGCCTACCTGGTGCCCACCCTGCTGGCCGGCGCGACGGTGAAGCGGGCTGCCCAGGAATCCGACTTCATGCCCCAGGCGGTGCGGGACAAGGCCATCCGCGTGGGCACCGACATGCAGGGCAACTTCGAACGGGCCCACAAGGCCGGCGTCAAGGTGGCCTACGGCACCGACAGCGGCATTTCCCCCCACGGCACCAACGCTGACGAGGCCGTGCTGATGGTTGAGGCCGGCATGAGCGAAATGGAGGTGATCAGGTCTGCGACGGTCAACGCCGCCGACCTGCTGGACATGTCCGCCACCATCGGCACCATCGAACCCGGCAAGCAGGCCGACATTATCGCGGTCAGTGCCTCCCCGCTGGAGAACATCGAGGAACTCAAGGACGTGGACTTCGTGATGAAGGGCGGCAAGATCTTCAAGCAGTAAGGGGCATCGCCGCCGACGACGAGGTTCGTCATCTCGCGAGCGACTGGAACGTTATGTTATAACGTTTGTCTATACGCTACAGAGTTTCAGGAGCCTTGAATGGTATCCACACCGTCTCACCGGCACTTACCCATGGGCGGCGAAGGCAGAGTCAGGTCGATTGCCGACTGGCTCGGCATCGCGGCGTCGTCCGCCTGTGCCCTGCATTGCATTGTGGTGCCGACGCTGCTGGTTACGGGCACCGTGCTGCCCGCCTCCATTTTCGCTGACGGTGGTTTCCACCTGGCAATGATCTGGATCATCATACCTGTGGCCGTTCTGGCGTTTGGGATCGGGTGCTGGCGCCACAAGGACCGATGGGTGATGGCACTTGGGCTGATTGGCGTCTTGGGCATGGTGTCATCAATCACGGTGTTTCGCGACCTTGCCGGCGAAGCCGGTGAGCGCGTGGCTACATTGCTGTCCGCCGCCGTCCTGATCGTGGCGCACTATCGCAACTACAAAATCTGTCGATCAACCGGCTGCACGCACGAACCCGTTTGATTCCAGGCCCTGGCCGGCAATGAGCCGACCGCAGCACGCTATTATTGATGTCGTTCCCAACTGCCGTAACTCAGACGCTGCAAAACCCCATGGGGTTAAAATCGGCGAGACACATTTGAGAGGTATTCAGGGATTGAATAAGAGCCCGACGACCGAACCGCCACTCCCGGTGAAGTGGCGCAAACTCGCCGAAACCTGCAGCCATGCGGCGGGTGAGCGTTTGACGCCGGCCAGGCTGGCGGCCTACGCGGAATTGCTGGCCACCGAACGCCCGGTATCCGCTTACGAATTGATTGCACTGCTGGAAGACCGGCAGCAGCGAAAAATCGCCCCGCTGACCGTCTATCGGCACCTGGACTTTCTGACACGAGTGGGTCTTGTCCATCGGCTGGAATCGACCCAGTCCTACTTGCCCTGCGACCATCCCGAGCACGCACATGAAAGCCAGTACCTGCTCTGTTCCTCCTGCGGGCAGGCCGATGAGGTTGAGTCCAAGCCGCTGGAGTCCCTGGTGCGCAAAATCGCCGGCGATCGAGGATTTCGGCCGGAGACCACGATGGTCGAAATCAAGGGGCTTTGCGCGAAATGCTCGCCTGGCAAGTCTGGCTGAGGGATTTGTGGCGCCACT
>JAAUYH010055085.1_pt1 | contig 10485 bp, 2 predicted proteins | sample 7278061 | NCBI WGS metagenome assembly JAAUYH01 (sample SAMN14350203, study PRJNA611818) | marine sediment metagenome | isolation source: surface marine sediment (0.6m) | place: French Polynesia: Moorea | collected 2018-08 | reverse complement strand
GTCGGCGTGCTCTTACACACCGGCTTCAACACGAAGAATGAACTCTTGTACACACGAGCCATCACCATTTCTCCTCGCGGCCCCTCGACGACGCTAACGCCGGAATCACCCCAGAACTTCAAGTTCACATTCGCCGCGGTGCCATCCGCCTTCAACTGAATTCTCTGCACCGTACCCTTCGATGCTCCCGTGTTAGAGAACCTTGTGACAAACAAGTCACCCTTGAATTCGCCATCGTACAAATTAGATCTGTACTCCACAACACCATTGGAAGAACGCGACAAATTGTCTACAATAGGCGTAACGCATTGCGGGTGATCGTAGATGCACTGTCGCTGATCGTTCGTGGCAAGAGCACGAGGAATATTAGGGAAACCATGGCAATTCCCCTTTTCAAGCTTGTACAAACGGTCGAGGAACGTTTGTCCGCCTGTGAATCCACCAACACAATCAGTAGAAAACTTGCCGAATTGCTGGTTTGGTCCGTTCTCAGAAGCATAGATTGCACCATTAGTGTGTTGCAAGCTGCCGAATGAGTTTCGGAAGCCGGCCGCGTACACGGTACACTTCTTGTTCGAGATAATGGCGGACTGCGCAGGAGCGCCAGGGTTGCTGTACACAAGATCCACACCAGACTTCGGGCACTCAATGTAAGCTCCAGAAAGCTGACTCCCTGGCACACCACCCAACAAATCGTTCGGCTCAGAGATACCACCGTTCGTGAAACCACCAATACCAATGAGGATTTTACCGGCGTTGTCAGGTCCTGCCGGGAACAGAATCGCGTTCACAGCGTGATCATGATTCGACACGGGAAGGCCAGTGATCAAGTCAGTAATCGCACCGAAGGGCCCATCAGGTGTAACAGGGACCTTGTGGATCTTTCCATTCTTCCAGCCTGCTTCAAGGGTCGGAATACGATTGTCCTTGCTCCAGAAGATAACGCTAGACGAGAAATACATACTGAATGAAGAGGCGCTTTCCCTAGGATCGAAGTTAAGTCCGAGAACAGCACGCTTGCATTTGCACCCAGTTGGGAATGTCTTATCAAAGACAGTTTGCACATTGAGGTTCTTGTCATGTTTCAACACAATGACCTTCTGATTCAACGTACCCAAATACAGACGACCATCCGGACCATAGCTGAGTACTGCAACACCCTCGGTCGGGTAATCCTGGCCGTTCTGCTTCAGAGTAGTCTGCTGCCATCCCGGCTGCAAGCATGACTTCTCACCTCCCGCATACGTGAACTTAATCGCGTTCGAAGTACCGGCATTAGTCTTCACCACAAGGTCCACGACGGTGCTGTCAGCAACAGGCGGGATACGAACGATAATAGTACCCGCGGAAGTATCTAGAGTTTCACCTTCAACAGAGCCGAACAACACCATAACATCATTCACGAACGCTGTACCCGAAATGGTGATGTCGGTACCATCGACAGCAGTAGTTTTCGAGACACTCGTAATGACCGGAATGGTCGATCCAGCGTCATGTCCGATCTGACTATCAGTGAGCACAGCATCGTTCATTCCTAGCAACTGCAACTTACCAGCGACACCTGCAGGGCGGAAGTAACGAATCTGCCACTTGTGCATACCTGCAGGGTACAACTTAGGAGCAAGAGTCTTGGTTGTGCTACCAGTTCCGGTTAGCTCAACAACTCCATCCTTCGACACAACGATCGGTCCGTCATGTGCGAACTTGTAACCAATGGTTGCCGGTTGAGCCAAGTCAATGATATACACGCAACGCACGGCAATCGCGTTCGAGCTGAACTTCAAGAACCCAAACGGATTCGCACCTGCGTAGTTAATGTCACCGGCCTCTACACCATACACTGGACGCTGAGCTAGAGTAATATCCTCGGGAATCGGCACTGTTGTGGAAGTGGAAGTCCCAAAGTCGTAGAAGTAGCAGTATGCACCCTTCTTCGTCGACGGATTCACAGTAACTTCAGAAACATCCAAACCAATATCACAAGCAGAGTCAACTGCGCGCAACTCGATCTGAGTCTTACCTACAGGGAATTCCTCGACGGGTGCAAAACCTTCGATGGTGACCTTACCCGATGAATCCGCCTTGGGATTGCCTGGATCGTTCCACGACCAAATCCAGTTAGTGATCACAATTTGTTTGCCTTGACTGTCAGTACCGTGGGAATGGGAGCGAAGAGCATCGAGAGTGACGGCTTGGCGCCCGGATTTGTCGAAGTCAGTAGTAGAGTACGGCCCACCTGTCACAGCATGGGCAGAGTGAACGCCGGTGAAGTTGGAGTCCGCGGGTTTGTTTAAGTCACAGACAGGTGCCGGGTTGGGGTTCGCCGAGCAGCTGGTAAGTCCGAGGTCCTTCACCTCAGCATTCGCTGCAACAGCACCGTTACCCTTGATACCGATACCACTAATGAACGGATTCTGAGTGACGCGCTCAACGGAAACGACGATGTTACCAGCAATAGGAGCAACGTTCTCCACAGTGACCATCAGCGGTTCGTTCAGTCCCTTCAACGCAAACACATCGAACGTCGTATCCGTAGAGTTCGGCACAGGAACCTGAGTGTTGCCAACCTTAACCTTGAAGGTACGGAAGCCGACACTGGCGCCACTGAAATTCTCCATGAACATCAGGTAAACGGTATACGTTCCGGCAGGCACCTTGAATGTGTAGTCAAGACTGGGTCCAGTGTTCAACCAACGATGCGACTTGTACGCCTCGACGCAACCAGCAACAGCGGGCTTCGGTGTGTTGGGGTTGAACTTGTTCGACGGGATACTAACGAAGGGATCATCGCAACGGAAGCCTTCAATGTTCTCACCTCCAGCGTTCACGAACACGTCGGTGTTCCCTGGACAGACACCAACGCTGGCATCAGTGGCTGGCGGATCAGTCGTAATCGGAGGCGCGGCAACAGGAGAGGTAGTAACGGGAGCAGTTCCGGTACAAGATGTAGTGCCCAAGGCACCCACGACACCGTCGGCATTCGTGGTGCCAGTACCTCTAATAATGATACCGCTGAGGAACGGATTCTGCTTGACACGCGCAATGGTCACCTTGATGCTACCATCCACAGGGGATACGTTCGGAACCTGGACAACGTACGGGTTCATGCCACTGAGTGCAAAAATATCGAAGGTAGTTCCAGTGGTTCCGGGTACCTGTACTGCAGTGGTCCCAACGTTCACCTTAAATTGACGGAAACCGACGGTAGCCTGGTCAAAGTTTTCAGCGAACATGAGGTCAACGGTGTATGTACCTGCGGGCACCTTGACGTCGTACACTAAGTCACCAGTGAAAATCCATCGATGCGACTTGAACGGTTCGAAGCAACCGGGACTATCCACCTTTGTCTGGTTGGGTGGCATGAACTTGTTGCCGGTCATAGCGAACGGATCATCGCAGCGGAAATCTTCGACGTTCTCACCACCAGCGTTGATGGCCACATCATTAGGTCCCGGGCATGAACCGGGTTGACCGGCCGCGGGTAGTCCAGGTGTCGGTGTAACCACTGGTGCAACTGATGCTGGAGATACAGACGCGGCCGCGGAAGTTCCCGGCGCAGTGGATGGATCAGCAGGTTGGGTTCCTGTGCACGAGGTACTGCCCAAGGCCTGAATCACGCCGTTCGCCTTTGTAGTACCAGTGCCGCGGATGATGATACCGCTGAGAAACGGATTTTGCTTGACGCGGGACACAGTGACCTTAATGCTACCATCAACAGGGGTGACGTCAGCAACTCGGACGGCGTAGGGGTTCATTCCACTCAACGCGAAAATGTCGAAGGTAGTTCCAGTAGTTCCGGGTACCTGCACCGGGGTGTTGCCAACAGACACGGTAAACTGACGGAATCCGACGGTTGCCAAATTGTAGTTCTCCGCGAACAGCAAGTCAACGGTGTATGTACCAGCCGGTACTTTTACGTCGTACATCAGGTCACCAGTGGGAAGCCATCGATGCGACTTGAAAGGTTCGAAACAACCAGGAGTATCCACCTTTGTCTGGTTGGGCGGCATGAACTTGTTGCCGGTCATAGCGAACGGGTCATCGCAACGGAACCCTTCGACGTTCTCACCACCGGCATTGATGGCCACATCGTCGGGTCCAGGGCAAGAGCCGATGATGCCGGTAGGTCCGGGTTGCGGTGCCGCGGCTGCAGACGGACTCGGAACGGAGGCAGGCGCAGATGGGGCGGGTGCGGAGGAAGGCGGAGCCGGTGCTACGGTGCACGCAGCGACACCAGATTGACCAACAATTCCATCGGGCTTGGAACCACCAACGCTCGCAATACCAATACCAGAAAGCACGGGATGAAGGTTGGGGCCAGCGCCTTCAAGCACGACCTTGATGCTGTTCGTAGCGGTTTGCTGACCGGCATTGTACAAGTAAGGCGTGTTGATTGCGGAGACTTTGGTGAGGATATCGAAGTTGGTCTCTAGCACATTTCCATTGACCGTGATTTTCATGACACGAGTGCCGACGACCGCGAACTTGTACACCTCAGCAAAGAAAAGATAGACTTGGTATGTACCGGCAGGTACAGGGATTTCATAGTCTATTTTTCCGTTGAGTGACCAGCGTGCAGTCTTGTAAATATCGCCGCAAGTGCCAGTAGCGGGTGGGACAACGGCATTGAAAGTGTTCTGCTTCGTGCCGGCAGTTTTCAACCATGCAGGAACGTCACAGCGTGCGCCTTGAGCGTTCTGCTTTCCGGCGACATTGATAAACACGTCATTGGGACCAGGGCAAAGGCCAATTGGCTGCTGTGCTAGAGCCACCGCAAAGAGAGCTAAGGAAAGGAGGAGAAGACGAGCCATGTCGAAGACACCCAGCGTCGGCACGCGGCGAATGCGGCTGGGTGGGATGGCTGGTGGTGAGAGTTAGTTAGTTACAGAGAAAGAGAGAAAGGTAAGAAAATAAAAGTGGGTGATCAAATTGTGACGGGGATTTGTACAATAGGGTCGCACGTAACGCAAAAAGTGGTACGTCAGAGGCAAGTGCGAGAGTCGCATTGCTTCCCAACCTGGCAAACGGCCGCCACGTCGTCGTCGGCGGGATTACGCATGGATGTGCTGTGTTTCGGCGAGAAGGCAGATTTCGGAGCGAGTGGACGAATTGTGGGCTAGCGCGACCCACGTAGCATCGTCCCCTCGTCGCGAGTGAATACGTAATCATGCACTGTTGGCCGCACTATATCATGATCCAAATTCATCCCTTTTCGCAGTTCCGCGCACTTGCTACACCAATGCTGTGTTCTTTGCTCTACTGTGACCATCATCATTGTGTGCGCTTCTATTGATACCTTCCTGCCACACAATTTGTCTTGGTATGCTTACACAATGCTGTGCACTGTACTGAACTACAGTTCACTACTGTCCAGTAAAGTTCAGTGCCGTGCCGCCGACGACAGTAACTCAGACCACACGGCTGTAAGGAGCACCTCTATGTAATCCGATTTTCCTCCTTCGCCAGTCCTTCACCGCTGGCAAATTGCTGTGTTCCCTGTAGACTTTTTATGACGACAATGCCACTCGTTTTCACTAATTTACATCGTTGTGGTGGCACTGTCCATTTTTGTGTTATGCCCGTCCTCCCACTTGATTGATAATATCTCCGACTGCAATGTATTGCGAGCATTAGGGTACACTTCCAGTATCTGAGCAGAGCAAACAGCATTGTGTCAGGTCATATATTTCTTTCGTCTTGTTTTCAATGCTCCTCTTGCCAAACATAACTGTTAATTGGGATTGTTCAATTGGGTTGTGGCCAACTCGGCAACTACGAATTACGGCACGTACAGTATTACCCTGAGTTAACCTCTGGATCGACCATGATAACTCCGTTACCACGCTGCAGCACTACAGCTACATAATACGAGTCCAAGTTTATTTCGTTCAACACCTATCCCTCAACCCTCAACTCAATTTCAGTAAACAAGCTGGCAAACTTGTGTAAACAAAGTATTACTCATTTGTTAACCGGAGAAACAAAGTAGAATCATCTGATTTAGTCCTTTTTGCTTTACTCATTCCGCAGCAGCTACCGTATGTACTGTACCGGAACGTTGATTTGTTACGGTACGGTACCAACAGAATTGATACCCGCTTTACTCATGTTGCCATGACAATTAATGTCAACAGTGGGTTATTGGTACAGTACAATAGCTAGGCTTTCTGCAGTGCTGTACAACATTTCACATATGAACACCGGACCGTTTGCGAATTATGCTGACTGTTTGTGAACCACTCCTGTTTTTCTTGAGTGAAAACTTGATTTCTTAGTCAGCAATGAATGTTTCGACTTTTCCTTACCAGTATATTCATTTACTGAGGAAGAAAGAATGTGGATCGAGTGAACTAGTCTAACTCTTACCCTACACTATTTGCTTTTGAACTTATTCGATGTGTTCAGATTGTGAACAGGATCGCGGCAGCTGTTTTGATACAAGACTCTCTAAATGTATGTTTCCGCTGCATTACGGAAAGTCTCTGTATTGTCAGCCGAAATTTGCTAAGAAAAGAAATCAATTCTGGATACTCGCTGTGCTCGAAGTCAACACAAATATCTGGATTGGTTTTGGTATCATCAACATGGGTCAAATAGTTAGAGGATAGCTGTACTTTACATTACATGTACAGAATGTAAACCTTAGCATTGGGAGCTGCGCATCCATCCTATGCAGAACCTTGATTGGCGAAACGCGCATCCTTCTGCCATTGGGATTCCATTATGTTTTGCATTGCATCCTTGGCTACTTCAAGTAAATTTAAATTTGCATAGCTCATAATTGATGTACCGTAGTGTTATTTGTGTACATTAAGCTAGCTTCTTTGTGCGTCATTCCTGCTTCATATTATTCGGCAATCACCAGTTTATTGAAACACACGTTTCTGTCACATGACAAGACGACCAATAGGTTACATTTTCCTACGGTTCACTGGTAAAACCGTTGCGATAGAACTCACCTCGTGAATAATTGTGCACACGAACCGACTTGACAATAATCATGCATGCATACCGTACAGTTACTGGAGTTCTGCAACGAGTTTCAGTTCTATGGTTCCGTGCAGGGGTACGTCTCAAACTCTATAAGATGGTCTGTAGTGTAGATGTAGGATGACTTTTATGGCAGGTTGCACGGTTGCGTCGCATGGTGGAGGTTGGACATTCAAGTTCCATGGGAGTTAAAGGACAGGGAAGCCATCTGTCGAATGAAAGTTTTTGGGACTTCCGATCCGTTTACTGCCACGAATGCTCCATTGATTGCAACGTCGCATGGTCGGTTGTAATGTAAAATAAACTTACTGTACCGGGCGCGGAGATCTCGTCCCCTAATCGACTGCCATGTATTCTAGGGCGGAGGTTGAGTCGGCAATTCCCAAGTTGAAGCGAAGAAACGAGAGGTTGTGGTGTAGTTACGCTTCGAGGTTCTATCGGTTTGATCGTGAAAGTACCGGTCCCCCGTTTGTTGTCAGGAAGACAGGTAAATCAACAAACAAAAACAAGTCTGTCCGTTTACTATTTAATGACACAGCCTGTTACACTGTTCTCGAGGTTTCCAATTTAACGCAAAACAAGCAACAGCGATACAAAACTACTGCAACTCCGTGATAGAGTTCGAAACTATTCGACTTCTCTTTGGCTTTGACAGGTCCAAAGCAAGGCAAACCCCACCGCAGAACTGTTCTTGCAACATGGTGAACGCTTGTCGTTATGATTCATCCTCCACACTTACTGTAGGAACGGCTCATCGATTCCTACGACACTCAACTTGGACCATGGTTGCCCCGACCACAGTCAGATGATCTCGAGAGTTCGACGGATGCATGAAGATACGGTGCACAGCTATCCATGGTCCTGTTTCGATCATTATTGCTTGGCGTCCTTTCTGCTTATTCATTCCTTGAAATAATACCACGGATGCAGAAATACACTAACTAGATAACAGACACAATAGTGGCTTACTTAGGTACGAAGTCCTACCCCACCAACCTCATTTGCCTACAGGTTGCGATGGGCCTCTGTTGGAAATATGCGCACTGAGTATGGGAAAAATCCTACGTCTGCAATTCTTCGGAGCATGACTCGTGCTGCTAGGGCCACTCTCTGTGCATCCTTACACATCCAGAGCCGACCCCTGCAGATGTGGCGGCAGACTCTGCCGACTCTTCCCGCATTAAAAGCTCCTTACTAGAGAACATTCTGAAGTAAGACGCTGAGGTGTCCGATGTCCGAAAACTGTGGCGTGATGTAGCGAACTTCAAGTTCGAGCATGATGCATCCGTTGCATCGCTTTGCTCCATAGCATGTGCAACATGTGCAGTTGTTCGACCTGGATGCGAAAAAATAGATTACGTTGACGTTCACGGAAGCACGGATATGGAATGAATAAAAGCTTCTGCTACCGAAATGAAGAGTGGGCGATATCGAACGAAGATGCATTGTGCTTGCTGTAGCGCTAATCTCGTTGCCGAGTTCACCGTTGCATACAATCGTGGGTCCATTTGAATAGAAGTGTCACCATACAGTAAACACAGGCATAGAATTCATCTGCCAATTTCCTAGCCGGATTTCAGTCAACGGATGCAGATAGGCCTTCTTTAACAAGTGCAGTTCTAGTGCTGCATTAATTCTCGAAATATTACTTACCAGAATCATAAGTATCAATATCCCAGTCCTTCACACAGGAAAGTGAAGCCGTACTAAAAGAGAAGAAAATCTATTGTTCAAGGTGTTATCACCCTTAAGAACTGAGAGTATTGTGGCGAGATATCACCCTGGTACTTTTCTTAGATGTTCGAGATCCATCTGATGGGCATGACTCACAAAAATTTCTTGATTCTGAATTTTAGATTGTAGTATTTGATATATACCTTTTTAATACAAAGCTTATTATGGAAATAATCAAAATAAGTTAGTGCTACAATTCATACTTTTCAAAATCCTTATGATCATTAAAATTTTTTATTGCATCGGCTCATAATTGATACCATCCTCTAGGTCAAGGCCTGAAACTATTCAATACGTAATTGATTGTTCTTCAATACTTCTCGTCTATCCGCGAAAAGTTGTGCTTGAAATTATTCGAAGAGAAACCAAGTACATTGCCGGGGGAATGAAATCTAACTAATTCTATCGATGCAACACAAATGTGTTGAACAATAACTAACACTGCTACAGCTCACTCTGTGAACTCTGCTGAAAGATTGAAACAGATGAAAGTTTGCCGGAGTCCATAGAGGCTCTTCCAAATAAAGCAATACTAAAACTAATGAATCATTGATTTAAGATAATCGTTCAATTTATTCAGGCTTGCAGAATGAGAATTGCGAATTCTAAAATTCACTATTATGTGCATTTCGGAGAAAGCTCTGTCTATTTATCCAAAGTTTTATTTTTGTGGTAATCTTGCTCGCCATTCACCTACAATTACTTTGTCGACAAATTAATGATGTTCACAAGCTTGAATGAGATATGAAAGATTAGCTTTATATTCTAACTAAACATTTAATTGGCAGATTTTAAGCTTATAACTTGATCAAATCTTTCGAATAACAAAGAAGATTCGACTAGAGATGTAACATAGAAGGATATCTCTTCTTGTTAATCTAACATAGATGATAGATTTCAGAATCGAGGTTGTACCAGGATTCAAATGCATACCTTAAAGATTCTCAGCTATTGCGTGTGAATTGAATAAGAATGGTATCTTTGCTCTCAAATTCGCAGAAATTGTGATAAAAGGAATCTTGAATTGAAGTCTTTCGTAATATAATTCGGATCATCCATTTTGTACTTTCATTGATCTTGTAAATTTCGAAAAAAAATAATTCAATTTTTGATTTTACGATTTCAGTATATAGATCAGTATTTTATAAAATTCAAATCACATTGATCCAGGATTTATTAGCATAACTATGGCAGTATAATCAGCAAGAATATTTTGCATCTCGAGTTTCAAAATACAATTGAGCTAATGGATTGATACGATAGATAAAAAACAATACTTCAATCATACGATGTACAACGATTATCTAATATCGACAGTCACTGCCCAAACACTTCTGCTTCCGGTCAACTCATTAACTTCAGAAGTTCAATCTGGGAAAAATGTGTGTATTGTATATGTTTAGGTTTACATATATATATATATATATATATATATGTATATACAGGGTGTGCAAAAAAACCGCCGATTTTGAATGGGCAATTATTTTTATTTAAAGGTACAACGACAATCTGTTCTGGTTTGCTATAACATGTTGACGTGATTGCGCGGGTTATGGGCCAGAGCATATTTAGCTCTGGCCCTGCGTTTCATTTTTATGTCAAAATTACGAAAATTTCAATATTTTGAAATTTACCTTAGACTTCTATGGTACAAATTTATCTGTAAATAATGAATTTCTGATTCAATTCGAAAAAAATTGGTACACTAACAACATTATATCAGATACACATATTAAACGATTGTAAGTGTTTCAACAAGCT
>JAAUYH010059207.1_pt1 | contig 10486 bp, 8 predicted proteins | sample 7278061 | NCBI WGS metagenome assembly JAAUYH01 (sample SAMN14350203, study PRJNA611818) | marine sediment metagenome | isolation source: surface marine sediment (0.6m) | place: French Polynesia: Moorea | collected 2018-08 | reverse complement strand
TATTAATTTTAATTGGTGTCTCAATACTTGTCCCTGTAGGTACTGCTGGCTTAATTGCAGGAGGTAAACAATGGGGACCTAGATTTTTATTAATCCTTGTCCCAGTCGTTTCTCTAGTGACGGCTGTCGAAGTCTCTAATTTATATCGGAAAAGTAACCTTATAGGCAAATACTGGCTCTGTATTCTCCTAACTTTTTTATCTATAGTGGGAATGCAAAAAAACATTATTGAAGGAACAAATTTTTTATATAGAAATACTATCAATACGATACCAGCAGTACGGTTTCTTAATAAGTCTAACCTGCAAATAGTAGCAATTTCTCATCAATTTGTTGGGCAAACTTTAGAGCCAGCAGTAGATAAAAATAAGAGTTTTTTTAAAGTAGACAATGAACAGGATTTAATTAAACTAAGTCAAGCTTTAATCCAACAGCAGCAACTTAAATTCACTTATATTTGTTATCCTAATCGACTTTGCAATTTGCCAAAAGCTGAACCAGATAATCTACAATTTACTCAAGGCGATCGACAATATCAAATTAAGATGTTTGAAGTAGGAAATTTTGGTAAATATCCTATCTACAAAGTATTCATCGAGAATCAATAGATTTCTAAGTAGATCCACTTTATTAAATATGAAATGGTTGAGGTAGGGGATAGGGGTTAGGTTTTAGGGCGTAGGGAAAATCATCTGAAATTTTTCCAGTTTTCTATTTCACGTTTTTTTAGGTGAAGCTATTTAAGAATCCAAAATTGTCCATTGTCCATTGATAAATTGCGGAAATCAACTTGAAATACTTCTGCAAAAGCGATAACAATATCTTTTCTAACTTGTTCTATTGTAAGATCGGGAATAAATTGAGCTAGGCTGCCCACTGGCTTATCTTCAATGCCACAAGGAACAATATACTTAAAACCAGTTAAATCTGGACAGACATTGAGGGCAAAACCGTGCATAGTGATCCAGCGACGAACCTTAATACCAATTGCTGCAACTTTTTTCCCTTCTAACCAAACACCAGTCAATCCATTTAATCGATCGCCTTTCAGTCCATACTTAGCCAAGACACGGATAATTACTTCTTCTAGCTGCCGAAGATACCAATATAGGTCTGTTTGGTAGTAACGTAAATTAAGAATAGGATAACCAACTAATTGACCAGGGCAATGGTATGTTACCTCCCCTCCTCTTTCGATGCGATGTAACTCCCAAGCAGTCTGCTCAGGATTAAACTTGATAAAGTTAGGATCTGCCCCTTTACCTAAAGTATATACAGAAGGATGTTCTAGCAAAATAAGAATATCTTCTAAATCGGGATTGTCAATTCTTGCTTGCCAAAGCGATTTTTGATAATCCCAAGCAACGGTAAAAGGTACTAATCCTTGATTATCGAGAATACAAGATCTTGTCAATTTGGTTATGGTTAAGATGACAAAGCACTAAGAAAACTTAAACTTACTCTAGCAAAAAGTCTAATTTTCATTGTTATAGTTTACTACGTCAGTTTTAATAAATGTCAAGCTATGTAAAGGAAAGTCAAAAGAATTGCAATAAAGATGTTTTGAAAAATACAAAATGCTAATCTAATAACATGAAGTAATAAAAATAAAAGTGCTACTCAACATTATTGTGCAAAAGAAAATTTACCGCTATTTGTCTGATTTATTTGCATTGAGCCAGAGCAAAAAAAAGGAACATAATTCTATTTAATTAATTGATAGTTAGTTAAACTCTTATCATCTATTTTGAAGGAGAGTAAAAAAAGTATCAATAAGCAATTAGAGAGTAAGCAAAGTAAATACAACCCAAAAGTTAAAACTTTGTTTAGAGGGTTTCTATGATTTATTCTAATTGTTTGGATTGTGCTAACTATTTCGATACTGTAAAGCCGATAAATAAAAGTTGTCGTTATCTGCTTTTACTATAGCTATTAACAATTGTATACAAGGGAGTCATAGAGTATGAAGCTTTTGATTCAGGGCAATAACATCACAGTCACCGACTCAATTCACGACTATGTCCAACAGAAGCTAGAGAAGGCAGTTAAGCATTTTCAGAATATTACAACTAAAGTTGATGTCCATCTCTCAGTAGCTCGTAATTCACGTATTAATGATAAGCACAAAGCAGAAGTGACTGTTTATGCAAACGGAACAGTAATTCGAGCGCAAGAAGGCAGTGAGAATCTGTACGCTAGCATCGATATGGTATCAGATAAGATTGCTCGTCAATTGCGTAAATATAAAGAGAAACAGCTAGCCAAGAAGAATCATGCTCAGGTCAAAGCTGGCGATATAGTTGAAGAAGAACCAGTCACAACGGATTTGATTGGCGATCGCGCTCCTGAACTTCCTTCAGAAGTAGTAAGAATGAAATATTTTGCTATGCCACCCATGAGCGTTCAAGAAGCTTTAGAACAATTGCAGCTAGTCGATCATGATTTTTATATGTTTCTTAACGAAGAAACCAATGAAATTAACGTGATCTACATACGCAATCATGGTGGTTATGGTGTAATTCAACCTCGCCCAGAGAATAATAATGGGCATAACGGGAATAGTCACGGTTGATTTGTCCTTTAATCCTTGACTATGTAGGAATTTAGCAATTTAAATAGCTAATAGCCAATATCTATTAGCTATTAGCCTGGTTTAATTCTGCTACCTCTTACTCACTACTCATTCTTATTACTTCAGCCCGAAGGGCTTGGTAAACTTTGTAGCTCACAATTATCTCACAATTATGTTTTGGCAGATACTCCAAGAGAAATAATTGGGAACTATTATAGTAAGAAAATTATTTAGCTCGGTTTATTTGTTCATGCGATCGTCTGATTCTTCTCCAGACTTTTTACTATTTGCTCAACATGGATGGGCTGATAATAACAGAAATTTAAGTAAGCTAACTCAAGCTTTAATCAATGATGATGCTTTATTGGTAGCTCCTAGTTTAGGGATAATCAAAACTTTTATCAGCATTCTACCTCTAGTTAAACAAGTAGAAAAAATTGCCCAACAGACAATTTATAGATATCCAGAAGTACCGATTCATATTATTGGTCATTCTATGGGGGGGTTGATTTGGCTAGAGGTTCTAAATCGTAACCCTCAGTGGTGGCACAAAATACATTCTCTGGTTCTCCTCGGATCTCCTATTGGAGGATCGGATGTAGCTCGTATGATCGATCCCTTCGGTATAGGTATTGGCATAGCTAAAGACTTGGGTAAAAATCGCCGTCATCTAGCGGAAAAAATTGCCCAAAGCATTCCCACTCTGGCGATCGCTAGTAATCTCGATGCTGGTACAGATGGTTTAGTTACCTTAGAAACAACTAAATTTTCTTACTGTCAGTTTGTTTGTGTTCGAGGAATAGCCCATGCAGCCCTCAGATATCATGCTCGTGTAGTTCCCCTCATTCAAAATTTCTGGGCTAATCCTACTTTAGGAATTCCTCCAGAATCGAATTTGACTAATCAATTAATCGATCGCTTACGCTCTCTTCCTGGTATGACTGATAGCCATTGGCGATATTTTTCTCGATCGCAAGTATATGTAAAGTTATTAGAAGGAATTACCATTCGTACTTGGCAAAATCCTTTAGGCGTAAATCATGTATTTGTCGCAGATCGACAGGAAAAATGCCTTTATGCAGGTTATGTAGGTTGGTTGCACGCTTCGGCTTTACAACAAACTTTAGCAGAAATCAAACAGGAAAATTAATAATAATGGGAGATTTGGCTTAAAAAGCGATCGCTCAAGTACAGCCTTTGATGCAAACTCTGGAAAAAGATCGGGTTCTTCAGCAAAAAATTGCCCTGTGAGAATATCGATAAATTTATCGATTTGCTGTCCACGGGCAAAATTATTCCCGATTGTTTTATTACATTAGAATAAGCTAGTAGTCCACCACAAAAAGTATGATAGCTAGCTATTTACTCTACACCCCACACCTCAACACCTATACTCTGCCATCACCTGTCAAAATTAGCGTGGCGAAGTACTAGAGAAATAGGCTTACTAATTTTACTAATTAGTGTGGAGCTACTTAAGTCAATTTAATTCGCTCTCGACTTAGATACACAAAGAAAAAGTATCCCACCATAAATTTGTCTAACCTAAAACTAGAAAACAAGTCCTCTTCTTCTTTGAGGAATTTGTGGGCTAGGAGTTGCTACTTCTTCAGCAGGAACTACTGGAATATAGTCAAATAGTCCCATAACATTATTAAAAGCCATAGAGTCAATGTCATCTAATACTTCCTGAGTAATAAAAAGACCTTTAAAAGCTGTTAATTCGGGAAGGGCTTTTAAAAGATCTGAAGCAACTCCTAACGCCAGACTTCCTCCTTTGATTGAAATCATTTCATCCATCTCTATTTCAGCGATCGAACTAGGAGTTAACTCGCCGATACTGATAGAAGTCATTTTGTTACTCCTTAATCAATGAATTATACAATCATACTTGAGCAGTCTAAGGGTAGTGACAAGACTATCCTCAGACTGCTAAGATACAAGCACTTTCAAAATTTTAGATATTTAGATGGGCTTTTAAATCAGCCCATCTTTATCTTTTTGGACTTTTGTAGTTCACACAGGTAAGTAAAACTAGATTTCCTAATTTTTAGCCTAGTGCAAATAATTACTTACTAAACGGGTAATAATTCATCATAAGATAAGAACAAAGCTGGTGTTGCTATGTAGCTGAAGCTACCGCCATGAAGAGCTTCGGAAACAAATCCATTGAGACCAGCGTAGTCAATAGCTAGGTCTAAAGATTCCTGAACATTTGATAAAGTCCCGCCGATAGGAGTTATGGCAATAGAACGAAAAGTATCGGGTATACCGTAATAGTTTTGAAGAAGACTATCACCACCAAAGATAGAGTCAACTTCATGAGCTTCCATTTCAGTTATGTAGCTAGTGCTTAGTTCGTTAATTGAAATCATTGTATTTCTCCAAGAATTATTTAACCTAATTAAATCAGTTCAAGTAAATTACTTGTTTGATTACTTACAGTTATTATTATGGTTTTAACCACTCAAAAAATCAAGAGTTTCAACTTTGTTTTCTGGTCAATAAGAATAGAATTATGTCTTTAAGATCAATCTGATTTTAAGATGTTTTTATGATAAAAAAATGAATTCTATTTTTGCTGTTGATTCTCAATTGTAATAAATTAGATAATCCAAAAAAGAAAAATCTGTATCAATACGTTGCTGCGTTCAAGATAATGTCTTATTTGTTCACCTTTAGTGTCATATAAATTATTATTAATGACACTAAAAATACTAAAAAGTAGTGTATTTTGACCACGATATTTTTTTTGCTATCAGTTTAAATATAAATAATTAAGGATTTGGCTTTGCCAAACCCTTGTAAATAAGTTCAATATTATTTTTTTAGTATGAATAAATAAATTAAATACGAAACAAATTAACTATCTTTGTACCTATAACAATAAGACTTAAGCAAATAAGAGATAATCTAGTTGAAGATTCAGTAATTTTGGTAGAACTAAATGAAGCAGCAGAACTGGAAGTGTAGGCAACAGCAGTAAAAATAGTAGGTTCAGTTGCTGTGTATTCAAAAGTTCCTGTAATATCATCTCCAGTATTTTGTGGAGTTGACACATTAAAATAGGTAGAAGATGCTTCATAACTGCCATTGTAGTTAATAGTTCGAGAGTAAGTACCTTCAGAATTTGAAGTTGTAGTTAATTCTAGTAAATCTACTTCAATGTCGGAGTTATTGGCAGATAAATGAAGTTGAGGATATAAAGACAACATCAAAATCCCATTATTAATGTCAACATCAGCAGGTTGAGTAAAAAAGTAGATTACTTGGGTTTCTTCTACTTCTGCTACGCTAGACTCATCAGTTAAAGCTTGTACTTCTGAAGAAGAATGAAAATCAAAAGTAAGCTTATCTTCTGGTTCTAGGAAAAAGCTGACGTTAAAACCAGATTGTCCTACTGTTGAGATAAAGTGATCATTATTTTTAACGGAAAAAGTGCTAGCAGAACTTAAGTTAGCAGAAGACAGTTGATTTGAGATAGATTCAGAATAAGAAACACTATTTTGACCAAAAGTATTACCAGTAGCCGATTTAAATTGAAATGGTGCAACTACTGAGTTTTCACCAGGTACTGATGTAGAAATAGCAGGGAGTTGAGGTGCAAGGGGATGAAATAAAACAGGCACGCCTGTAACATACATAGGGTCAGACTTAATAATGGCAAAATCATCCCCTGATAAGACATAGGCAAAGGCTGATTGAAATTGAGAAACTTCCGTAGGTGCATGACTAAAGTTAGTAAACTGGAGCGAACTTTGACTTCTAGCTAGAGTAGTTCCATTAGCAGCAGAGATAGCACTAATTAAACTTAGAGTGGTAATACTAGTAGATAGTAAAGCTCTGCCGATTATGTTTTGTGTCGATAAAAATAGTTTCATCTAAATTAGTAGGTTGGGTTGCGCTACCGCTTAACCCAACAATGATTTTGATTTGAAAGTTGGGTTGAGGAAAGTAACCCAACTTACTAGCTTCAGGGCAAAGGATGTAATGTTAATCTTTATGAAGCAGATTTAGCTAATAATGCTTCTTGGTTAGCAGGAGAGACATTTTGAGAGTTGGCAGTATGACTCTTAGTTTGAATCTGAGCCATTTGTTGTTTAATCCAGTTAGCAAATGCATCTGCAATGATTTTTTGACGTAGTTGCTCATTTAGTTCAGGTTGGATAATTTCTTCGACAAAAATTAACCTTACTCCCCGTGAAGTTACAATCGGCTTGAGGATAGTAGGGGGAGTGGCTGAAAAAACTGCTGCGGAGATTTCTGGTTTTAATTGTTGTCGGTTGACCAGACCTAAATATCCTCCAACCCGACGTTTTTCTCGATCTTGAATATATTGATGAGCTACTTCAGGAAAAGATATTTCTCCTTCGCTAATAGCATAGTAGAGTTCCATCGCTAGATCTTCGTCATTAAGAAAGACTTCATAGATAGCTGCTTGAGTAAAATCTAGTTGATTAGCGACAAAGAAAGGTTCAATTGTATCAGCAAATAAATATTCAGCTAATTTGGTAGAAAGAACTTGATAGCAAACTAACTCTTCAAATTCCTCTATACTCAGACCATTTTTTTCAAGCCATAACCAAGTGTCTTCAATTTTGTGTAGTTTGTTAGCAAGTCGAATGTCATCTGCTGCTTGTTGTAGTTCTTTGGCTTCTGCTTTAATGCCAGCTTCTGCTGAGGCGTGGAGAATAATTTGACGAGTGGCTATGCCTTGAATAATAGAAGGTAGTTGACAAGACAACTTGATTTGCTCAATGATTTTTTCGGGAGAAATATTCAAAATGTCTGACATAATTAGGTTTTTCCTTGGATAATTTACTTGAATCTAGAAGTGACAGAAGTTACAGGAGTTCAGTAGTTGCAGAATATTCTGAATTCTGAATTTCAGATTTCTAAACCGCCTTTTTGTAATTTCTTAAAGGGATCGAGGATAAAATCAATGACTTTACGTTGACGGATTAGTATCTCTGCATTAGCTGTTTGACCAGGAGTAAGAGGCATGGTGTGGGTTGCATCTTGTAGTGGTTTTTCTGCTATTGCTACTTCAATCTCAAAAACTTCGATCGCGCCTTGGGGAGTTTCTTTGAGCTTAGAATCTGGAGAAATCCAATTTAAACTACCTTCAACTACGCCATAGTCTTGGAAAGGATAGGCATCAAATTTAAGCTTGACAGGCATTCCTACTTCAATAAACCCACTTTCTGGGGCTGGCATTTCGCCTCGGAGCACCATAGTAGTTCCTTTAGGAGCAATCTGAACCAGCATTTCTCCTGGTTGTACTACTCCTCCTGCTTCAGCGATAGGCAATTCAAAAATGATGCCATCCACAGGAGATTTAAAAACTCGTTGTTTTAACTGTAATTCTAAAGCAAACAATTGGCTTTGATTCTCAGCTATTTCTGCTTGAAGAGTAGTGATTTCTGCTCCAATTTTCTTATGTTGTTCTTTACTTCTAAGAAGTGCTAATTGTCCTGAATGCAGCACACTTTGATAACTGTTGCGCTGTTCTTGAAATCTTAATTCTGCTTGTTGAATTTTTGCCTGTGCTTCTTGAATAATTTTGTTGTAATTATTTTGTTGTTCTCTTAAATAAGCTTCTGCTTGAGTTATTTCTAGTTGAGCTTGGATTAAATTTTCTTGATTTTCTTTTTCCTCTTGAACTGATGCTGAATAGCGATCGAAAGAAATAACCCCATTTTCGTAGGCTTTTTGATATCTTGGTAATTTTTCTTGAGCAGTTGCTAGGCGTATTTTAGCTAATTGATAAGACGCTTCTTTTAATTTGATGGATTGTTGTGCTTGTTCTAGTTGTGCTTCTAGTTCTGCTTTTTCTACCCCTAAAGTAGCCTTGAAGGATTCAAAATTATGTAGAGCTTGGTCTATTTGGGATTGTTTTTCTAGTCGTTGTGATTCATTATGCTGCTGCTGAGTCTGAATACTCAAAAGAAGTTGGTTTTTGAGTAGTTCTAACTGTGCTAAGCGGTTTTTTTGACCTTCTAGTCTTTGTTGAACTTGGTGAATTTCAGTTTTTATTAATTCTGAGTCTAATTTAAGCAAGGTTTGACCTTTAACTACTGATTGACCTTCTTTAACTTCGATCGAAGCTACCTCTCCTGTAACCGAGGCATCAAGTTCAATAGTATTTCCTTTGGGTTCAAGCCTACCTTTAGCACTACCCGTTTCGTCAACTTTGGCTAACAAAGCCCAGGGTAAGAGAATTTGCGCAAACACAATTAAAAAGTAGAGTAAACCTCTTGTCCAGACTTGGGGCAAAGTATCAATGAGTTCTTCTGTTGCCAGCGACCAATCTGCATCAAGATCTTTTGGCGATATTAGAGCCAAAGAATCTCGATCGCTCGGAGAGTTGAGAAGAGTAATTGAATGAGAAGATGAATCGGTCATAATATTTAGTTATTGGTGGTTAGTAGGGACGTAGCATGCTACGTTCGTACATTAGTTAGTTGTTAGTGAAAATCAGAACCGAAAAATCTAAGAGATTCCAGCCAGTTGTTGTTGATTGAGATAGAAATAGGTGCCTCGTTTGGCAATTAGTTCTGTATGTGTACCGCTTTCTACTAAAACTCCTCGATCGAGAACTAAAATGAGGTCGGCACGACGCACGGTAGAGAGACGATGGGCGATGACAATAGTGGTGCGGTCTTGGAGAATGGTTTCTAGGTTCGTTTGGATTAACCGTTCAGATTCTGCATCAAGATGACTAGTAGCTTCATCGAAAATGAGTAGAGGAGGATTACCTAACAAAGCACGGGCGATGGCAATACGTTGACGTTGACCTCCAGAAAGTAAACCACCGCCTTCACCAATCTGAGTCTCATAACCCATCGGTAATTTTCTAATAAAAGAGTCTGCCCCCGCTTGACGGGCTGCTTCGATAATCTGTTCTAAACTAGCTTCGGGATGCCCTAAGCTGATGTTTTCCCGAATGGTGTTACCAAATAGAAAAGTATCTTGATCGACGACACCAATTTGCTGACGGAGCGATCGCAATGCCAAATTAGTCACATCCTGACCATCTATTAATACTCTCCCCTCAGTGGGTGGATAAAGACCTAAAATTAACTTGGCAATAGTAGTTTTTCCTGAACCACTACGTCCGACTAGGGCGACTGTTTGCCCAGGCTTAACCTCAAAATTGATATTTTCTAGCACATTGACATCACTATCTGGGTGATAGCGAAAAGTGACTTGTTCAAAGCAAATGTGACCCTGTAAACTCGGTAAAAATTGGCGCGATTGATGGTGTAAATCTTCTTCTGGTTCACTATCTAACACATCGTTAATGCGCTCAACTGCAATAAAAACTTCCTGAAGTTCGTGCCATAGTCCTGCTAATCTCTGGAAAGGACTAATGACGTTACCTAGTAGCATGTTAAACGCAACTAATTGTCCAATGGTTAATTCATTGTGAATAACTAACCATGCTCCGTACCACAATAGTGCAGTTGTGCCAATGGTATGCATAGTTGAACTCAAAATTCTTAGTTGATTACCAATTACCTGCCCTGAAAATCTCTTTTTAACTAACTTATTGAGCAATTCTTCCCATTGCCACCGCACTGTCTGCTCTACTGCCATCGATTTAACAGTACGAACTCCAGTTAAAGCTTGGATCAAATAGCGATTTTCCGCAGCGACGGCATGAAAAATTTGCCGTGAAATACGTTTAAGAAAAGGAGTTGATACCAAAGTCAGGATGACCATCGGTGGTACAACTATCAAAACTAGTAAAGCCAGTTTCCAGCTATACCAAAACATCACTCCGATATAGACGAACATGGTCAGTAAATCGAGAATGATGGAAAGTGCTTCCCCAGTTAAAAAACGCTGAATTTTACGATTTTCTTGGACACGAGCCATAATATCGCCGACATAGCGCGACTCAAAGAAAGC
>JAAUYH010024081.1_pt1 | contig 10486 bp, 8 predicted proteins | sample 7278061 | NCBI WGS metagenome assembly JAAUYH01 (sample SAMN14350203, study PRJNA611818) | marine sediment metagenome | isolation source: surface marine sediment (0.6m) | place: French Polynesia: Moorea | collected 2018-08 | reverse complement strand
GAGTGCTTCTTCATCAAAGGTAAAAGATGGACTGTGTAGGGGTATATTTTCACAATTCTGATAACAGGCACCAAATCTGACATAACAGCCGGGAATCTCAAACAAATAGTAAGCAAAATCCTCCGCTCCCATACTAGGCTGATCCATTGCTACCAAACCATCTTTACCTAATACCTCTAATACAGCCCTACGGGCAATCTCCGCTTCTCTAACTGTATTAACTACCGGGGGATATCCTTCCCTAATCTCTACCTCTATCTTGGCATTATGCAAGTCCCCTAGGGCTGTGGCTATCCGTTGCAAGCCCCCGATAATATGGTTACGTATTTCTGTAGTCGTTGTCCGGATAGTGCCTTCCAGAGTCGCTGTTTCTGCGATCGCATTTCCAGCACTACCAGCTGACACTTTGCCGATAGTGATTACGGAAGGATGGGCTGGGTTAATTTCCCTAGAAACCAGGGTTTGAACCGCCATAATCAACAGTCCTGTAACTACCACCGCATCTACCGCTTCATGGGGTCTAGCTCCATGTCCTCCCCGTCCTTTGATTCTGATAGTAAAACTGTCAGAATGGGCAGTAATAGTACCACTAGCTACCATTACCTCACCTACCTGGTAGTGGCGGGTAACATGACCTCCAAAAATGGCATTTACCCCCTCTAGTGCTCCTGACTTAATCATCACCCTAGCACCACCGCCTTTTTCTTCTGCTGGCTGAAAGATAAACACCACCGTACCTGGGGGTGGATTTTCCTGCAAAAGAGCCGCAGCTCCCAGTACCATAGCCATATGACCATCATGACCACAGGCGTGCATTTTACCAGGATTGATGGACGCAAAAGGCAGTCCCGTATTTTCTACCCCAGGAAGTGCATCCATATCCGCCCGCAATGCAATTACAGGCGCTCCTTTGCCACCATTTTCTAACCGCGCAACTATTCCACCACCTACCCCCCCATATTCAAAGGGGATTCCCAACCGCTTCAGTTCATCCATAATTACAATTGCAGTTTTTTCTTCTTGGAAGGCAAGTTCAGGATAGCGGTGAAAATTTCTTCGCAGCTCGACCATGCGAGGGAAAATTTTCTCGGAGATCAGAACCTTATTCATATGATTGTTCCTTCAATTATTCTAAATTTTCAGTAATCTGACAAAAATATGTACACTAATTCAAATAATGTTTGGGACACATAAATTAAATTATCCGTAGGGGTTTAGCAGTGCTAAACCCCTAACCATCTATCGCATTCTTTTTTCAAATTGGTATTACACATGAGATTGTCCCGCTAAAACTGGGCTGATAGCGGTGAAAGTGTCAAAGATTTGTACCAAACTGAATTGTTTGTCCAGCCATATTGTGACCAATAGGGGTGTAGGGGGTAGGGTGTAGGGGAAGATGGGGAAGAAGGGGAAGGCAAAAAGCTTATCACTTCTTTATTCTCCCCACACTTCCCACAATTCCCACACTTCCCACAATTCCCACACTCCCCACCCTGCAAAACTTATAAGACTTATGGGTAAGGGATAGCCCTTCTTTGAGGGTAATAGAAAAAGTTGAGGAACTTGTGAAGCCTTTATCTGTATTAACCACCACTGTTATTGGAACTAAGCAAGTTGGCACAATAAAACCAAACTATGTGAAGAAAAGTAAATAAGGCTAAAACCCTTTTTCCCCCTGCTCCCCTTCGGGTTGCGCCACTTGCTACAACGCGGGGAACCCCTACGGGTTGCGCCACTTGCTTTATGCCGGGGAACCCGTCCACCGCAATGGCTTACCGCGCAACGCAGTGGCTTACCTGCCCCCTGCCCCCTGCCTTATCCAAACGATAATTTTTTACGCCGACCTACTTATCTATCTGCTGACTCTAGGCTATCGGTAGGCAAGTTTGCTCCTGTAAGGTTGGTCTGACTCAAATTGGCACCAGTTAAATTAGCACCACTAAAATTGGCTTCTGTCAGGTTGGCTCCACTAAAATTAGTTTTGTATAAATTGGTACCGGCTAAGTTAGCTCCATTTAAATTAGCTCCTTGCACATCTGCCTCAATCAAAATAGCTCGGCAAAAATTAGCTCCTCCCAAGTTGGCATCTTTGAGGATGGCGCTTAAAACAGTCCCAGTCAAGTTGGTTCCACTCATGGATGCTTGACTGAAATTAGCACCATTCAGATTAGCCCCACTTAAATTTGCTCCGTTTAAATTCGCTTTGACAAAGTTAGCATTACCTAACTTAGCTCCACCGAAGTTAGCTCCAATCAAGTCAGAGCGATGGAAATTAATTGTAAGTAAATGGGCTCCACTAAAGTTAATCCCGATCCCATTGATATCGCTTAAGTCAGACCCCTGCAAATCAGCACCACTGAAATTGGCTCCAATTAAATTGCTACCCCGTAAATTTATACCTCGAAGAACGGCTCGACCAAAATTTGCTCCATTCAGCTCAGATCCCTGGAAATTTCGTTCCCCGGCTGCATACCTTTGTAGTAAATCATGTCTAATATTCATCTGTTTACACCTCTAGCTAATTTCAATCATGAATACTGCCATCGGGCATAATAGTTCCTTGCAAATTTGCTCCCCGCAAGTTAGTACGGGTAATATCGGCATGACTGAGGTTAGCTCCCCCCAAGTCTGCGCCGTACAGATTTGCTCCTTGGAGGTTTGCTCCTTGTAAATTAGACTGCTTGAGGTTTGTACCTGCCAAGATTGCACCTTGTAAACAAGCACTGGATAAATTGGATTGTTGAACGATCGCACCAGTCAAAACAGCTTCACTCAAATTAGCTGCACTTAAGTCAGCTTGACTCAAATCTGCTCCACTGAGATTAGCAATAATCAAGGTTGCTCCCTTTAATTTCGCCTCAGTTAAGTCCGCTACTACCAAAAATGCCCCACTCAAGTTGCAATTTGTGAGTTCTGCTTGGGACAAATTAGCGCGAATCAGATTAGCTCCGCTTAACTTTGCCCCAGACAAATTCATTCCACTCAAATCTACTCTACTGAAATCCCGTTCCCCAGCAGCGTACCGTTGCAATATGTCATCTGCCTTCATCATTTTTCTTCCCTTAAGGGTGAAATATCATTTATTGGCAATTGAGAAACAAAAAAGTTAAGTAGGAATTTTCCTCACAAGTTTCTCATTTAATTGTCCTAAAACTGTAATTGGTGTGGGGAGTTAGCTTTTAGCAAAGGTGTGGAATGTGCAAATACTCGACCGTAAATTTAGCTATTCCTAATTTAATTGTAAGACTTTCCGTGGATTTTTTTCATCCTCCCTACTTCTGGTAACTAACCATGATTAGAACTAGAGAAAAAACTATAACCAAGCCGCCATCTGTAGAGATAACGACAACTCCAAAACCCAATAAGAGGAAAAAACTGGCACGTTGGATTATGGGTGTTGCTATTTTTACACTCATAGGTGTGGGTGCAACTTATACTATCTCTCAAGTTCAAAAACCAAAACCCACACCAGTCACTAATACCAAGGTCGCTCCAGTAACCAAGGTCACTGCTTTGGGAAGACTAGAACCCCAGGGGGAGGTAATTAAATTATCCGTTGCTAATGCTCAGGATAGCCGAGTTAATAAATTACTCGTGGAAGAAGGCGATCGCGTCCAGTCTGGACAGGTAATTGCCATTCTCCAAGGTATTGATAAAAAACAGGCAGAACTGACAGAGGCGGAGAAAAATCTGGTCGTTGAGGAGGCTAAACTCAAACAAATCAAAGCTGGGGAAGCAAAACAGGCAGAAATTGCCGCTCAGTCAGCTAATATTGCCCGCATCCAAGCACAGTTACGTACTGAAACCAGAGAAAAAAAAGCCACAATAGCTCGGACTCAATCGGAGTTACGCAATGCCCAAATTAATTATCAACGTTATCAATCTTTACACCAAGAAGGAGCAGTGAAAACTTCTGATTTGGACGATAAGCGAGAAGCTTTTGAGACAGCTACAGCCAAGGTGAATGAAGCCCAAGCTCAACTGGCATATAAGGTATCAACTTTACGAAAGCAGATCCAGACAGAAAAGGCAATGCTGAACAAGCTAAAGGAAGTACGTCCGGTGGATGTAAAAGTTGCCCAAGCTGAGGTAGAAAAAGCGATCGCTCAAATCAACAAGATTAAGGCTGAGTTAGAGGACTTATACGTGCGCGTCCCCATAGCTGGTCAAATTTTGAAAATTAATACCCGTGTTGGGGAACAGGTAAACACCAGCCAGGGGATTGTAGAACTGGGAAGAACCAACCAAATGTATGCCGTGGCTGAAGTTTATGAAACTGATGTGGGTAAGCTGCGTGTGGGTCAACGGGCTAAGGTGGTAAGCGAACATGGAGGGTTTAAGGGCAGTATACAAGGCACCATAGACCATATCGGTTTGCAAATTAAAAAGCAAGATGTTTTAGAATCCGATCCCGCCGCCAACAAAGATGCTCGTGTTGTGGAAGTCAAAGTTCGCATCCATCCCCAAGATAGTCCCAAAATTGCAGGACTTACTAATCTCCAAGTGCGTATTACTTTTGACCTAAATAAATCATAGATTAAGTATTTTCGCTTGTACAGTCTTTGCTTTCTCTGCGGTTGAAAAAATCCAAAATGAAACTTCCTTTTCTTAAGAAACTATCTCAGGAACCCCCCCTTGGTTGGGCTCAACTCAGCCATAAAAAAATCCGCCTATTAATCGCAATGACAGGGATTGCCTTTGCCGATATTTTGATTTTTATGAACCTGGGATTTATATCTATCCTATATGAGGGTTCTACCCTGATCCACGAGCATATTCAAGGAGATTTGATCCTAATTAGCAAAAGGACTCAAACCTTGTTTGAAGGAGAGTCTTTTTCTAGGCGTTATTTATACCAAGCAGCAGCAGTAGAAGGAGTTACATCAGCCAGACCCTTGTATCATTCTTTAGCCCGTTGGGTGAATCCGTGGGATAAAAAGATTACTGCGATTGCTGTCACAGCCTTCGATCCCGAACAACCAGTCCTGAATTTACCCCAGGTTAATCAAAACATCGAGCAAATTAAACTACCTAACGTAATTTTATTCGATGGCAAATCTCAACCCGGTTTAGGCGATGTACCTAAATCATTTGCCCAGGGAGAAACTATTACCACTGAGATATCTGGTCATAGGGTTAGAGTAGGAGGCATATTTAACTTGGGCAGTCATATGTTCTTAAATGGTCACGTTATCACCAGTGACTGGAATTATCTGCGGCTTTTTGGTGCCGATAGCCTGGACAAAATTCATCTAGGAGTCCTAACCCTGAAACCTGGTGTAGAGACTCAAACCACCATCAAAAATATCCAAGCCAGATTACCTGATGATGTTAAAGTTATGACCCGTCAGGAGTTTGTGGATACAGAAATAGCATACTGGTCTGCCCACATTGCAGGTATCGTGTTTAACTTTGGTACAATTATGGGCTTTATTGTCGGGGTAGTAATTGTGTATCAAATTTTATATTCTGACGTGAGCGATCGCTTACCTGAATATGCCACCCTCAAGGCAATGGGTTATTCCGATCTTAGCCTACTCAATGTTGTCTTCCAGGAAGGGATTATCTTAGCTGTATTAGGCTTTATCCCTGGATTTGGTGTTTCCATTGGCATGTATAACCTCCTGGGAACATTAACAAGGGTTCCCCTAGTGATGCGTTCGGATGTGGCATTACAAGTATTTATCATCACAGCCATCATGTGTTTGATTTCTGCTGCCGTTACCATGCGGAAATTACAGACAGCCGACCCCGCAGATGTATTTTAGATTTTGGATTTTGGATTGGAAATCAGCCTCCGCGCATATGTTTTAGAAATCCATCTGTTTCCATTCTTTTTTGACATTGGTATTACTCCTTCCCTCACTCCCACACTCCCCACACTCCCTCACTCCTCCCCTCCTGACCATGAAACCTATTGTCACTGTTCGTAATCTCAATCACGCCTTTGGTAAGGGTGAGTTGCGTAAACCAGTATTATCCGATGTAAGTTTGGATATACATCAAGGTGAGATCGTCATTCTTACTGGCCCATCGGGAAGTGGTAAAACCACCTTACTGACTTTAATTGGTGCTTTGCGTTCCATACAATCTGGTAGCTTAAAAGTATTAGATCAAGAACTGTATGGTGCTAGTAAAAAACAACTGGTAGAAGTCCGCCGTCACATTGGATTTATATTTCAGGCTCATAACCTGCTGGGAGCCCTCACCGCACAACAAAATGTGGGTATGTCCCTACGCCTACAACAAAACACTTCTGTGGCTGAACGTAGTGCCAAGTCTGCGAGTATTTTAGCAGCAGTAGGTATGGGCGATCGCCTAGATTATTATCCCGAAAATCTTTCTGGCGGGCAAAAACAACGGATTGCGATCGCTCGTGCTTTGGTAAGCGAACCCCAATTACTCCTAGCCGATGAACCCACAGCAGCTTTAGATAGTAAATCTGGTCGGGATGTGGTGGAAATCATGGAGCAATTGGCTCAGGAGCAGGGATGTACTATTTTGTTAGTCACCCACGATAACCGCATCCTGGATATTGCTGATCGCATTTTGCACATGGAAGATGGCTTTTTAGCTAGGGATACGGCACTGCGGAGTTAACAGTTAACAGTTATCAGTTATCAGTTATCAGTAAAGAGTGATGCATTTATCCTTGAGTTCATTCCCGTTCACTGTTTTAATACCTTTACAGAATTCCCAGCAGCAATCACTTTCTCACCTACTGGTATTACTGCTAGAGCATTGGTTTGAGCTAAATTGATTAAATTACCAGAACTATGACTACCACCAGCCAACTGAAATTGGTATACTCCATCAACTAGACTTAACCTCCCCCAAACATAGGTTTCTCGTTTCCCTGCACCGCGCAATTCTTGAGTAGCGATCGCATTGATAAATTGCGGTTGCCAACCATCAACTAAACCGGAAAATTTAGCGATCGCAGGTTGGACAAATCGCCAAAATGTAACTAGGGCAGAAACGGGATTCCCTGGCAATCCAAAGTATAAAATATTGCTTTCACCTTGGTCGAAGGTAGCAAAAGTCAGGGGTTTTCCTGGCTTCATTGCCACAGCACGAATATGAATTGTACCTTGGAGTGATGTAATAATTTGTTCTACGTAATCGTACTCTCCTACAGAAACACCACCAGAGGAAAGAACTATATCGGCAGTGGTAATTGAGTGAGCGATCGCTTGTTGTAAAGCTTGTTTATCATCGGGGACAATCCCTATTACTAATGCTTCTGCCCCCATTTGCCGTACTAAAGCTGCCAATGCATATTGATTGGAATCTACAATTTGTCCTGGTTGCAGAGATTGATTTGGTCTTACCAATTCATTGCCAGTAGATAAAATAGCAACTTTTGGTCTGCGGTAAACACTGAATTGAACACATTGAGCAGCAGCTAAAACGGCAATTTCTGGGGCATTTAAACGTATACCTGCTGATAATAGTTGGTTTCCAGCTTGGTAGTAAGAGCCTCGGTGTCTGACAAATTCCTGGTTTTTGGGTGGAGAGAGAATCTGTACATGGTTATGATCTCGGCGGGTTTCTTCCTGCATTACCACCGTATCTGCACCCTTTGGCATAACTGCGCCAGTAAAAATTCGTGCTGCTTGTCCCGATTGAATGGTTGATTGGGGTTGGTATCCAGCAGGAATTTCCTCAACAATTTCTAAAATAACTGGTTGCTCATGGTTAGCTGGTTCTACATCTGCATAACGTACTGCATAGCCATCCATAGCTGAATTATCCCAATGGGGAAAGTCTAATTGGCTGGTGATGGGTGTAGCGAGAATACGATTGACTGACAATAAATCCACTATCTCTGTATCTTGTGGATGTTGCAGGGGTTGAATTAAGTTAAAAATAGTGGTTTCCGCATCCCTGACAGACAACATAAAGCTAGACTCCCAATAAGTGTTAAATATTTAGGCATTACTACAATAATCCATAACATAGATAAAATGTGAATTTCCTGATTTTTTTGGGAACTATATATTTGGTATCGGCACAAACATCTTTAAATCAAAAAAAATGATTTTAATTTCATCTATCAATATATTTTTAATTCACAACTAATTCTATGGAAAGTAACTCTACCTATTTGGATAAATCAGCCAAAATATTTATTATTGATGATAGTTATTATAACCTAGATATCCTATCCATCATCTTAACTGAGAGTGGATATAATGTGATAGCAGAAATGGATAGTGAAATTGCTTTTGATAAAATCATAAAATTTTATCCAGATTTGATAATCCTAGATGTAGTTATGCCAAAAATAGATGGTTTTAAACTATGTGAAATCCTGCATTTAGAACCAAGAACCAAAGATATCCCCATCATTTTTATGACAGCCCTTACAGATATAGAGCAGAAAGTTAAAGGATTAAATTTAGGGGCTGTTGACTATATTACTAAACCGTTTCAAAAAGAAGAAATATTAGCCAGGATCCAAGTACATTTAAGAATTAGACAATTAAATTTAGAACTAGAACAGCAAAAACAAAAACTAGAACAACGAGTACAAGCAAGAACTGCCGAACTTTCCCAAGCTCTAGAAAATCTTAAGCAAACCCAATTACAACTAGTACAGGCTGAAAAAATATCTTTAATAGGACAATTAGTGGCTGGAGTAGCCCATGAAGTTAATAATCCCATTGGTTTTATTGCAACTAATTTATATCATGCCAAAAATTATGTTGAAGACTTAGTTAGTTTGGTACAACTTTATCAGTATCATTTCCCTCAACCAGGAGCATATATTGAAAAACAAATTGAAGAAATGGATTTGCAGCATGTATTAGAGGATTTACCTAAATTGGTGTCTTCCATGAAATTGGGTACAGATAGCGTCCGGGGAATTATGCAATCTTTGCGGACATTTTCAAGAGCAGACGGAGATACAAAAAAGGCTGTTGATATTCATGAAGGGTTAGAAACAACTTTGATGATTTTACAACATCGTCTCAAAGCTAAATCCAACCGTCCTGCAATTCAAGTCATTAAAAAATATGCTAATTTACCTTTAGTTAAATGCTATTCTGGACAACTCAACCAAGTATTTATGAATCTATTGGCAAATGCCATTGATGCATTAGAAGATTCATTAATGAATCGGGGTCAAGAAGCAAAAAATCTGCAAATTCGCATTTGTACTAGTCTAGATCAAGAAAGAGTCATAATTCAGATTGCAGATAATGGTATGGGTATACCAGAATCGAAGCAAAATGAGATATTTCAGCCATTTTTTACGACTAAAGCAGAAGGCAAAGGTACAGGGTTAGGACTTTCTATTTGTCAGCAAATTATTAGGGAACAGCATGGTGGTACTTTGGAGTGTGTATCATCTCCTGGTGAGGGGACAGAATTTTTTATTGCTATTCCCCTGTAATATCATGTTCGGTTAAAGACTATGGTTAAGACTGCAAGGGGGCAGGGGGCAGGGTGCAGGGGAGAAAGAGTTTTAAGATGTTTGCGCCATGATCCGAATAATAAGTAATCTCCCGAACTTGATATAATTATTCCAAGAGAAAAAATGATTGCGACAGATGGAAAGAAAGGCAAGCTCATGTAGCAAGTCTTTCACAATCTAAAATCTAAAATCCAAAATGGTATTAGCTATCTGGGGATTTTAATGCCCTATCTAGTACTCGACGGGCATCTTCTGCCTTAAGTTTGGCTTCTTGATAACGGAGATTGGCTTGGGCAAAACTTTTGAGAACTTTAAACCCTTCCTTTAAACTGGCAATCTCTGATTCTGCGATCGCTCGATCTGAAAATAGGATATCAATTGTTTGCCGTACTTCCAAGGCTTCAGCTTTTGACTCCTGAACCTTAAGCTTGAGATTTGCCAAATTACTGAGAATCTGTACGGCTTGAGTAACCTCTTCTTCTCCACTAGCAGCCGTAGTTTGCGGTTCTTTGACTTCAATTAATTGTTGAGGACCAAACCCATCTTCTAATTCCGTTGGTAGTTTACCCGCTTCCATCAGTTCCATTAATTGATCCATAGCCTTATCGCGGGCTTTGTTTGAATCTCTACCAGGAACATGGAGGATAATCTCTGGGCTTTGAGCAAGGGTGTACTGAACCATATCTCATATCTCAGCAAAAAATTGCTATTCTTACCAATTAGGCGAATATTATCTTACCGCAAATTTCTGGCTATAAGCTGAAATATTTACCAAAAATAATGGGTCTAAAGCCTCGCCCTTGTAGGATACTGTTGGCGAATCAGGGGTTCCCCGGCATAAAGCAAGTGGCGCGCCTCTTGCTCCCTTCGGGAGAGCTGCCCCTTTCAGGGGAGCTACGCTAACGCGCTAACAGAGGAGCTGAGTCGCAAAGCGACACGCTGCGCGGTAAGCGGAGCTATGCCGTAGGCTTTACGCTAACGCGTAGCGTATCCGCAGGATTCACCCGGAGGGTGAGACACGTAGTGCAAAAAAATACGGAGTCCTTGTTAGAAACCCCTTATTTT
>JAAUYH010131113.1_pt1 | contig 10487 bp, 7 predicted proteins | sample 7278061 | NCBI WGS metagenome assembly JAAUYH01 (sample SAMN14350203, study PRJNA611818) | marine sediment metagenome | isolation source: surface marine sediment (0.6m) | place: French Polynesia: Moorea | collected 2018-08 | reverse complement strand
TCTCGAGAAACGCGACCCCGGGCGGCATGCCCTTGGCAAAGAGGTTGTAGAGATAAGTCCATCCAACCAAGAGCCCAATGACGACCAACGACAGCCTTGTGCGCTGGTCTTCGGACGGCAGGTTCTTGCTCTCGTCGGCAACGATTTCTACGGTATTACATGAGCTCATAGAAAATACTCGGGATTTGCAGGTGGAAGGCGATGGCGATGGGTAGCCAGGAAAGGAACCAAATCAGTTTGCTCTGCTGCCAAATTCGCTGGCCATCGAGCGGACGGAAGGGGAACGACAGCACGAATGCCTGAATCAAGAACAATACCGCGAGGTGGGTCAAGACCGGCAATCCCATCAGGCTGCCCATGAGTGACAGCAATAGGTGCAGGACAAACAGGCCGCCAATGGCGATGCCGGCCACCCACGCGCACCTCTTGCTATCGCCGCGATACTCACCATCGGAGGTCAAGGGCAAAAATGAAAGCGCAAAGGTGAAGTAGACCTGTAAGAGTATGCCATCGAGTTCGGTGCGGGGAATCACTCGCACCCCGAGGGACCGACCGGCCAAGTAAGCGATGATATAATAGCTGAAGAGCGGTATCGCCACCGAAATCGCCGCGGTGTAAATCGACATATCACCGAGGATCTCCCCGCGAATGGCGGGACTCACGAGCCATAGAATCGCCCCATAGGAGAGGATCAAGGTGACACTGCCCATGACAATGGCCAATATCGGATGCGGCGTACCGTCGCCAGAGTGCTGATATTTGCGATTAAACAGGGTGTGACTGAGCCATTGAATCACCAAATGGGTCCAATGACGCGAGACTGCGCGCGCAGCCGTACGCGAGACCACCCCGATCGATGTGCGCAGAATATCGCGCGATACACTGCGAAAAATCGCACTGATGCCGACCCCGGCGGTGCCGACACCAGCCGCAGCAGCACCGAGTGTCCCCAGGTGCATGCGCGAAATCAGCCAGAGCGGCAGAACCATCACCGCGGCGGTGAGGAAGATGCCCACGCCGACGATGAGTATATTCTCCCAAGTCTCGGACTCGAAATGCCACCAGTGTTGCTGAGTCGGCGCAATCGCGCTTTTCTGCAACACGGGCTGCTCCGCATCCGAGGGCATATTTGTAAGTACCCGTTCCATGATGCTCTCTAAAAGCACGATACATGCCAGGATGAGCACCGCTGATTTCGCGGGGATTTCTCGACTCGTCGCACCGCGCATAGGGGGCGTGGCTACGGAGCGACGCATCCATGCAACCATTCGACGCGGTATTGGCCCCAACCTGCCCGCGATCACGTGCATTCGGACGCCATTTCCGGCCCGCGCGACATCGAAGCAATGCGCGTGTGCGTCCGAAATGTGAATACGCCCCATGGGGCCAGATTTGGCTCCATGGGGCGCATGCACGCTTGCGAAACGACGCAGGCGCTCCCGACCGCGTTCGTGCCGCGGACGAGGGCATATATGGTTTGGCTAGTCGGCTAGTCGGCTAGCCTCATCTCGCGACCGCCACTTAGTTGTGAAATCGGCGCTGCATGTTCGAGGTATTTGCGAATCGCAAAGAGCCCCGCAAGCGCGGCGACACCGATGAGGAGTTCGTGAATCGCGCCGGTCTTGATCAGCATTTTGCGCGCGATGACGAAAAACATCACCTCGATGAGACTTTCGGGCGTTCGCCGCACCAGCATGATGGCGAGCTCGATGCCGACGACTAGAAGGAGAATATCCGCCAGCAAACCCTCAAATTGTGTGTGTAGGCCATACTTGACCAAATCTAAGTCAAAATGCCCCAGTTCTTGTAGTAGATACACCGCGCCAAGGGCCACAAAGACGACGCTCAGACCGGCGAGGCCCACTTCGAACCAATGTAAGAGTACCGAGAAATCGTGCAGAATCGTTTTGGGTAGCTTGTTTAAGCGGCCCAAACTCAGTGACGGCATCGTCCATCCCCCGGGCCCATGTAAATGTTCGTCTTTTGCGATCGTGCCGCTGTTTAGCGCTTGCCAGGTCGTTTCGCTCATCGTGATGTTCCTCTATGCTCCTGATCGTTCTATTTAGATTCGTTGTTATTACTGTACAGACAACTATCGGCTACGCGGCACCAGTGGCATAGCCAGAGCGATGTTTCATAAACACCGGCCCACGCTTGATCACTTTGGTATCACTATCGTCGTGGCGCAGCCGCAGCTCTGACGTCGTCGGCAGCGGTGGCGGATTGTTTGGCGTCGAGGTGGCCCAGGCCGAAGAAGAGTGGACCACAGTCGCATCACCGTGCGGCGCCGAGCTGGCGATGACGTCTCCGCGACTGTGCGATTTATTCCGCGGTCCCATCACCTCCGAGAACCGAACTACATTCGTCGCCTGCGATTCTTGGTGACTATCATTTGCCGGTTGCGCAGAAGCCTTGGCCCGGCTCATTTTGAGTGCCTTGGCCGCAGCACTAGAGGCGGCATTGGCCGCGCTCGTGGGCGAAGATACTTCGTGCCCTTTGTGACGCTCGGGCCACCAGACTTCGCGATGCGCGCCGCCGTGTTCGGCATCGTGATGCTCTGCGTGCGCCTGCTCTCCTTCTAGATGCTCGACCTCTTTGCCGAGGAAGTACTCAAGTACGGTGCGAATCACGACCACGGCGCCCAGACCTACGAGATGTTCAAAACCGGGGTTAATCACGGTCTCGACCACATCTTGGCCGATCATGAACTCAAGGCCGACCAGAATATAGGTCCCGAGAGTGAGCCGGACCGCCGGCATGGTAAGGCGTTTAATGAACACCGAGTTTAGATACTGCAGAAACGCGATGAGCGTTCCCGCCATAATAAAACCAACGCCGACGTAACCTAGCGTTTGCGCGATGATTTCTATGACCCGAAATGTGAAGTTTGCTTCTTCCATGGATATTCCCCGCTTCGTTGCCGATAAGTATTGCAGATTGCGTACCAAGGTCCGTTGCCGCCACAACCGGCGACAAAGCCTGCCGCTGAGGGCGTCATTCGCATCGAGCGCCAGGCCCAAGCCGCTATCGACGCGCTGCAGAGCCGCGAAGAACGCACCAACGCTGCGCATTGCGGGTCATCGCAGCATTGAGCGCGATGCATCGACGCTACGAGCGTGGCCTGAAGGGCGACGCGTCGCTTCCGCCATCCCCACGCCGATCCGTATCGCGCATGCTATGGCTGTAACACCACAGCTACGGCGCCATCAATTACACGACACCGACGGCGCGCCCTCGGTTTGTAGCGGTCGTCTATAGCGGTTTGCTACAACCCAGAAACGAGCCCAATGCTGCTCGCAAATGGCTTGAGAAAGCAACTCTGCAAATCGGCACGCGTTATCAATGCGCAAACAAAGAGGCCGCAGCCTGATATAGACTGCGGCCTCTTTGCTGTTCGTTTGTTATCAAACGCCTGCTATCAACTCAATACAAAAAGCGACATACATATACTGCAGTTTACGGAAGCAGTACAAACATCTGCGTCATCTTATTGCGGATATTGCCGATGAGGGGCGAGGAGCTATCGATCAAAATCTCTGCTCCATCATCATCGACCGATTCGATTTGCGACCATGGCACCGACAGTAGCAGCTCGTCCAGCCCGACACCGACATCCACGCGCCCCGCCATGCCCACTTCTAACATGACACCGCCTAGATCTACCGACACATCGAGCAAGGTGTTATTCTCGCGGATGATAAAAGGCTCGGGATCGTCGTCTCTGGTCACGGATCCCCGGATCTCGTACGACTTGATCTCAGACCTGAGCAGCGAATATCTCCCCGGTGGGGCGCGATCAAAACGGATCTCTTCTCGAGACCCAGCGCCCCAATCCAAAGTCCACGACGGAAGTTGGGTATCCCCAGTGCCCGATGCCGAATCACCGATAGCGCGCACGTTCTCAAGGTATATCGCCACACTGTCGACTGTGATCTCCAACGGCCCACCAACGACGCCGGGAATCCCTGGTTGACTAAAAAACTCGTAGGTCAGTCCAGCCGATGTTGTGGGACCAGCGTCGACCATCATCTCCATACTAGTTCCAGCATCGACCGAACTCGGCGCGGCATCAGCCGCCATATTGCCAGCATCCACCCGCATCTCGATGGGGGCAGAAGAGCTGCTGCTGCATGCAGCCCCGCTTAAGATAAAAAATAACGCGTATGCTCTATATTGCACGATTCACAATATCGGAGCAAAATCTGTACCGCCTGCTTAGGTAAACAATTCAGTTAGATACGACACGAACTGGTGCGCATATATGACACACTGTGCACAGTCGGTACAGCGAATCTGGTACAGCAAAATCGGCCAAACCGTCTCACCCTAATAAAGTTGCGCCGACGAGCCCCCTGCCGCAGGAGTGTTGCGAGGTTGGGCGCGCCCGTGCGTTCCGGTGACAAAGTCTACTTGTCGTCGGACTTGAGCACTGCCTGCACTACCTTAGTTTCGCCCGCGGCAATGCCGACGCGGGTAGACTTGCGCAGTCCAGCGACGGGGTTTTCCAATTCCACTACGTATACTCCTGGACGAACGTCGACCACACAGGGCGTTTCGGGGCATTGACTGGCAAGCTTGCCCGTCTTGGCTGCGATCACGTCTACCCGCGCCCATGGAGCCGAGCTGATCTTGAGCTGGGCTAAAGCACTGCTGTTTGATGCGCCCGGATCGGCTTTGGCGCGCGGCTTGCCCGGTTTGCGCTGCCCTCGCGAAGAAGAAGAAGAAGACGACGACGCCTTGGCTCTCGACCCGTGGGATGACGACGGTTTGCCGCCATTGGCCACCCCAGCAGCATCGGCCCCAACAGATTTCGCGCCGCCCCGACCCGCCGCGCTGCGATCCCCATCAGCGCCCGTCTCTGCCCCTCCAGCCGGCGCTGCCGCAGACGCCACCGTAGGGTTCGATTTCGCAGGTAAAGGGGCCACACCCTCGCCTGTGGCCCCTTGGCCCACTCCCACCGAGTCGTCCCCGCTGGCATCGCCGCTAGCACCTCCGCTGTCATCTCCACGCTCTGGCCCGCGCCCCGGCGCTACCGGCACCGCCAGCGGCGCTTCGAGAGCGGGTTGCTCGCCGCCGCGGGCATTTATCACGGAGGAATCATTTCCGGCCGTGCGCCAAACATAGGTTGCCGCCGCAACGATGCCCACAAACGCCGTCAACGCCACCAACATACTGGCAAGACGGTGGCGCGTCTTCTGACTCAGACCCGTGATCTCGGCTGGAGACGCAATCTGCCCCCCACCCTCGACACTGATCGACACCGACTGGGTCGACGCCGACTGGGTCGACACCGATTGGGTCGACGCCGACTGGGTCGACGCCGACTGGGTCGACGCCGACTGGGTCGACGCCGACTGGGTCGACACAGACTGGGTCGTGGAGTCCGTATCGCCTAAGTCATCGGCACCTCGAGCGCGCGCACCAATGCCCCGGGTACTGTCGTCTGCATCGCCGCCGCCTTCGCCGCCGCCTTTATCTCGTGGCCCGTCTGTGACTGACTCGGCCTGCGGCACCGGCCACATAGCCACCGTGGGCGCCCGTCCCGTCGGTTTTGGCAGCCCGATATTGGTGCTGCGGCCGCCTTCGTCATGGGCCTCAAGTCCGGTCTCCATGATCGTCTCGGCGATCGAGCGAATCGTACTCGAACCGCGTGAGCCCATCATGACATCGTCCCCGTTCTCGAGAAACGTAAGCACTTCGGGCGTCACCGGCTCGCCGTCCCAAGTATCGTCAAACGCGTACAGATCGGAACTGGGGCAGTGTTCTCCCATCCAGGCCGCCAAATGATGACTCGGCGGTAAACCGCCGCCATCGGCACGCGTGGATACCAGATATTGATCCAACGCCAGCTGCATGGCGCGGGCATCGCGATAGCGCTCTGCCGGTTCGCTGTGGGTCGCGCGCTGGACAATGGCGGCCAACTCGCGCGGAACCCGGGGATGGTCAGCCAAGGTGAGCGGGGGCACTTGACCGGCGCGCGCCATCGTCATCAGTTCACTCAGCACCTGACTGTCGTAGGCTCTCTGACCACTTAAAGCTTCCCACATCACCAACCCGAGAGAAAACAGATCCGAGCGGCCATCGAGGGTGGCCCCACGTGCCTGCTCGGGTGACATATACGCCGGGGTACCGCGCACGCGGCCTTGACCACGTAAATCATTGCTGACGCTGGCGATGCCAAAGTCCACTACCTTGACCTCGCCCGATCGTGACAGCAGCAGATTACTTGGGGTGATATCGCGGTGAATGACCCCAATGGTGCCGCCGTCGCGCGCCGGCAAATGGTGAGCGTATTCCAGGGCGGCACAGGCTTCCATGGCCACGTACGCAACCAAAGGTGCATCCAGACGAACATTCTTGGCCCGCGCCCGCCGCATCATGGTGGCCAAATCGCCGCCATCGACCAGCTCCATCACCAAAAATAGTTTGTCGTCGGCGCGACCAAAGTCGAATACCGAGACGATATTCTTGTGAACCAGCGACATAGACACGTAGGCCTCTTTGACAAAGAGGTCCACAAAGCGCGGATCTTGGGCTTGGCTCGAGCGTATACGCTTGATCACGAGCTTTTTTTCGATGCCGCCAAGACTGCGCATACGAGCGAGAAACACATCTGCCATCCCGCCGCTGGCAATCTTTCGGATCAATTCGTAACGCCCCAGGGCGCGCCCCATAGCCATGCAGTATATCGCACTTCGCGCCCTTGCTCGTACTCTCTATTTGTACGAACATTTGCTGTCGTGAATATCCGCGGTATGTTGGCGGCCGCTAGTGCCGCGGTCCTGTTCGTCCTTGCTCAGCCCATGCACGCAGCGGCAGAGTCGGCCACCTTGCTGGTGTTCTACGCCCCCGCGTCCTCGCCCGAGCCGGTGACTGAGGTGCGCTCTGCTCTGGAAAAGCTCGCGCAAGAACGCGGCGTGGCCCTCCTCGACCTATCGCCGCCCGTCGACGATCAACCCAAGGCGCCCGAACTGCTGGCCCGCGCCATTGCCCACTACCGCGAATTTGCCATTGATCAGGCCTTGGCCGAACTCGATCTGGCCTTGGCTGAAGTGCAGCGCACCGGAGGCGCCGGTCTCGATCACAGCGAACTTTCCGATCTTTTCTTGTACCGAGCCCTGGTCGACACCCAGCGCGGTGACGACACCGCCGCCTGGGATGATCTGGTCGCCGCGGTCACCATTGATCCGGCGCGGCAACTCGATCCGGTGCGCTTTCCCCCTGGCGTCCTCGACAACTACGCCCGCGCGGTCGCCGCCGTCACCGAGGGGAAGTGGTCGACGGTGACCATCGAATGCGATCGCCGCTGCGTAGTCTCATTCGACAACCACGTCGTCCGGCCAGGCCAGGAAATTCGCACACCGTGGGGCAGTCATTTCCTGCGCATCGAATGCACTGGCTACGAACCGTATGGCGCACGGGTCCACGTGGCCGAGAACCGACGCATCGTCGCGCCCATTTTGCAACACATCACGCCGCCAACGGCCGAAACCGTACAAAACCTGGCCCTTGAGCGCGGCGCCGATCGGGTGGTCTTTGCCGTGGCCGTGCTATCTGAGGGCATGTCGCCCACCATTCTCATGCGCCTTATCGACGTCGGCCAAGGCGGCGAACAAAGTCGCGTCATCGTGGCCCTCACTGACGACGATCGCGATATGATCACCATCGTCGACCAGGCAAAACGCATGCTGACGCCGACCTCGCAGCTCGCGGTCCCCACTGAAGTAACGCCCGCCGTCAAGCCGAACAAATGGTACCAACGCGGCTGGGTTTGGGGCATCACAGGCGTGGTCGTCACCTCGGCCGTGCTGGTGCCATTTCTCATCCGCGACGACCCGCCCGATGGCTTTGGCGTCGAATTAGGAGGTGGGTTGCCGTGACAACTACTGTTCAGCCCCCACGACGCAGCATCTTCCGCAGCATTGGCGCGCGTGTAGAGGCCCCGCCGTCGACGTTTTTTTCCGTCCCCAGCACCGCCCCCTTCATGGCCTTATGGGTCGCGCTCGGCCTCACCGCGGCCTGTGGTGAAGACACACCTATTTTGCGCCCATTCATCGAAATGCCCGCAGAGAGCTCGGCCGCCTACCCCCTTGAGGGCCTCGAAGAACTCGAACTATCCATCGCCCGCGAGGGCGATAGTGCGCCACTGGTCTTTGTCAGCGCCAGCGTGGACCAGCCCCTATCCCTCGACAACGTCCCCTTTGGCGACAATCTCGTGGTCCACCTGAGCGGGATTGCCGCTGGCGTCGAAGTTGCGTACGGCCGCACCTGCCCCATCCAAGTCACTGCCGAATTCCCCGTCATCGCGCCCCGGCTGTACTTCTCCCGCATCGTGCGCTGGGGCACCCTCGACCAGCGCGCGCGCGTGCCCGATCGCACCGGCGGCTACGGCTTTGCCATGGATAGCGGTCAGGCAGTCATTCTCGGCGGCGACACCCAGGTCATCGAAGTTTTTGATCCCGTGGTCACGGGCTCCTTTGCCGAACTCGAAACCCAGACCATGCCCAGGCAGCAGGCCACACTCACCCCGTTCACCGATGATTCGGCCCTCATCCTGGGCGGCACCGACGAGGACGGCGACGCCATCGCCTCCTTTGGCTTTCTATCCCCCAACGCCGAAACCCTGGGACGGCAGCTGGAACTCTACCCAGACGGCCCCGCCATCGTCGATCACGCGGTGGCCCTCTTGGTCGACGGCTCCATCGTCGCCACGGGCGGCAAAACCCAGAGCGAGCCCGGCAACCCCTTCACCACCAACAGCCAGGCCTGGCGCTTCCGCGTAGCCCCTGGTCGCGTCATCGACGGCCCCCTACCCATTGCCGACCCCATGCAGATACCGCGCTCCGAGCACACCATGACGCGCCTCAACAACGACTTTGGCGCCGCGGTGCTCATCGCGGGCGGGCGAGACGACAGCGACGCCCCCGTAGCTCAGGCGGAATTCTACAACCCCTTGGGCGATACCTTTGAATTGGTCGATAGCGCGGTCCTCAACGTACCCAGATGGGGCCATCAGGCGGTGCTCATGCCCGGCAACGTGGTCCTCATCCTCGGTGGCTATTCCCTCGCCCCCGACACCGAGGATGTGCAGCCAGAACCGACCATTGAACTCTATAACCCAGTACGCGGGGTCTTTGATGTAGCGGGCCAGCTGAGCGCCAGTGCCGGAGTCAACGACTTCGCCCTCACCCCCTTGCCCGACGGCCGCGTGCTGCTATCAGGAGGGCGCAATGCCGCGGGCGAACTGGTCGACACCGTCAACGTGGCTCGGCTCGACTCCATCAACGGCCGGGTCGACATCAGTGGCACCCAGTCGCTGGCCACCCCGCGCGCCAACCATACTGCCGTAGCCTTATGCGATGGCACCGTGCTGGTCACAGGCGGCACCAGCGGAAGTGGCGATGACGCATCCCCGGCTGAGCGCTACAACCCCCCCGTCGACGGCCGCCGGGCCTATTAGCGCCTAGCCACAAGGCCGTCAGCATTATCCGCTCTCATCTTCGTGCTGACGCACCTCTTCGAGAAAGCCTTGCAGCTCGTCTTCAAAAGCGGCAGCATTGCTGGACATCGTCCCCGCCTCCATAGCTTGAGACTCCTCGTCCTTGTCCACACGAGTGCCAGATTCCGCCGGCCCCCCATCACCCAACTCCGAACGCTGCGCCATTGCATGCAAACATGCATCGAGCAATAGCCGGGCTTCACGGTTCGGCACTGATAGCGTACATTGCCATGTCGCCCCGGTGGCGGACACCACCTCGGCCCGTACATAGCCCTGGGATACCAGATAGCTCCACAGCATATCGCGGTGCTCTGCTACCCGATGACTATCGAGCCATTCGAGAAATACATGGTCGGATAGGGTACACTCGATGGAATCGCCTGCCAGCAGCAATTTACATGCAGCCCCGATACCGGCTGGATCTCCCTCGATCAACCGACGCAGCTGACCAAGGGCCGCAGGCGGCAACCAGTGGGCACGAGGTTGAATCGATACGTCCGACTGGTCCCGCTCCTCTCGGGGGACTTGGCCAATGTAATCCAGATGGCGCATTACCGACCAAGGATTATACAATCGCCGCTCTCCGCACGTGTAGCCGCCATACCATCGCCGCACGAGCACAACATCGTCGTCACTCAGCTCGGCCTCATCCATCAGCGCCTGCACCTCATCCTCGGTGAACCCACAGCACTCCGCCATACGAGTCTGAAGCAAGTTACTTATCAGCGCGCGTTCAAGCCCCGAATCGACACCGTCTCGAGCCGGCCATAGAACACCGGCCAGCACAGCGCGCTCAAGATGAGGATTCGCCATCATTGCCTTTCCGTACAGACCGCGAAAAAACTCAAACGCCAGCCGGAAATAGCCATGCTCCTGCGCAGTGCGTAGCGGGCGATCGTAATCATCAATGAACAGCATGACTTTGCAACCATAGGCGCGATGGAGCAATCGCGTGAGATCAAACAGAGCTCGCTGATACTCCTCGGGC
>JAAUYH010241133.1_pt1 | contig 10490 bp, 9 predicted proteins | sample 7278061 | NCBI WGS metagenome assembly JAAUYH01 (sample SAMN14350203, study PRJNA611818) | marine sediment metagenome | isolation source: surface marine sediment (0.6m) | place: French Polynesia: Moorea | collected 2018-08 | reverse complement strand
CTCCGGCAAATGGTCCCTATCTCATAGCCATGTCCAAGACCGAGGCTGGAACACCGCACGATCCGAGAGGGGCTGAGCGCTTCAATGAAAGCCGCGCGGCTTACACCGTCTCACGCGCGCAGCCGAACCTTGAAGCGGGCGTCGAAGCGATCCGGGAGACAGTGAAGACATTGAAGCCGGTCCCCGGTGTCTATCGAATGCTCGATGCGCGGGGCGACGTTCTGTATGTCGGCAAAGCGCGCTCGCTAAAGGCGCGGGTGGCGAACTACACGCAGGTCAATCAGCTGACGACGCGGCTCCAGCGGATGGTCTCCCAATGTCGCGGTATGGAGATTGTCACCACCAATTCCGAAGCCGAGGCGCTGCTGCTCGAAGCACAGCTAATCAAGCGCTTCCGTCCGCCCTTCAATGTGCTCTTAAGAGACGACAAGAGCTTCCCCTTCATCCTGCTGCGCGCTGATCACGAATTCCCGCGCATTCACAAGCATCGCGGGGCGCGAAAGGCGAAGGGCAACTATTATGGCCCCTTCGCCAGCGCGGGCAGTGTCAACACCACGCTGAACGCTTTGCAGAAGCTGTTTCTGCTCAGAAGCTGCACTGACAGTTTCTTCAACAACCGCGATCGGCCCTGCCTGCTCTACCAGATAAAGCGTTGCTCAGCGCCGTGCGTCGGGCGGATCAGCGGAGAAGACTACGAAGACCTAGTCCGGCAGGCTAAGGACTTCCTCGCCGGCAAATCGGGCAAGGTGCAGGCGGACCTTGAAAAGCAGATGGCGAAAGCGGCCGAAGAGCTCGATTTCGAGACCGCTGCGATCCTGCGCGATCGGCTACGCGCGGCGACATTCATTCAGGGGTCGCAAGCCATCAATGCAAGCGGAGTGGGCGACGCGGACGTCTTCGCGCTTGCGTCAAAGGGCGGCCATATCGGCGTGCAGGCCTTCTTCATTCGTGGTGGGCAGAATTGGGGGCACCGCGCCTTTTTCCCCAGTCATACCAAGGACGTGGACGAAGAGCAGGTCCTCTCTGACGTCATGCTGCAATTCTATGAGGAAGTGCCGCCGCCGCCCAATGTGCTGGTCGACCGCGAACTGCCTGAGCGCGAGTTGATCGAAGCCGCTTTGTCCGAAGTTTCCGAGCGGAAGGTCGTGCTTTCGGTCCCACAACGCGGCGACCGTCGAAAGCTGCTGCAACAGGCGCAGCGCAACGCTGTCGAAGCGCTCGAACGGAGGCTGGCGGAAACAGGCACAAAGGCCAAGGTTCACCGCGAGCTCGCCGAGTTCCTCGAGCTTGGGGAGCCGCCACAACGTATCGAAGTCTACGACAACAGCCATATTCAGGGCGCCAAGGCTGTGGGCGCGATGGTGGTCGCAAGTCCTGAGGGCTTCGAGAAGTCGCAATACCGCAAGTTCAACATCAAGAGCGCGCAGACCAATGACGATTTCGCGATGATGCGCGAAGTGATGGAGCGGCGCTTCACCCGCGCGATGAAGGACGATCCCGATCGCGAACGCGAAGGTGTCTGGCCCGATCTTGTTCTGGTCGATGGCGGGAAGGGGCAGTTATCGAGCGTGATGGAGGTGCTGGGCGAGCTCGGCATTGAAGACTTGCCCGTCATCGGCATCGCCAAGGGACCGCATCACGGGCGCGAGGGGCGCGAAGTGTTCCACTTCCCCGACGGGCGCGAAAAGACTTTGCCGACCAATTCGCCTGTACTCTTCTACGCTCAACGCCTGCGCGATGAGGTCCACCGCTATGTCATTGGCGCGCACCGTGCGAAGCGCTCAAAGGCGATCACGGCATCACCGCTCGACGAGATTCCGGGAATTGGCCCGGCTAGGAAGCGCGCCTTGCTGCTTCACTTTGGTACGGCGAACAAGGTGAGAGCGGCCGCTTTGGAGGATCTGCAACGCGCACCCGGCGTCAGTGCCAAGGTCGCGCAGCAGATTTACGATTTCTACCACACCAGCGGCTAAAAGGAGGGAATGGATCAGTTTACATTCGCCTTGATCGCGATGTTTGGCGTGCCCTTCACAGGGGTCGCGCTGCTGTTCCTTGCCCATCGCCTGACCCCGGAACGGATTTGGAAGTCATTCTCGGTCCAGACGATCGTTACCGGATCATTTCTGGCCTTGCTCGCGACACCATTTCTGGTCGCGCATGCTGACGCACAGGGCGAGTATTACGATGGGCCCGAAGAACTTGTCCGCGCAACATTCGCTCTTCCTCAAGGGGTTCAGGTCAATCACCAGAGGGATCGTACCAGCCGTTATGGTGATTGCTGGCGTCATGCCGTCAATTGGCGCTCAGACGTCATTTTCCCTTCAAGCGAAGCATTCGATGACTGGTACGCACGCGACGATTACCGCGAGGCTTTCATAGACCAGGTGGTCGGATATTTCGGTGTAAATCCTTCGCACGTAGGCGTTGCCGAAGGCGCCTTCGAGATGCGAGAGCGCGATCCTGAGTATGTCCTGGTCGACGATCACAAGGCATACAGCCGCAATGTACGCATTCTCGAATTCTACGAGCCGTTTGTATGCACCGCGATTGAGCGCGATGAGGCAGGGAGCATTACCCTGCGACCGTGCGATCCGATTGCCCGCCCGGTGGATATGGGCTCAGAGGGGTGGATCATCATCAACCCCAGCGCCAAGGACCGCACTCTAGAAGGGCGTATCCTTTTCCTGAGCGGCCCGCATTACTGCACCAATCCGATCCGCAAACGGGTCAACACCGCGCTTGGGCTGGATCATCCCGAAGGCGGTGAACCCAACCTCGCCATCGGCCAGATACTCCCGTCGCCCTAAATCCACCTTGTTGCTTACTCTGCGACAGCAGACTCAACCTTTTACAAAGCTTCCGCTATCGCGGCCGGGATGAACATTCCCGAGGCAGAAGTTTCCGTACAGCGGATTGGCCGCGAAGGTGAACCGGTTGTCATCATCGACAATTTCACCGGGCAGCCGGAAAGATTGCGCTCGATGGGTGAGAAATCGCAGTATTATCCGGCAGGTGTCGATTATCCCGGTATCCGCGCGCCCGCCGATCCGTCTTACCTCGACATCCGACGCGATCTCATGATGCAGATTATGGGCAGAGTCTTCGGCCTCACGCGCTCAATCCAGTGCGAAGTTGCTGCCTTTTCGGTTGTGTCAGTGGCCCCAGAAGACCTCTCGCCGCGCCAGCGTATTCCGCATCACGATCATTCCGATTCAGGACGGGTTGCAATCATGCATTATCTTGACGGTCCGGAGAGTGGTGGCACGGCTTTCTATCGTCATCGGCGCACCGGCTTCGAGGCGATCACGCCCGAACGTGAGGCTGTCTACGCGGCGGCGCTGGAAGAAGATGAGCAGGAGTACGGGCCTCCGCCCGCCGGCTATCCGACCGAGAGCGAGCGTTTTGAAAAGATCGGTGAGGTTGAAGCGCGCGTTGACCGCTTGGCGCTCTACCGCGGGCGCCAGCTGCATTCCGGGATCATCACGAACGCCGACATGCTGACGGACGATCCCACAAAAGGACGCCTGACGGTCAATATGTTCCTGTTCGGAACTTGAGCCGATCACCCGTCAGATCAGATTGGCCGCTGTCTCGTCGCGGTGTTTTTTCAGGTAACGCATGAAGGGTGTGCCGCCAGTGCCAACATCGGTGTCGTTGCCGGCTGATTTTCTGCCCTGTTTGTTGATGTAGCTCGCTGCATATTCGAGGTGGCGCGTCCGGAAATCCGCCACCGCCTGGATATTCGCGTTGTAGGCATCGCTTAGACCTTTCGACTGAGCTTCAACCGCAAAACTGCGCAAGGTGCTCGCGCGGCGCACCTCTTCGACAAATCCACGATGGCCGGTCGGGCGATACTCGTGCAGCTGATCGAGGAAGGCGCGCAATGGGTCGGCGGCGTGGCCGACGACCATCAGCGCATCCATGCTGGGAACGATCGAACTTTGCGATCCCGTCTGGCCGCGGAAAGCCTGCCCAGCTGTGCCGTAGCGCTCGACGCCTTCGTAGACTATGCCGTCGGGGAGGGCAGGATTGTCTTTCCAGCCGTGGATGTAGGGACGCACCCGCTCGAAATAGATGTAAGGATCACAGCGTTCAGGCATGCGGTCGAAGAGCGCGTTGATGTCAGCCCAAACCTCGGCATTGGCTTCGAGGTGCGCGCGCGCTGACTCGACGTCCTTTTGTGCCGCTGCTTCGATAATGTCGGCAAACCGCGCTAGCGCCTGACCAGCGCGCGCCTCGATAGCGACATGGACCATTACGAACCAAGCCTCATCCATTCCCCCAAGGAAATTCTGGATCATGCGAATATTGTCGAGGCCAATCGGACGCGAGGGATCTACCAGCGTCCAATTGTCGAGAACGTAGGATGCGTAGGTAAGAAGCGGCTGTTGTCCGAGTCGGTCTGCCAGCGCGACCATTGGTATTGCGAGACATGCGGGCAGACGATTTGTGGCCTCCGTCTCACCCCAAATGTACGACTGCACCATGAAGGTGTAGTGGACGGTCGCCTTGCGGGCCTGCTCGTCGGTGAGGGCTGAAGTGTCGGACAATTCAGCGGGGTCAGGCAGATTGGACTTGAGGAAATCTCGCACCCGTCCTGATGGCAGGACGTTTGGCAATTGCAGGGCAACTCGTGCGGCATCCGCCCATGCGCTAGGTAGTTCGACTGCGCCTGCATCGTGGCGGCACAGAAATCCGCGTTCTGCCGACATGTCGAAATGCGAAAGAGGCATCAGTCCCGGCTTTGGTGCTGCAAGAGTGGCCATTGTCAATTCCCCGATCCCAATAGAATGGTTGCGCAAGTATACGCCGATCAAGGGCGAATTTGCTTGCAAAGATCGTTGCATGAGCATCAAAATTGCAATATCCTTCGATTATGGATGCGATTGACCGAAATATCTTGCGCGAGCTTGAGCGCGATGGACGGATCAGCAATTCGCGGCTCGCCGATGTGGTCGGATTATCTGCTTCTGCCTGCCTGAGGCGGGTGCAGGAGCTTGAGCGCAGCGGCATGATCCGTGGCTATCGCGCTGTCCTCGATCGTTCTCGGCTCGGCGGGGCAATCACGATCTTCGTGATGGTTGGCCTGAGCGCTCACCTGTCTAAGGATGCACGCAGTTTTGAAGCGGCGATGGAAGATGCGCCCGAAGTGCGCGAGTGCCATAATATTACCGGTTCAGTGGAATACCTGCTGCGGGTCGAGGTCGACAGCCTTGAGGATTACAAGGCCTTCCATGCCGACACTCTGGGCGTGTTGCCGCAGGTGGCGAGCATTACCTCGCATATTTGCCTCGGTTCTTCGAAAGACATGCGCGGCTAGGCAAAGAAAAGCCCGGCGCGCCAATCGGCGAACCGGGCTCTTTTGTCGAGTTAGGAGCGAGCCTTAGCGCGGATAGGTCCAGGTCGAACCACGCGCGAGGTTTTCGCTCGCAAACGCCCAGTTGATCTTCGAGCTGACCACGGCGTCGAGATAGGCCGGACGCGCATTCTGGTGGTCGAGGTAATAAGCGTGCTCCCACACGTCGATCGTGAGAAGCGGGTTGAAGCCGCTATCTGCCAGCGTGTCGCCATCGTGGGTTTCTTCGATTGAGAGCTTGCCGTCCTTTTCTGCGAGCCACACCCAGCCGCTTGCAAAGTGGCCTGCGCCGCGGGCTTTAAGCTGGTCCTTGAGCTCGTCGATCGAGCCGAAAGCCTCTTCGATCTTGGTCTTGAGTTCATCCGACGGCGAGGTTTCTTCGCCTGCCATTGAATGCCAGTAGAACGCGTGGTTCCAGGTCTGGGCTGCGTTGTTGAAGAGACCCTGATTGCTTCCGCGCGCCGCCGCGACCACGTCTTCGAGAGCAGCGTCGTCGTGCGGCGTGCCGGCAATCGCGTCATTCATCTTCGAAACGTAGGCATTGTGGTGCTTGCCATGGTGAAACGACAGCGTGTTTGCCGAAACAGCCGGTTCCAGCGCGGTGTCGGGGTAGGGCAGGTCGATAAGATTGAAAGCCATTGTGTTTCCCTCTTTCGTTCGGGGTTTAAGCGTATGGTTCATCAACGCGCAGGCGCGCAATTGGTTCAAAAATTTGACGCGTTGCACCTGCCCGTTCAGGCAGCGCTGAGCAAGCCCCGTTTGAACTGCGCATCTGCTTTGAGCTGCGAATGCTCGACCCAGGTCGAGTGCACACCGCTGGAAATCTTGTGCGGCAGCAGCGCGCGGCAGATCGGACCTTTTGTCACATTGCTGGCATCGAGGATTGCAAGCTGCGAAGTGCCTGAATTCTCATCGATCAGAAACGTGACCAGATACCCGTCGTCCTCCGAAGCGGCTCCTTTGCGCGGGACCATAGGGCTTTCGCTTGCGTAGACCCCTTCTGGCAATTCAAACACCTGTTCCTCGCCTGTCTGTGTGTCGTGACGAACATATCCGTTGAACAGGAACCAGCCTGGCCGTGTGGTGGTCGACCAGATGTAGCGGCTCTTCTGCATCAGGAAATTCGGGCTAATCATGCCGAATTCAACGATCCTATCCGACAGTCGCTCCTCCCGCGTTTCGCCGGATTTCAGGTTGAAACGCCAGCGGTGCAGACGGCTCTGGAAAGAGTGCTCATCGACATAGGCCATCATGTGACTGTATTCGCCCGCTTCCTCAATCGGGTCGGGCATGGGTTTGTCCTGATAATAGCCTTCGAGCACAACCTCGTCGCCTTCTTCCCAGGCATTCGTCCAGTGAAGGACGTAGGTGGGTGAAGCTTCGAACCAGCGGATGTCCTCCGGCTGGCCATGGCGCGGGATCAGGGCAAAGCGAGTGGGCACGCCCTCATGAATGCGCGCCGCGTGGATCTTTCGCTCCAGCAAGGACTCATCCCAGTAAAGTGGCATGTCATTCAGTATCGACCAGTTCTTGGTGATTGCCATGTCATGCGGCAGTCGCGGGCCAGGGAGTGCAATAGGGACGTAGTGGACCAGCTTTCCTGACCGATCGACCACCCCATAATGCATGTAGGGTGCGTATTTCGAGTAGTTGAAGAACATCAACTCGCCGGTCTCTTCATCGACTTTGGGATGGGCCGAGACGCCATCAAGGGGGCCCCAGGACGCCTTGCCGAGATTTTCCAGCGTGACCGGGTCAAGCTGCCATGCCTCCCCGCATTGGTAGAAGGTCGCAAGCGCAGTTCCGGCGTGAACGATGATGTCGGTGGAGCCAGTATCCTTCAGACCTTCATGTGCGCCGAAGCCGGGGCGAAGGCCAGTGCCATGTGGGTCCATCAAGCCGCCCCATAGTGCTTGTCCGGCTATTTGTTCGGCATCGAAGCAATGCGTGCGGATGAAACGATTGCGATAGCTTGCTTTGCCACCGCTGATATTGACCTGGTGTACCATCGCATCGCCATCAAAGGGGTGGTGGCGACCTAGCGGTTGGTGAACGGGATTTTCCGTGTTTCGCAGATAAATACCGTCGATGTCGGCCGGTATCTCACCTTCGATAATTTCCAGCTCGGCGACATCCACCTCTTCATGAACGGGTGTCCATGGCCCTGATAGATAGGGGTGGTTTGACGGTTGAAGCGTTGTCTTGACTGGCGGCTGGCGTACGACCTGCATGGCGTCCTCCCTCGCGCACAAGACTAGCCGAAACGCGAAGTCACGCAACTTGATCTGAATCAATTACGCGTCATACCTTTCGGGCCAAGATATGCGCGCAGGAAAGGAGAGCCCCAATGAAGTCCATTCTACTCCATGTTGATGATGACAATTGCTTTGAAGCTCGGATGCAGGTTGCGATGGATATCGCTCGTGCTTGTGAAGGGCATATCACCTGTTTGCAGGCCGTGAGTTATGAAGTTTTCGCACCCGGCGACTTTTACGGTTCAGCTCTGGCAGCAGCGATGCCTGTCATCAAAAAGGCCGCTGAGGATTTGCGGGCGAAGGTTGAGGCTGATCTCGCCAATGAAGACGTCTCCTGGGAATGGCGGTTCATTTATGGTCAGGCAGAGCACCGGCTGCTTGAGCAATCGGCGCTCCACGATGTCATCATCGTTGGACCTCACGATATCGGTGAAGAGGGTGCGCGCGGTCCCTCGGCAATGGCGGGGCATCTTGCGCTAAAGGCGCCGACCCCGGTCCTTGTCGTACCCGGCGATACGAAGAGGCTTGACGTGAAGGCGCCTGTGCTGATCGCATGGAATGGTTCAAGCGAATCCAGCGTTGCGCTGCGGGCTGCGACGCCGCTGCTGGCATGTTCGGATAAGGTTTACCTTGCGACGGTAGGGGAAGCGGACGCTCGTGTCCGGGTCGAATTCCCGGCTTCCGAGGCAGCCAAATATCTTGCCCGGCATGGGATCGAGACCGAAGTGGTAGAAATTCCGCGCGGCGACGGAACGATTACCGATGCGCTTTTTGCTGCAGCCCTGCACCGCGAATGCGGCCTGATGGTTATGGGTGCCTACGGCCACTCACGGCTGGCGGAAATGCTGCTCGGCGGGGTGACCCGGCGCAGCCTCAGCAATCCAAAGCTGCCGATCCTGTTGGCGCACTGATCACGCTTTCGATTTGCGCTTTCGCATCATGCCCTCTTGGGCGACGCTCGCAATCAGCTGGCCTGCCTGATTGAAAATTCGACCTCGGTTGAATCCGCGCCCGCCGCCGCTCCATGGAGCGTCGGTGGCGTAGAGTAGCCATTCGTCGGCGCGAGCTTCGCGGTGGAACCAGATCGCGTGATCGAGGCTTGCGCCGACCAGTTCTCCGCGCATCCAGCTTAGGCCATGGGGAAGGGCGCTGGTGCCGAGCAACGTGTAATCGCTGGCATAGGTGATTATTGCCCGGTGGAGCGCTGGATCGTCTGGCAAGGGTGCGACGGTGCGAAACCAGGAATGCGCTCGCGGCGCTTTGGGTTCGGAATTCATCCAGTGCAGCTTGTCGAGGGTGCGCATCTCGATGGGGCGTGGGCGCAGCATCAAAGCGCGCTGCGCATCGGAGAGCTTGTCGCCGATTTTGTCCGCCATCATGCGGCGCATTTCCATATCTGATCTGAGCGTTTCAGGATCAGCTGCATCGGGCATCGGCGAATCATCGTGTTCCAGACCATCCTCGGGAGTCTGAAAACTGGCGGTGAGGTTCAGGATCGGGCTGTAGGATCCGTCCTCATTCTCCTGCGCTGCCACCACCCGGCGATTGGCGAAGCTGCGCCCGTCAAAGTCGCGCTCAATCCGGTATTCGATCGGCAAGCCCTCGCGTCCTCCACGCAGGAAATAGGCGTGGAGTGAATGCGCGGTCTTGCCATCGGAAACGCTGGACTGCGCGGCCTGAAGCGCTTGCGCGAGCACCTGTCCGCCAAATACGCGTCCAATTCCGCCCTTTTGCGGAGAGCCCGCATAGATGTCAGCGGCGCGCTTTTCGACTGTGAGGAGCTTTACCAGCCCATCGACGAGCTTCTGATTATCAGGAGTGTCACTCATGCTGCAGCGCCTTGCGCAGCGCGATGTGCTGCGTCAAGCGCCAGCAAGACCGAGCTTCCTCAAGATGCGGAATGCGAGTGACTTGCCGCGATTGGTCGCGGGCCAGCGCTTTGGGGCATTTGGGGTGAAACCGCGCTGCCGCAGCCAGTGATTAAACCCACGGGCCTCCGCCTCGGCATAGCTCCACTCGGATCGCCATGTGATCGAGAGCGAGATCGAGCTTTCGGGGCCATTGCGCACGAAGTGGGGAGCCATGACGGGAACATACACAGCTTCACCCGGAGCGACCGGAAAAGGCCGGGCTGCGTCCATAAAGCTCTCTTCCCAGGCAAGCTCACGTGGGCCACCTGAGTGGTAGCTTTCATGCACGTGATCGGGAGCAAATCGCGCGTCACCCGCTGGAAACTGGGTCATGATCTTGGAGCCCTTCACCTGAAGCAGGATGTTGTGCTCCGGATCGAAGTGGTAGGGCGTGACCGCGTTGGGGCTGGAAATGAAGATAAAGCCCTGCGGTGTCAGCATCGCGCCTGTCTTCGCCTCGATTTCCGGGCGGATTTCGCCAAGCCGATCCAGGAGCAGAGACGCATAGGATGGAACCTGCTCGATATTCTTCAGCACCGCCCAGCTATTGGCCTTGGCAACAGTCCGAATGGTTTCGCCGATTGAAAGTCCGGTTGCGCCTGGTTTGCCTTCGACACCGACCGGCAGATCGCCGCGATTGTATTCGACGCTCGCTTCGGGAAGCTGCACTGCAAGCTGGGCCAACGCTTCGAGGTCAAGCTGCGGATGGTGATTGAGGCCATGCCGCAATATGTGCGGGACTTCGGGATAGCTGGCTGCGAAGAGCGCTTTTGCCTCTTCACCAAAGATCGTGTTGGAAGCCGGCACAAGAGTCGGGTTTTGTGCGTTCATTCGGCACCCTTACTGCGTGTCTCATAAGCCATAAGGCCGCTAAAGATCGCCCGGCGCAGCTTTCCGCCGATGGCGATGTTCCGGGAGACCATGCGGCGCTTGTCACCCCAGATGCGCTCGATCATCGAGTGACCTTCG
>JAAUYH010211754.1_pt1 | contig 10490 bp, 6 predicted proteins | sample 7278061 | NCBI WGS metagenome assembly JAAUYH01 (sample SAMN14350203, study PRJNA611818) | marine sediment metagenome | isolation source: surface marine sediment (0.6m) | place: French Polynesia: Moorea | collected 2018-08 | reverse complement strand
TTTTACTTATTCTGTTTTCGCGTCACCGACTGTTGACATAAACGCAAGCAGCAGGTTAAGCGACATTCGCCATTGCAAGCGCAACCTGGGCAGCCAAGAGGCCCATCATCTGCCTCACCTTGTATAAGTCGTCATAGACGAGAGACCACTGTAGCGATAAAACAGCAATCAGTTCGCCCTGATAGAGAATCGGCGCGACTAAATGGGATTGAGTGTCAACTGCCTGATAGAGAGCCTCTTGGTCAAGGGTTGGATCGGCAGCAACGGTTGCTGTTTGTAGAGATTGAGAGGAGATCGCCTGTCGGACTAAACAATTTTGACTGAGCAGCGCCGGGGCGTCAGGTAAATCCCCGGTCAAGGTGACGGCTTCGATAGCTCCCTCGTTTAGGGTGGCCAGGGCGCAGATATCGGCGCCAAGTATGTGACTCACCCCATTTGTAATCAGCTGTAGAATCGCATCCGGCGACAGCCGCTGTATGGCGGATTGGGCGACGGTGGCAGCCAGCTTAATCTGCTTTTCAGTGTGCTGTAGCTCTTCATTTCTTTGCTTAAGGAGGTCGTAAGTTTCGGTCGCTTTTTGGATGATGCGGCTCAGCTCTTCTGTGTCCCAGGGTTTCGTGATATAGCGATAGACTTGACCGGCGTTAATGGCTTCGACCAGGTCTTCAACATCGGTAAACCCGGTCAAAATGATGCGAACCGTATTCGGGAAGGAAGACACGGTTTTGCTGAGGAATTCTGTACCTTTCATCAAAGGCATGCGCTGGTCAGAGAGAATTACGGCGACCTCTCCTTCTGCGTCTAGTATTTCTAGAGCCTCAACACCGCTAGCAGCTCTCAAAACCTGATATTTACGTCGAAAGATGCGATAAAGCGTATCGAGATTGTCGGGTTCATCATCAACCACAAGCATTCTCGGCTTTTGGGAATATCTGTTGTTAGCAGTAGTTGGAGAGCTGATCGAGGTCATGGCTCGGTATAGCAATGCGGCTTAGAGTAGGCGAATGTAGCTATTACTCTGTCTATCGAATTGTGACGTGGGTACCGTAAGCCCTATTTTCAGGACTTTCAAAGCTTCTCCACCTGTCAAAAGGGGCTTGACAGATTACTAGCATCTGATGAATTAGGGACTTGCGGCTTAACAATGTACCAATCAAGCTTTATACCATTTCAAAATGAAGATGAGCATAAATCAGACATTGAAAACCTTGCTATCAAAGGGTTTAATCTGAGTTATCCTGTGTGTCTTCATATTTATTTGGTATTACATCCTCGGGAATATTAACTTTTTGACTGGTGTCTATTTCTCCGCAACTCCTTTAGGTAACTGGTTCGCCCTATCAATGATTTAAATATCAACGCTCTTTTAGTAAGCCCAGCCTTCTGGGGGAACTAACTATTGAAAACATCTAGGAGTGTGTCGGACTTAGCGAAAGCAGGTATAAACTGAGTCCGATATAGACGTTGAGCATGGATAGGGTGCAGGGTTATGAGCAATAAATTTATCGAAATCGATAGAAGTGTGCCCATTACCCTTCCCAGCAACATGGAGGGATGGCTAGATAGCAATAGCCTTGCGCGTTTTGTCGTCGATGTGGTGGAGCAACTAGATACCGACGAAATAGAAGACTCCTACAAGGGCGGAGGAAGTCGCCCTTATCCGCCCAAAATGATGCTGAGCCTGTTGTTTTACTGCTATGCGAAGGGGATCTTTTCCAGTCGCAAGATCGAGGAAGCCACCTATGAATTAATTCCGATACTCTACATCAGCGGCGGCGCTCACCCCGACCATTCAAGCATCAATGGCTTTCGCCAGCGATTTTTAGACCCGTTAAAGCCCTTGTTTGTGCAGATCTTGTCGTATGCCTGCAGGCTGGGCATCTTTAAGCTGGGCGATATCAGTATTGATGGTACGAAGATGGCGGCGAACGCGAGCAAACATAAAGCGTTGAGTTGGGAGTATGCCAATCGACTTGAAAGGCAACTGCAGGCAGAGGTAGAAGTGCTGCTGGCAAAGGCGGAGGCAGCGGCGGAAGGGAAAGGTAAGCAGACTAAGGACATTGATATTCCCGATGAAATCCAACGTCGTCAAGAGCGATTAGCGTGCATCGCTCAGGTGAAAGCGGAAATAGAAGCCCGTGCGAAAGCTAGATACGAGCAGGAACAAGCCGAGTATGAGGCGAAATTAAAAGTGCGGGCGGCCAAGGAAGAGGCCCAAGGACACAAGTTGGGAGGGCGCAAACCTAAAGCGCCTGAGTCGGGTCCCAAGGCCAGTGACCAAGTGAATTTTACCGATGAAGATTCGCGCATTATGCCAGTTTCAGGGGGGGGGATTTGAGCAAGCCTACAATGCCCAAGCGTCGGTGGATATGGACAAGATGCTGATTGTCGGCATGCATGTGAGTCAACAGCCCAATGATCAGCAGGAAGTCGAGCCTGCATTGGCCCAACTCAATGAGTTGCCCGATGCATTGGGGAAGGTGAAACGGGCGGCGTTGGATGCGGGATATTTCAGTGAGGACAATGCCAAAAAACTCCAGGAAAATGGAATTGAAGCCTATATTGCAGCAGGCCGACAGAGCCATAATCTAACGCTGGAAGAACGACTGGCCCCCGAAGCCACTCCCCCTGAGAATCCTGATGTCGTCGCTGCGATGAAGCATCGACTCAGCACTGAAGCCGGTAAAGCATTCTATGCCAAGCGCAAATCGACCGTTGAACCCGTATTTGGCATTATCAAAGAGGTGATGGGATTCCGTCACTTCATGCTGCGTGGGATCAATGCCGTCAGGGGTGAGTGGACATTGGTATGCATTGCCTTTAACTTAAAGCGCCTTTCTACTCTAATAACGGCCTAAAAATAAGTAAATACACTTAACCAGGAGGAGGTATGTAATATCAGCGCTACATTCTAGCCAATAGAGAGAGGCAAATGGACTATTTTTTGAGTTTGCCCTTGGTTTCTCAAATTACGGATTTCTTAAGTCCGACACACTCCTAGGGTCTGTTTTAAAACCCCTTGAAAGTATTGATCCCTCGCATGAAATAATTAGGCTTTGACTGAGTTTTAAAACACGCCCTAGTGTCCTGTTGGCTAAAAAGTTCTTCTCTTGTTAAGAGGAATAGTGTTTTATGCAAAAACTCTAAATCTCTATTGCCGTTGACTTTGACCTACACGCTGGTAAGGTATTTTTATGGGATAATCCTCCTTTTGAAGTAAATAAATGAATCACCGAAGGACAAAGTCTTTACCGACCTATATTCGGGACAATTACAATTAAGAGTGGCGGAGATGAGATCTCTTGCTAGTCCAGCTAAAGGGTGTACCCATGATTAATATGCAGCTTACACGCTTAGCAGCTTATCTTTGATGGGGAGTGAGATTACGAACTTTGTCCCTTTTCCGGAGGGAGAGTGAGCTTCGATTTGGCCGCCATGTTTTTCAAGAATGATTTGGCGTGAGATCGTCAATCCTAACCCTGTTCCCTGACCTATGTCCTTGGTAGTGTACAAGTGGTCAAAAATCTGATGTCTTACCTCATCAGTCATACCCACGCCATTATCACGGATGTAAATCACAACCTGATTGTTTGATAGTTCAGTTTTAATTTCAATCTGGTTTGGGTGTGCTTTAATTTCCTGAAACGATTTACCCTTACTGTTCTCTTCCAGTGCGTCAATGGCATTGGCGAGAATGTTCATAAATACCTGATTTAGCTGACTGGGGAAGCACTTTATGGGGGGCAGATCAGCATAGTCTGTTATGACTTCAATGGCGGGGCGCGTCTCATTGGCCTTGAGGCGATGCCGAAGAATCAAAAGGGTGCTGTCGAGGCCCTCATGAACGTTAAACAAGGTTTTATCGTTTTTGTCAGCCCGAGAGAATGTGCGTAGGCTGGTACTGATACTTTTAATCCGCTCTACCCCGAGCTTCATAGATTTTAGCAACTGAGGCAGATCGGTTCGAAGAAATTCAAGGTCAATGGTCTCAATTTCTTTTTCAATTGTGTCGCCAGGTTGTGGAAAGGTTTCTTGATAGAGATCAAGTAAGCCTAATAAATCATTCGCATATTCCTGGGCTGGAATAAGATTCCCTTCTAAGAAGCCTATTGGATTATTAATTTCATGAGCGACACCGGCCACCAAATTGCCTAGCGCGGACATTTTTTCACTCTGTATCAGTTGTAATTGATACTGTTGTAATTGTTCTAGAGCTGAGGTTAATTCCGCCGCCTGCGACATGAGTCTGCTGTTTGCTGCCTGGAGCGCAAGGGCGGCTTGTTTGCGTTCAGTAATGTCCTCATAGGAGTAAAACAGCCCAATTACCTTGCCTGCTTGGTCATGCAGGGGAATTCTGCGGATGTTTAGCCATTGGATTGTTCCATCGGGCTTAATCTGTGATTTTTCTACATTAAGGGGAATCCCGCTTTCCAGAATGGCTTGATCCTCTGATTTATCCGGCTGAACTAATTCCTTCCAGTCAATATCTTCATCCGCTTTCCCCATAATTTGATGAGGCGCTGTCAGGCCTATAGCCTCTGCAAAGTGTTGGTTACAGCCGACATATTCGAGGTTTCTATTTTTCCAGCATGTTTGTTGAGGGAGATTATCAAAGATGAGTTGGAGTTGCTGATCCGTCCAAATGTGAGGCGGACGTGACCAAGCATAAGACTGAAAGACATCATCCAAAGGCGTTTCGGCAATGTGATTGGTGTAGTTGTGAATCACCTTCATGGCAATTCCCAAAATCACCTCAAACACTTGTTGTTTTGTATAGCCATGGGTCATAAAAGCTGAAATTTCAGCCTGAGTGACCCAGCCTCTGGTCGCAACCATTCGTTGGGTAAACTGCCTTAGGGCTTGCAGCTTAGGATCTTTAAGAGGTGTACCATCTCGTAATGCTTGAATATCTTCAACAGGCATCTCAACTGTCCCTGCCAAGGCAGTATGGACCGCCATACAGTAGTGACAATTATGCTCAAAGTTAATAGTTAGATAAATAACCTGTTGCTCAATCAGGGTAAAACTGGTTGTGCTGAAAAGCTCCCATAACGCCATCCCTCCCTTCAAAAGGGTAGAGGCTTCAGCAGAAACCGCTTCTACATTTGGGATAAACCCAAAGGTCTCTTGTGCTTGGATTAAGGATGCTTGAGAGTCTTCAGAGGCGGTTTCAAGAGTGTAAATGGGCCAAGACATTGATTTTCCAGAATCTAATTAGATAGCTTCGTCTTTGCCAGATTTCTTTGGAAGCATTGTGGACTATTAACCCGGCAATGAAAGAGCGTGCATTCTACAATGCAAGATAGGTCAGATGAGTTGGCTAGGCGAGTCCTCTCACGAAGACCCGCCCGCCTTCAGAATCGTGCCTGAAAGTTTTCCTTCACACGACTCCTCTCCTACCTCTTCCCCACTTCAGGGGCAGATTGGGCAATAGCCCTGAGGCATCACCCCGTTGTGAGGCGCGATAGATTCGCTGCTGGAGGCGGAACACAGTACGCTGGCCTGAGGCCAGTTAACTGTTATCCAGGCATCAGATATCTGATTGACAGACTCCGTCATGTTATCCTCCAACATTGAAACTTGCCTCGACAGCAGTGTGTACGTCAGCATATCCGCTGGCTTTCCCAACGGCGTTGGCTTCTTACACAATCCTTCTCCTCTGAACACATGCGCCGTGAGTTGGTTACTTCAGAGTCCCAGAAGGTTTCTGAAGGATGTTCTTGAGGAGTTACTTCGTTCCCAGAAGTCGGGCATTTGGGCTGATTTAGGCTCCTACTTTCCGCCGGGTGATATGGTCGCACTCCGATGAGGTTCGCTAGCCTCATTGAGAATCACCAAGTCCATTTTGGACGAGGGGTGTCAGACTCCATTTCCCCTCAGTTGCATAACGACGGTTCGGACATAGGTTTGTCTCCTAGCCTTGTCAGCTCACCTTGGTGGGGAATTCTTTGGAATCTAAGAGTTCCCGTCCGTTTCACCCCGCTTTACGGATTGATGCTCAGTCGCTACCGCAGGGGTGCAGGTGCTGGGTCTATGCTCGACCAGTCAGGCTCTCCCTTGGATATGAAGTCCAGGGGTTACTGATCCGACCTCTGAGTTGTCAAGGTTCTTTTGAACCTCGCTAGCTGCACGTCAATCCTTGAGGGATCGACTTTCCAGCTAAACGAATCGCACAGCGAGGCTGCAACCAGGCGCCATTAGACCGGGTCCAAAGCCTGAAACAAGGCAAATTCGTTGAGCTGTAAGCATGTTTGTAGATATAGATTAAGCAATCTGTATAAATACATGGGCAAGAAACCCTTATATGACAAGAGTTACAGAATAATCGCACTTCGTCGCAGCACTGCTTAAATCATCGGAATTTATGGAGTTTAAGCCTCGACGCCATCGAAATATTTGAATCCTTGACGTCGCCCCTCGCGAAAAGTATAGGTATTAATTTATACTTTATTACGGTTATTATCACTAGGTGATCGCCGATCTGTCGTCTGTATAAATCAGGATTTACAGGATTGTTTTGGATAGGGGTTCAGTAAAGGTATCCTCCGGCAAAGTCGGAGGCTTTAGCATACGGGAATCGCTCAAAGCGAGTTAGTCAGGTTTCCCTCAAAGGGAGGCGTCCTTCCCAAAATAAATTCAATTGGTCAATTGGCCTGTCTTCCTCTTCTTGATGACAAATATATTGCCGCACTGCCGCATCATCACGTCCTGCTGTTGGGACGTAATGGGCCCGCACACAAAAAGCCTTATCCTGTAAAGTTTTTCGCCGTCCTAAGTATGTTCGGGCAAGGTTAATCGCACTTTTGTCTTTGATGAATCCGATCACGGTCTTTGAGCAGTATCAGAGTTAAACTCGGCAGGCGGTGGACCCGTGGAAAGGCGTCGGTCACCAATTCCGTGTATTCTAAGTATTTGCCTAAATGGATTCTATGATTCATACATTATAGATGGAAAAAATACGCAAAAATCCATGGGAATCTACAGAAGAAATTATTGCGTTGCGGTGTTGAAAATACCTAAATTTTTAAGTGTTTGAGAACGGTATTGCAGGGTAGCGACGGACTGGCTATGCTGTAAAGAACACTTATTAGGGTATATATTTATACTTGAAGTTGCGCTTCGAATGTCCTGCTAAAAAGCGAAGAACATCCCTGCGGATTAGTTGAAGCGAATCTGCAACGAGGCGCAATTAGAAAAAATGAGGCCTGAAACGACATAAATTCGTTGACTCCTCAGTGCATTTGCAAACATAGATTGAGTCTTTTAGGGAAATATTGAGGCGTGGGAGCCCTGTCCCATAAGGATGGTCGCCTGGTTGCACTGGGTCGCAGCTTCGCTTCAACTATCTCGTTACCAAACTAACTACAACGTGCTTGACCGGAGAAATACTTGAACTATGCAGGAACCAGCGCAAAAGGGCTTTTTAGAAAAAGTTCCTCAAGTCGTTTACCCCCTCCGCCAAAGACTTCTGAAGACTTTTCTTCCGATTACGTTAGTTCCGCTCACCATTCTAGGCGGGCTAGGCGCAGTCTTTATCTACCGGCTGACCACACAACAAGCAAACATTAAATTGTATGAGAGATCTATCTTTGCTGCAGAACTGACGCATCGAGAACTCGAAGAAGCGCTATCCTCGCTCAAAACCACGGCTATTAATCCGCTCATTCAATCAGCAGCTCGCTCAGCTACTGAGAGAGTCGAAGCAGAAAATCTTCATCATCAACCTATTGACCAGGTGGAAGCCCAATTTGCAGCGACTAAAGTACTGCAAACAGATGACAGCTTGACTGAGTATCTACAGCAAATCGCCGAAGTTGGGGGGTTTGCCGAGTTATTCATGACTGAAAAGTATGGGTTCAACGTTGCCTATTCGCAAATCACCAGTGACTTTGTGCAGCGAGATGAAGATTGGTGGCGAACTGGCAACGCTCAAGGCCTGTGGATCGGTGAACCTGAGTATGACGAGTCTAGTCAGACGGTCACGGTCGACATAATCTACGCCATAGAGGATCCGAGCACTCAGGAAGTCTTAGGTATTTTAAAGGGAGGCTATGACGCCAAAAACCTGAATATCTTAGCAAACGGGTTGGAAAATCTACTTCTGGAGAAATCTGAGCGGCTCCAAATCATTAAATCAGGGTCTGAGCCCCAAGTCATTTTAACGGTAACAGCTCAGGGAGCGATCGCCAATCACGACTTACTGGTTGATCCGACTGTCTTGCAAGCAGCTCTGTCGGACCTAGGCGCGAACGCCAATCAAAGTGAGGCGTCAACAACTTTATCTTCTTCTGTGAAATATGACAATCAGCAATATAACTTTGCTCAAGTTCCACAAACAGATTGGTTGATTATCACCTCAGCCAACCTGGATGAAATTTACGCATTGGAAAGTCAATGGCTCTTGCTCTTCGGTGGAGCGCTTCTATTCTTGGGCGCCATCAGTTGGATGATCGCCTCTCAGTTTGCGCGCCAGCGAACAGCGCCCCTGAGTAAATTAACGGAAGTTACGCAACAGGTTATTCAACAAGCCGATTTTACCCTCAAAATGCCCGTAAAAACCCAGGATGAAGTCGGTGTCTTAGCAGCTTCTCTTAACCAGCTTTTAGAATGGACAGACAATCATACCCAGGAATTAAGCCAGGCTCGACAGAGTCTGGAAGAGCGTACAGAAAAACTTTCGCTGACATTAAAAGAACTTCGCCAAATCCAACTTCAACTCGTTCAAAATGAAAAAATGTCGGCCTTGGGCCAACTTGTAGCTGGGATTGCCCATGAAATTAATAATCCGGTCAACTTTATTCACGGCAATCTCAAGCATGTGCAGGAGTACGCTCAGGAGTTATTAGATTTTCTACAACTTTATCAAACACATTATCCTCAGCCTGTTCCCGAAATCCAGGCTGAGGCTGAGGACATTGAACTAGCGTTTTTGCAGCAAGATTTGATTGACATGATTCAATCCATGAAAGTCGGCACTGATCGCATCCGTCAGATTGTGCTGTCGCTACGAAATTTCTCCCGCATGGATGAAGCGGAATTTAAGACCGTTGATATTCACGAAGGGATTGAAGGGACCTTAATGATTCTCCAGCATCGGCTCAAGGGCAAATCACACCGTCCGGCGATTGAGGTAATCCAAGAGTATGGAGATTTACCTATGGTCGAATGCTATCCTGGTCAACTCAACCAGGTATTGATGAACCTCCTCGCCAACGGCATTGATGCTTTGGAATTAGCCAACAAAAACCGCACGTTTCAAGAAATTAGAGAGAATCCTAATCAAATTATAATTCGTACCTCAGCAATCGATTCGGAGTGGGTCCAAATCGCAATCTCTGATAATGGTCCAGGCATTCCAGCAGATATCCAGAAAAACATCTTTGATCCTTTTTTCACAACTAAAGAGGTTGGTAAAGGGACCGGCATGGGACTCTCTATCAGCTATAAAATTATTGTTGAAAAACATGGCGGCAAACTGTGTTGTTTATCTTCTCAAGGACAGGGAGCAGAGTTCGTGATTCAGATCCCTGTTTGTCAGCCAAAACAGGAGTTCCTTTACGCCAAGAAGAAACTGACAGTCAGCGCACTACCAGCAAAGCTGGTGGCTTATTGAGTGGGACCGTCTCAAAGACGGGCGACCCTTAGTCCCAATCTTTCTTGGTGGATGTCAGACTCAGTGAGACGCGAGATATGGAGGCGGCTAAAGCCTTCTTTCAACAAGCTCAAGCGGGTGCCGATGTTTCTCCAGAACAAGTGTTCACTGATGGACTCAACTCCTATCCTCGGGCCATTAAAGAAGGTCTGGGAGCTGAAGTAAAGCACGCGGTTATCTCTTGCTTGGCAATCCGATTGAGCAAAGTCACCAGGCCATCAAGCAACGCTACTATCCAACCCTTGGCTTTGGCGCCTTTGAGTCGGCCAAACGTTTCTGTCAAGCGTTTGATGAGGTGCATCAGTTCTTCCGACCGCGTCAGTGAATGGCGGAATTCGTATCTCTCTCCGATCGACGAGAACACTTTCTACAGCGAGTTGATGCGTTGCAAGAGATATTTGAGGCGGCTTAGAGGAGAAAAGAAGAGGGAGAGATGCCTCTTTACCACAAATGTGAGATTTGAAGAGTCAGTTCTGACAATTTCCCCCATAGAGTAAGTTTTTAGCGCCAATAAGCAAAGCGGGCTTCCAACTCATTGGAAACCCGCACATTTAGGAGAACAAGACGATGACTAATGACCTAGATATGGCTCTGGCAATTCGCTTTTGACGGATAAATACTCAAAAACTTGAAAATTCTTATGCTCAACCGGTCAACTACACACTCAAAGAAGCGTAGGTGACTGCAGCAGCTAGAGCGACCAATCCCCAAGTGGCTGCCGCATAAATAGCGCCTAACTGTTGTTGCTGCTTAGGCGTGTCACCAGCCGCATAGGACATCTGAGGAACCACAGCGTAATTGTTTAAGAACCCTTCGCGATCAACGGTGGAACCAGCCG
>JAAUYH010246735.1_pt1 | contig 10492 bp, 9 predicted proteins | sample 7278061 | NCBI WGS metagenome assembly JAAUYH01 (sample SAMN14350203, study PRJNA611818) | marine sediment metagenome | isolation source: surface marine sediment (0.6m) | place: French Polynesia: Moorea | collected 2018-08 | reverse complement strand
CTCAGGTGTGTTTAAACTGGGCAAGGGGGCAGGAACTGTCCTCTACAGACGCAGAGTTATCTAGCTCTACCTTATGCGGAAGTATGCGGCAACTAGGGGCAAAGAAGCGTCAGAAACGCTTATCGAGCGCGATAGCGGATAAGCGTAGTTCATTCAAGGAACAATTTGATTTTTTTTAAATGGTTGGGTCCCGAAAACTTTCAACGATGTAGACAATTTTTTTATGCTTTTCTAACTTTTTTTCAGAAAGTTGTATGTTCCTCTTACATACTCACTAAATCTCCTTGTTCTTGTTCAATAAATGATTGAACTTTATGACGATATTCTCTGATATTAAGATCGACCCATTCTCGATCATCGCTATTAGCTACAATATGCACAAAAGGTTCTCCCGCGTCGGGTAAAATTAAGACCCAATTATCATTTTGGGGATTAATAATTTTTACCCCATCAATTAATTCTAGTTGTTCAGGATTGTGAATTTCCACTAAATAACGCATTAGAGAGCCTTTAACTTTCCAAGGACAGCGTAAAACGTAGGATTTAGTACAAATACGAGGCAATTCTGCTTGAATTTGTACCAGTGATCGCCCTTGAGTAGCCAGCATTTCCAACAGTTTCGCTATACTAAACATGGCATCGAACCCCGGGTGCAACTGCGGAAAGATGAAACCAGTGTCCCCACTTCCTCCTAAAGAGACGTTAGGATTCATTTGTGCTGCTTCCATCAAAGCAGTAGGATTAGACTTCGTACGGATCACTTTGCCATCGTGACGACGGGCAATTTGTTCTACCGCGCTAGAAGCTTCTACGGGAACGACTACCGTACTGCGAGGATAAGCAGTAAAGATGGTATTCACCATCAAAGCGGTTAACCATTCGCCGCGTATGGAGAGGCCAGATTCATCCACTAGAATAAATTGTTCCCCATTGGCCGAAACTTGGGCCCCTAAATTGGCTTTCACTGCTTCAACGACTTGTCCTAGTTGATGCAATAAGGATTCTCGTTCCTCGGTGGGAACGGTGGTTTGACGTAAACTGGCATTGAGGACAATGGCATCACACCCAAATTTAGTCAGTAGTTGGGGTAAAATCGCCCCTGACACCCCATAAACGTAGTCAATGACAATTTTGGGGTCACTGTTATTAATGCTATCTATATCCAGTTGCGTCTCAAAGGTTTCACGATAGGTATCGATAACTTGTGCTGGATAAGCCATATTACCAATGTCAGGAATGCCTACCCGTCGTAAATCTTCTTTAAAATAGGCCCCTTCGATTTTCTTTTCTTGGGACTTAGAAATATTAATGCCTTGATCGTCAAAAAATTCGATGAGAATATGATCCGTGCGATCGGGATGGGCCCGTAAATGAACCCCGCCGGATACCCCTAATTTGGGAGTCATGGTACGGGAGATAGGAATAGCGGTGGCTTCGAGGTTTTGGATATTAATCCCCACGGACATCAACCCAGAAATCAAAGAACGGCTAATCATGCGGGAAAAGCCCCGTTGATCCCGTGATATGACCACTTGTGATCCCGCTTTGAGGGTTGATCCATAGGCTGCCCCCAACTTCACCGCAAATTCTGGGGTAATATCGATATTGGCCAGTCCTGTGACTCCCCGTTGACCAAAGAGATTTCGATTAGCGGTACTACCCCAAATTAAGTTAATATTCAAGATAGCTCCTGATTCGATGCGTTTACTGGGCCAAACTCGGACATTTGAGCTAATTTGTGCTTCTTCTCCCAGAATAGATAACGGGCCGATAATCGCCCCTTCTAACACTTGGGCCCGGCGATCGATGCGGGTTCCTCTGGCAATGACGCAAGCGGCCAAATAGGATTCATCCCCCACCGTCACCCCATTCCAAATAATGGGTCGTTTTAGGTCTGAGGCTGCCCCAATGGTCACGTTATCCCCCATGACACACCCCTGTTCGATCATCACCCCTGGACCGATGCGACAGTTATCTCCAATCAAGGCCGGGGGCTCAATTTTAGCGGTGGGGTCAATATAAGTATTTTGTCCCAACCAAATCCCCGGAGACTGTTCGTCATAAGCAAAATCGAGATTAACTTTGTTTTCTAGGGCATCGTATTGGGCTTCTCGATAGGCATCTAAATGGCCGACATCGCACCAATACCCTTCGGCGATGTAACCATACATCGGTTCCCCTCGGTTGAGAAGAAGGGGAAATAAATCCTTAGAAAAGTCGCTTTCTTCGTTGGCGGGCAGGTATTGAAGGACTTCGGGTTCTAAAATGTAGGTGCCGGTGTTAACGGTATCGGAGAAAATTTCACTAGCGGAGGGTTTTTCGAGGAAACGGATAATTTTTTGATCTTTATCGGTAATAACAACCCCAAACTCCATGGGGTTCGCAACACGAGTCAAGACAAGGGTGGCTTTGGACTTTTTTTGACGATGAAAAGCGATCGCCCCTTGGAGATCAAAATCGGTGATACTATCCCCACTAATGACTAAAAAGGTATTATGTAAAAGGTCTTCGACGTTTTTGACGCATCCTGCCGTTCCTAAGGGTTGTTCGTCTTCGACGGCGTAGGTTATTTCTACTCCAAAATCCTTGCCGTCTTGAAAATAATCCCGCATGACATCGGGAAGATAGTATAACGTAGCGATAATTTCTGTAATGTTATGTCGTTTGAGTAAGTTAATAATATGTTCTGCAATGGGGCGATTTAATATGGGTACCATAGGCTTAGGCAAATCGCAGGTCAATGGGCGTAACCGCGTTCCCGATCCCCCAGCCATTAGCACTGCACGCATAAATCCTCCTCAATGGTTAATTTTTGTTACTTATTTTGACAATTCAAGCCAAAATCCTTCTCTTCTACCATAACTTATTTTTGAGCGTTCGATGTAATAAGTAATTAGGATTAATTAATAATGTGTCATAATAAAAATTGTTGAGACTTATGGCTCTAAGTTCTGTATTAATTAACCATTATCTCACTGTCCTTTTTATAACAAATTGAGGTTAAACGGAAACCATTGACTCAAAGCAAGGTAAAACCTAACCCCCACCCTCACCCACACGATGAAATGTCCCATAATCATGTTCATAGTGAAGCGTCATTAAAGCAAATTATTAACCGTCTTTCTCGTATCGAAGGCCATATTAGAGGGGTTAAAAATATGGTATCAGAAAGTCGTCCTTGCCCTGAAGTTTTGATACAATTAGCGGCCGTTAGAGGTGCTATTGATCGGGTATCTCGTCTTATTTTAGATGAACATTTGAATGAATGTGTTGCTCGGGCGGCTCAAGAAGGTAACATAGAAGAAGAATTACAAGAATTAAAGGCTGCTTTAGATCGATTTTTACCTTAAATCATACTTGAGTTCGGAGTTCAGAGTTGGAAATTCAGTTTTTTTAGGGTACATTTTTTACCATTTTCCTTATGTTTAACTAAGGTTAAATAATGCTATACAGATGAATGATAGTCTATTAGAAACCAGAACACTTCCCCTTTATCAAAAAAGAATTTTAATCACAACACCCCGTAATTATGCTTCTCGTTTTGCTGCTGAAATCATTAATTATGGGGGGATTCCTGTTATAGTGCCTACCATTGAAACTTGTTATTTATCTTCTTATGAAATTTTAGATAATTGTTTAAAAAATATCACAACATTTAATTATATTGCCTTTACCAGTCGTAATGGAATCAACGCGGTTATCAGTCGCATAGAAACTTTAAATTTACCCTTATCTTGTTTAGATAACTGTCAATTAATTGCTATTGGTAAAGATGCCGAAAAACTAGAAGAACTAGGGTTAAAAGTTTCTATTCTTCCTCAAGAACCCAGTCCTCAAGGAATTGTATCAGAACTAGCTAAAATTCCCCAAATTGCTCAACAAACTATTTTAGTTCCCATTCCTGAAGTGATTGGCATTTCTGAACCTGATATTGTTCCTAAGTTTATCACAGCATTACAGACATTAAACCTAAAAATTACTGTTGTTAATGCTTATCAAACCCGAGGTTTAGATGCTTCTTTATATCCTGTTGAAATGGATTTAGTTGAACAGGGAAAAATAGATATAATTGCCTTTAGTAGTACCGCAGAAATAGAAAGTTTTTTGCAGATAGTAAAAAATACTCCAATCCCTAAAAACTGTTTGATTGCTTGTTTTGGTCCCTATACTGCGAGTAATGCTAAAAAATTAGGGTTAACCGTTGATATTATTGGCAAAGATTATCATTCTTTTAGAGGCTTTGTACAAGCGATCACTGATTATTTAGCAACTTCTCTTAGTACGGAAATCTACGCCTAAATAGTGTCAAAAACCGAAGCAGCTACAATCAAACCTTAGCTATTATAGATAGTGAAGGGAGACAAAAGCAGTCACTCTTGACAAGATAAGAGAAAACTCTAAATCGGAGGTTAATATATATGGCACTTGTACGTTGGGAACCTTTCAGAGAAATTGACTCTCTACAAAAAGAAATGAATCGTTTATTTGACAGTTTCTATCCCAGTGGCTTAGGTAACGGTGACTTTGACAAATTATCCTTCGTTCCTGCAGCAGAAATGGACGAAACAGAAGAAGCCATTGATCTTAAACTAGAAATTCCTGGGTTAGAAGCCAAGGATTTAGACGTTGAAGTTCAAGCGGACTCTGTTAGTATTAAAGGAGAACGGAAGTCAGAAGAAAAAAGCGAAGAAAACGGTACAACCCGAACCGAATTCCGTTACGGTAAATTCCATCGAGTTATTCCGTTACCTAGCCGAGTAAAAAACAACAACGTAACCGCAGAATATAAAGACGGAATCCTTCATCTGACTCTGCCTAAAGCAGAAGAAGAACGAAACAAAGTTGTGAAAGTCAATATTGGATAAACTGACTAGGGGTCAACTATAGTTGACCCCTATTTGTCAAAAAATTAGATACTTTTATTCCAGTAATCTAAACCCGTTACAATGACATCTTCTAACCACTGTTTAAAACGTTCAATCAGATTTTGTTCTTCATCTGCATAGGAAAACTGAAAGGGAGAATCGGTTAAAGGTTGAATATCACTAATATTCCGTTCTCCGTCATCAGAATTATCCCTATGATATGCACAAGCGGTACAGACGAGTAACCCTAGATATTCATGGCCAAGAACATGGAAAGACAGAAGAATGGTTGTTGATGTCTGTACATCAATCACTAATTGAACCCAACTATGATAGTTTCGAGTATTAGCAAAGTAGTCTAACTGTTTTGCTGTTTCTACGACTTGGTAACGATGATAATAGGCTTTGTCATCGCCAACATTAGCCGAAATTGTAAAAACTTGTACCTCATTAATAACATTTTGAACAGATAACTTAATTTGATCAGCAATTTCTTGTAAGCGATTATTAGCAATATCGAATAAATGTAACGCAAACCTTTCCGTTTTCTGACATTTTTCTTGGACAGAAGCCAATTGGTTTTGTTTCAATTTTTCAGCGATAGAAGAAATAATGACTTGAGTCTGTCGTTTTTCTGATAAAACTTGTTCTGACAGAGCCAGACTTTGAACAAAGGCTTGTTTTTGGCTTTTAGCCAACAAATTAACCAGTTGAAAAAGATTACCTTGATCCGCTTTTTCTAAGGCTTCTATATAAATTGCTCGATCATCACGAGTCAAAACTAGAGGGAACCAACTCGCTTGAATAAAGACTAAACTGGCTAAACAACGAGCAACACGACCATTTCCATCTTGAAAAGGATGGATCTGTGTAAATCGATGATGTAACCATGCAGATTCAATTTCAGGGGGTACTTGTTGTTGACCATGTTGATGATGTAATTGGATCAATCGATCCATTTCAGAAGAAACCTGTTCAGGTGGACAGTATTCGTGAACTGTTCCATCTAGTCGCAAAGGGTTGTTTGGTTGACGTTTCCAATCACCTTTAATTAGAGAAACAGAAAAGACTTGTTGTGTTGAAGGATTTAAAGCTTCAGTGCTATCTTGACTTTGAGTTAAAAGTTGGTGTAACTGTTTGATATAAAAAGTTGATAGAGTCCTTTGTCCACCTACAAAATCAAATAATCCCTCAACTGCAACTTCTTGATCTTTAATCAGAGAAACCACTTGCTTAACAGGACGATCAGTTGCTCCGTGGGGAATTAATGCTTCATTAATACCTTGTTCAATCAATAAACGGGTAATTCCACGATCTATCGTATACAAACGCTCAATAATGCCAGTTTCAATGGCTATCTCTCTTCTTAATCGTTCATTAAAAGTCTGAAATTCCCTGGACTGACGCAAACGTTCGGCTTGTTCATTCCAAACAGTTACTAAAGGTGGTAACTCGGAACTTTTTAAGTTTTCCCAGTCTAAAGGTAAATCTTCAATTGGTTCCCATGACATATTATTTAACCTAAATTTACTGACTCAAAGCCTTCAAAAAGCTTTGCATACTAGCAAAAATTCCTGACTTTTTGGGTTGCGGTTGATTACTATCATCTTCGTCCCCTCTCAAAGCATTATTGATTAAAGTATCTAAGGCTTCTCCCATGGGTTTTTGTCCTTGTTCAGCAATTAACTCATAACCCTCTTCTTTTTCTAAATACACCAACCAAGGAGAAGGATAACAACGCAACACCACCACCCCATCTAAGGGACGAAAATAATAAACCGATTCTAAGGTACTAATAAACCGTTCTCTAAGTTGACGGGCTGCGTAACCAATACCGACGATAGATACATCTTCTAACTGGGGAATAAGCAGAATAACTGGCCGATGAGCGGCTAAATTGCACAATTTTTCGACAATTTCCACCTCAACTGAGGAGGGACACACTAATAAAAAGGCTTCATCCGCTTCAGAAATCTTCTGTTCGATAGAAGTGGCCCGACTCCCCAAGTCTGTCACTTGAAAGGGCGTTTCTCCCCAGTCTCGTCTGGCTAAAGCGGCGGCCCCTGTATCGGGAAAAATTACTTTTAACCCTGATGCTTGGTCTTCAAATAAGGTGGTAAACTCTAAGGCTAAGGGTTGGGCTTGTAGGGCAATTTCTGGGATAACAATTTCTAAGCATATCCGTCCAACTCCTGCTTCTAGGGCAAGTTTGGCTGCTTCTTTGGCTTGGCTTACGGCTTGTTCTAAACTGTTGGGAACTTCAACCATGATAGGGTTAATAAGGGGCGATCGTTATTATTGTACAAGAGTAGGAGACAATGGAGAATAGACGACTTAATGGTAACAGTCAAATAACATGATTATTGGTATTTTAGCGATCCTTTCTGCATCCGCAGCAGCCGGCATGAGAATTGCGTTACCTTTATTAATTATTGGCTTGCTTCGTAGCGATTTATGGTCACAAGTTCCCCTGCTTTCTGCTATTCCCCCTCAAGTTTTGGTTGGGGTTTTAACCAGTTGGTCATTATTTGAATTGTTCGGATCGAAAAAGCTATTAGGTCAGCGAATTTTACAGATTATCCAATTAGTTTTCAGTCCTTTAGTGGGAGGATTATTAGCGGTTGCTGTGGTAAAAATGGCTAATCTAGATATGAGTCCGTTATGGTTAATTGGTGTGATTGGGGGATTATTAGCTTTTGTTTTAAAGTTAGTTCAAGTGGGGTGGTTTTTCCGCTTACGAGGTTTACCAATTTGGGTTATTTGTATTGAAGATATTGTTTGCATTTTATTGGTTTTATTTGCGTTTGATGCCCCTAAAAATGGTGGTTTAATTGCGTTAATGTTGTTATGGATAGCCATTAGAAGTTCAACTGCTTGGCGAAAATGGTATGGCCAAAACAGTCAAGTTTCTCGAGGAGAATAGATAAGAAAATTTTAGCTTATATGAAATCCGCTTAATTAGCCATTACTAAAATGATTACTGCCAACCCTTCCTCCCCTTCTCCCTCTGCCTCCTCTGCTCCCCCTGCTTACCCTACTAGAAAGTATAGTATTCAAACCGATGTCATATTATCTTCTCCCTTGACCAAATAAAATCTTTTTAGATTCTTCTGTGATTGTTGCTTCTGTGTTGAGATTTTTTGCTATTTCATACGCTTTTTGAACGGCGGGACGATTTTTTACAGTTTCAAACCATCGTTTAAGATTAGGAAAATCTGCTAAGTTTTGCTGCTGTCTTTGATGGGGTACTATCCAAGGATAAACCGCCATATCTGCAATGGAATAATTTTGGGCGATGTATTCTTTATCCTTTAACTGTTCATCTAATACCCCATAAAGTCTTTCGGTTTCTTTCACATATCGATTAATAGCATAAGGTATTTTTTCGGGGGCATACTGATTAAAATGATGGTTTTGACCTAACATGGGTCCAAGTCCTCCCATTTGCCAAAATAACCACTGCATAACCTCCATTTCAACCCGTATATCTGTAGGTAAAAATTGCCCTATTTTCTTGGCTAAATAAAATAAAATTGCCCCCGATTCAAAAATACTAATGGGTTCACCCTCATCGGTTGGCGAATGGTCAACTATAGCAGGAATACGATTATTAGGAGAAATTTTCAGAAATTTGGGATCAAACTGTTCTCCTTTGCCAATATTAACCAATTTAAGATCATAATTTAGTTGAGCTTCTTCTAGAAAAATGGTGACTTTATGACCATTTGGGGTCGTCCAATAGTAGAGATCAATCATAATAATTTCGTTTTTGCTATACACTGGATATCATACCTTATTCCTTAGCAGTTTAGGTAATAATATGCAAAATTCACTCAATTTTTCTGACCATAACTACCGTATTATTGATGAATTAGGACGAAACCGAGAAGGGGGAAGAATTAGTTATTTAGGGGAATGTTTAACAACAGAGAAAAAGGTCGTTATTAAACAATTTCGTTTCTTAGATACGAATGCTAGTTGGAGTAGTTATAAAGCTTATGAGAGAGAAATTAATATCTTAGAAAGTTTAGAGCATCCTCGTATTCCTCGCTATTTTACCTCTTTTGAAACTGAGGATGGTTTTTGTATGGTTCAAGAATATAAACAAGCCCCTTCTTTAGCTATTAAATCTAATTTTTCTGCTGAACAAGTCAAACAAATTGCAATTTCTATTTTAGAAATACTCGTTTATTTACAAAATAATAATCCGCCTCTTATTCATCGTGATCTTAAACCCGAAAATATTTTAATTGATGAGAAATTAAACGCCTATTTAATCGATTTTGGTTTAGCAAAAATTCAAGATAAAGAAGTAGCTAATAGTACCATTATGGCCGGAACTCCTGGCTTTATGCCTCCCGAAGAATTATTTAATCGTCCGTTAACAGAAGCGTCTGATTTGTACAGTTTAGGGGCAACTTTAATCTGTTTATTAACCAAAACCTCTTCAACGAATGTTAGTGATTTAATCGATGAAGATTATCCTTTCACTTTTCATTTTAATTATTTAGTTTCTGACTTAAATGATGAATTTATTACTTGGTTAACTAACGTGACTAACCCCTTACCTAAACATCGTTATCCTAACGCAGAAACAGCTTTAATTGAACTGCGATCGCTAGAGGTTAATCGATCAATCATACCCGAAAAAAAGCCTTTTTTATTTTATTCTTTTAGTCAACTGGGAATTGGATTCATCGGATTAACTATTTTAGTTGCCACTGTTCTAAAAGTACACAATTTTTTATCGATTCATAATACTTATTATGATATTGATCATCATCCTCAAATTTCCCACTCAAGTCAAAGTACACCTCCTATGGAGAAAACACCTAAAACGTTGCAAAATTTTTCAATAGAAAAAGCTTGGTTTAAATATATTAAACCCCATTGTAACACTGTAGAAGTGACAACAATGATAAAAAAAATACCCCATCCTGATACAACTGTAGGGGTGGGTTATGCTGCTGCTTGTTATGCCTTAGCTGGAAAAATTGAAGCAGCAGATCAATTAATTAAAACCCTACCTTTACGAGAACAATATACAGCAGCAGGGGTTGTTTTTGCTATTGGCCATCCCGTAGCAGATGCAGGAGATGATAAGTCAGCCGGGCCTATTATGGAGTTGGTAGTTAAATATCAACCTAACAATTTCATGGCAGTTTATCACGCAGGAATGTCTGAATATATATTAGGCGATTATGAATCATCAAAAACCTATTTAACTCAGTTTTTAGATATTTATAAAAGAGAAGATGGCTGGAGAAATAATGCCATTGAAGTCTTGAATAGAATGAAGTAAAAAAAGTTTTTCCTTTTGTTTGATGATTGATTCTAGACTAGATTTAGGGAGATTAATAAATCTTTAGTTTCTACCTTGACGGGCATATTTTTCCAAGGTAACTTATAAAGCTAAAATCATTCTATCAATCATCATGAAAGAAGAGTACCAAAAAGCCATTACTGATTACAACCAAGCCATTTCCCTTAATCCTAACGATGCTGATGCTTACTATAACCGAGGGTTTGCCTACAGTCAGTTAGGAGAGAATCAAAAAGCCATTGCTGATTATAACCAAACCATTTCTCTTAATCCTAACTATACCAATGCTTACTATAACCGGGGG
>JAAUYH010017565.1_pt1 | contig 10493 bp, 9 predicted proteins | sample 7278061 | NCBI WGS metagenome assembly JAAUYH01 (sample SAMN14350203, study PRJNA611818) | marine sediment metagenome | isolation source: surface marine sediment (0.6m) | place: French Polynesia: Moorea | collected 2018-08 | reverse complement strand
TCGCCGCGCCGCCGAACAGCAAGCGCCCGACGCCCGCGCTGAGCGCGCCGACATGCTCGTGGTCAAAGTGAGCGAAACCACCCATCAGCTCAACGACACCCTGTCGGAGGTGCGCATCAATGTGATGGCGGCCGAAGGCGAGTTTGAACAGTTTTCCCATACGGTGCCTCGCGCCTCATTCGAACTGATTCGCGAATCCCTGCGCACCGCTTCCCGCGAGATCGACACTGCTCGCGAACTATTGCGCAAACTGCGCGACCAGGGCGCGCGATAGAATTCTCGAACATAAGTTTCGCCGGTTGGCGGGCTACGGCAGCGAGCGTTGGGTATCGCTGCCGCGTACCTGTTGTAGTGCGTCTGTTGTGCTTCGATTGCGTGTCTGGACCGTTCCCGAGGCATCTAGCAACAACCGGTTGCCCATGACCGCGAAGCCCACTCTTGGGCCATTTGCGCGTGGCACGCGCGGCGTTTTTTGCACTCGATGTCCATCCGGTGGGTGCAATAACGGCCTTTCCATCTGTAACCGAGACCAGTGCTTGGCATCACTTTGTCGGGAAAACATTACATTTCATCGCGCAAATGTATTCGATCGGCTACATTTGTAATAAGTGACCATTCCGCAATCCCTCGCTTGTTCCTCCCTCTCGCCACGCCTCAAACAGTTGATGGCGGTACTCGGACTCGCCAGCGCCCTCGCCGCCATCGCCCTGCCATCGAGTACACAAACCTCAGAAATCGCGGCTGTCTTATTGGTCGGCTCGTTGGCGTCCCTCGCCGGTCACGGTTGGGGACTCGCCATTGTGGTGCTGGCCGAACTGGTGCTGCTCGGCCGTCTCATGCCGCTCATCGTGTACCATTGGCCACCGACGCCGGCCGTGCGCTGGGCCGCGACCTTGGCCCTGGCTGGAGCAGCCCCCAGTGTGCTGCTGATACGCCATGCCCTGGCCGATGCCGTGGTCTTATGTGTCGGCACACGCAGTGGACTCGCCCACTCCCTGGGCATTGCCAGCGGCGCCGCACTAGCCGCATGGCTGATGATCATGCCCCTTATGTAGAGGGCCGAGATTCGGTGTCATCATCGGCAGCAAACGCGAATTGCTCGCAGAGGAAATCGATAAAGACCCGCACTTTCGCCGACATATGACGGCGATGGGGATAGACGACGTAAATGGCGGTGCGGTCGTGTTCGTACTCCGGCAACAGCTGGACCAGACGTCCGGTGGCAATGTCGTCGCCCACGAGCCAAGTTGCCAGACGGGCAATGCCGCCGCCGGCCAATACCGTTTGATAGAGCGCGTCGGCATGGTTGACAGCAAAATTGCCCTGAACCCGTACGACGAGTTCACCGTCGGGGCCAACGAACTCCCATTGATTAAAACTCTTGCTGGAGCTGAGTACCAAACAATTGTGCTTGGATAGCTCTTCTGGCGCGATCGGACGCCCCCAGCGCTCGATATAGCTCGGAGCGGCACAGATCACGCGCCGGTTCGATACCAGCTTGCGCGCAACCAAACTCGAATCTTCGAGCGCACCGATGCGCAAAGCCACGTCGACGCCCTCGGCCACGACATCGACAATTTCGTCCGAAAGTGTCACTTCTACCCGAATATCGGGATACTGGGCCAAGAAATGCGGCATGCGCGGAATGAGCTGTGACTTGCAAAAACCCACGGTGCCGTTGATGCGCAATGTGCCCCGCGGCACACCGGAGAGATCGTCGACCACGCGCTCGGCGTCCTCAATCTCGGCCAAAATCGCCACGCAGCGGTCGTAGAACGCGCGCCCGGCTTCGGTCACCGATAGGCGCCGGGTACTGCGACTCAAGAGGCGCGCGCCCAGGCGCTCCTCAAGCCGACTCACCTGTTTGCTCACGGTCGATGGCGCGAGCTCAAGCGCGCGCCCGGCGGCCGAAAAACTGCCGTCGTCAACCACCTGAACAAACATTGCCATTTCGGTGATCTTATCCATCAATATATTTTCCGATAGCATTCATTGGTAACAGACCATACTAAACAGGGCCACCTTGATTGCGATCCACAGCGCGCTACTGCGTTGGATTCTGCGGTGCCTGCTCACGTACTGGCGTACGCTCCGCGGGCTCCTCGAATCCGCCTTGTATCGCTTCTGCCTCACAATCAATGTGACCCTGTTTACGTATTACGCAGACATGACCAAGGCTCGTCAAAGACGGCAAAGAGTGCACTCTCGGTTACGAAACGAATCGTATTTTTGCCACTGCGTCACAACGCCTTTGCCGCAATGGTGGCTACCGCATCGCGTCAATCGCTCTATCTTGGAGGTGTGGTCTTCAGCAGAGACCGCAAGGAGGTTTATCATGTATTTAGCCAACAACACCAACCTAATTGCGAATGACACGCTATCGCTGGCCGAGATCAACCGTCTGGTCGGCCGTGGTCGCAAACTGCGCAGCGCCTACGTAGCCCATTTATGGCGATTGCTGCGCAACCGGATCTTTGTCCGCCCGCGCCACATTCCCGCCCACGGCGCTGCGGCAACTCGATAGCGCGTCAAACGCCGACTCAGAGGTTTCCATCAGAACAATCAGTACAGCACTCTGAGCCGAATCGTACCATCGATTGCCCGCAGAGAATCGCGCAGCTCGGGCGGATAACTGCGGTCGACGTCGGTGACCACGTACCCCAACTCAGGCGTGGTCTGCAGATGTTGTCCCAAAATATTGGCATCCGTAGCCGCCAATACCCGGTTGATTTGGGCCATGACCCCGGGCTTGTTGTGATGAATGTGCAGAAATCGATGGCTATTTTGCTGCGGCACCAATGACAGAGCGGGAAAGTTGACCGTTCCCACTGTGGTGCCCTGATCGCTGTACGTGACCAGCTTGGAGGCGACCTCTTGGCCAATATTGACCTGGGCCTCGACGGTCGATCCTCCGATGTGGGGAGTCAAAACCACGTTGTCGAGCCCCTGTAATGGAGAGCGAAACGACTCGCGATTGTTTGCTGGCTCTTTGGGAAATACGTCGATCGCGGCACCGAAAAGCCGACGCTGACGCAACGCCTCGGCCAGGGCGTCGATGTCGACGACCGTGCCGCGACTGGCGTTGAGCAAATAACTGCCGGGCTTCATTTGCCCGATGCGTTCGCGGTTCATCATCAGGACCGTGGACGGATCTTGGGGCACGTGCAGGGTGACAAAATCGACGGTAGACAAGAGGGTTTCCAGCGCTGGCACCTGCTGGGCATTGCCCATCGGCAGCCGCGATACCACATCGTAGTAGTATACCCGCATGCCCATGGCCTCGGCCAAAATCGACACCTGAGAGCCGATATGACCATAGCCGACAATGCCGAGGGACTTGCCCCGCAGTTCGTATGAACCTTCGGCACTTTTGAGCCAGCGCCCCTGATGGGCGGCCGCGCTCTTATCGCCCAGGCCGCGCAAGAGCATAACCATTTCGGCGATCACCATCTCGGCGACACTGCGGGTGTTGGAATGGGGAGCATTGAATACCGGGATGCCCCGGTTGGCGGCGGCATCGAGATCGACTTGATTGGTTCCAATACAAAAGCAACCGATCGCCATCAAGCGCTCGGCACTCGCCAGGATGTCGCCAGTAAGTTGCGTACGCGAACGAATGCCGATCATATGAACTTGGGCCAACGCGGACTTGAGCGCATCTGGCTCCAGCGCCGTGGTGAGCCGTTCGACCTGGGAATATCCCTGCTGATGAAAGTACTCGACCGCACTCGGGTGAATCCCTTCAAGTAAGAGGATGCGAATTTTGTCTTTGGGAAACGAGAACTGTTGCGACATGGTCTGCCATGAGTGTTGCGCGCCCCGTCCATGGGCACAAGCCCTGTCTGCCGACCCGGCAGCGACAAACCGTTGTCCCCGCCTTCAATCAGCGGTCACAATGCTGAGCAGATCTGACAACATGTAATAGGTGAGGCCCCAGACCACGTAACCCCGATAGCGCCAACAGGGAAACCGCCGCTGCCGATGCTGTTGGCCATTCACCGTATTGGACGATGCCGCCTGATCGCTGCCAGGCGACTCCGTGTCGCTGCCAGGCGACTCCGTATACACAAACTCGTCCGACAGCGCGCCAGAGACCACCCGATCGAGCGGCAACCAGAAGGCATCCTGGGCCTCGTGTCCGAGCACAATCGGAGCCGCCTCAGTCTGGACAAAAACATACGGGGCGATCGTCATGGGCACCACCCGACCGCGGGCCACGGCGCGGACATCGCGGAGCTGTCCAAGCACGCGCCCATGGCGGCGGAGATCGATGCCCACTTCCTCGTGGGTTTCGCGAATCGCCGTGGAAAGTAGATCACTGTCGCCGTCCGATTCGCGGCCTCCCGGCATGCTGATATGCCCAGACCAACGATCTCCAGCGCGCTCGGCCCGCTTCATCAGAAGAACGTCGGCAAGGCCGCGCTCGAATCGCAAGATTGCGGCCACCGCCGTGCGCTGCAGAGCATGCACGCCATCTGGCTTGGGCACAGTGACCACGGGATGATGGCGCAAGCGGCGTTCAAACTGCTCGAGTTGCAAAGGTGCGTGGGCGCGCTCGGTCATCTATTCGTTATAGCGAAGGGCCCGCCAATGACGAAGCCAATCGCCGCAGCGCTGGCCCCGCGAGACCCACAGCTCCGGTTGATGGCGCCCGCCTTATCGCGACCAAATCGAGGCAGCGTGCACGAGCTCGGTTCCGACGCTGCGCAAACGCTCCAGCAGCGCCTCATCGCGGGGCTTGCCGTCTTCATCAAATGCTTTGCTCGCCCGGCCCACGGGACCGGTCAGTGGCAATGTCCAGCCGCGCAAGGAGCGAACAATATATTCCATGGTGTTGATAGCCTGCAACGCCTGATCGCCGCCTGCCGTGGCGGTAAGTCCGATCACCTTGCCACTCAAATAGGGGGGATCGTCTTTGGCGAGCTCTTCGAGCCAGTCGATTGCGTTCTTAAACGCTCCGCTCACTGTCCCATGATACAGAGGGCTACACCAAATCATCCCGTGGGCATTGCGAACCGCCTCCATGAATTCGTCAGCCACCGGTGATTTCAGGCCGTAGGCATACATGGGCAAGTTCATCGTCTGGACATCAAAATGCAGAATCTCGGCTCCCGCTTGCTGCGCGCCCTCCAGGGCGACGGTGAGCGTGGCCCGGGTCGAGGAGCGAGGATTGGCCGAACTGCCCAGTCCCACAATGCGGATGGTACTCATAGTGTGCTATTGGTACCATGTGTTGACCGGCGAATGCGCTCGCAGCGCGCGCAAAGCCGATGGCGGTAAACGATATATTTCTGGGTTTTCCCGCCCCGACGATGCGTTGTCGGAAGGCCACCGACACCGCACGGTGGCCTTTGCACGGGCTCAGGTTGCGATAGACTGTGTAGGCCTTGGTCACATCTCAAGCCGACGTACATCCATCACACGGGAGCGCCTATGAGTAGGCTGGCAATTTTTGAGCGAGAATTCATCGAAGACATGCGCGGCTTGTCCTCCCTGACCGAGCCCGGGCCCGAGGAATCGGTCGGCGCCGTGGTCGATGTGGCCGTGATCGGCGCACGCGGTGACGGCAAGACACAATTTATCGTCCATGCCATTCGCACCCTGCGCGCCTACGCCCCCGATCTCAGCATCTTGAGCGAGGCCGAACGCAATCACAATCGCGACATTCTCGACGTCGTGATGAACGCGCGCGCCCCCCGACCCGAAGCCACAGCGCCCGGCGTCATACCGCATTACGTATTCCGCATACGGCCCCACGCCCTTTTGTCTCAGCTAGGGCTCGGCGGGCGCCTGGGCCTCTACGCGCGCACCGCTGGACTTATCGGCCATTGGCTACTGGCTGCGGTAAATGCCGTTTGCCTGGGCGCCGTCTTGGCCGCGATTACCGGCGGCCTCAGTGCCATCGCCATCATGGCCGCCATTGCGTCCGCCACCCTGGGGGCCGCTTTCGGCGCCCTGTTATCGCGTCGGCGTTTTATTGGCCGCGGCGAGATCGAAATTGTATTTTGGGACGTCGCCGGGGAACACGTATATAGCGCCAGCGCGGCCGACTATTACGGCTTTTTGTCGGCACTCGTGCACCGCCGCCGCCAACGCGCAAAGGCAACGGAGCGCGCCTACGCCTTTGCCCCCGTGCTCTTGTGTAATCCGATCGCGCTCGGCACGCGCACCCAGGGCTCGCCCTACACCCGCATGCGCCAGCTCTTGCCCATGTTCGCCACCCTCAACGAGCCTCTGCCCCACGCCCTTATTGCCATCAATCGCTGGTCCATCGTCGATCTCGTCTGTGCCCCAGATGCCGATCGCGACCAGCTCGTGGCCGTCATCCCACGGGCCCGCAACGAGGACCATGAGCCCGAATTGACGCATGAAGCCAAGGGCGCCAGTTCGCGCGAACCGGGTCCATCTGCCATCGAATCGCCGGCACAGCCACATGACAAAGCCGCCGAAGCTGACGCCCCCCCTGGGGACGCCGACCACGTCGCCCACTTGCCGCCGCTGCCCGTGGTACGGCGGGAAGTGGTGCGCGCCCACTGCCTCGACGCCGAAGATGAGCGCGACAGCGATCTCGCCCTCACGTATTTGCGCTATGACGCCGGCATGCAATGTGAGCTTCATCTGCGCGCGTGGACCGACTTCTCTGGACAATCCGCGTCGGTTCGCACTCGTTGGCGCCCCCCCAGTGAAGGCGTGCCCAACGCCGCGCTCGATTACGTATACGAAGATGGCCCGGGGTCATTCCAAGGCCTGGTGCGCGGCGCATTCCTGCATTGGTTGGCCGCTTTGGCCTACCACCGGACGTCGTATCACCACGTGCGACGGCCTTCCACCACCTCTGCCCCAGCCAATACCGACGCCGGCAGCGAACACTATGCGGCGCAGCTTCCGGCAAGCATCGACCCCGTGGCCCCTGCAGCGGCCCACACCACGCATCCCGGTGAGTGGCCCGGCGCACCGCCGCCAGCGTCATCTCTGGCACCGGACCCGGCACCGAGCCCAGCACCAGGTCCGGCACCGTCCCCGGCACAACCCCCGGCACAGTCGTCGCTTGGGACCACTGACCGGAGTGAACATGACGGAAGCGGCCAGCGGCCCCCCTCGCTCAGTGCCAACGGCCTGGAGGAATTCTCTCGCGGCACCATGACCGGCGCTATTGCCCTGCCCGCATCATCACTGCAACCGGCCGCTGGAGACAGTGTTGCCGACGGCGACGTCCTCGTGGCGAATCCCGCCGCACACAATGGACAAGACCACGGCGCTGCCGCCAGTATGGACGGCACGGATATGGATGGCACCCAATTGGGCAGCGGCCGCATGCCGATGAATGACCCCATACGACGCGAGCAAAAAAAAGACACGATGCCGATAACGGGCGGCTTTGGCAGTAGCGGAACCTAGGTGACACGTTCGGACCATAGTCACTCCCTCGCAGTGACGGTGCAGCCGGCTTGGATGCAAAAACACCCCACACCGACCCACCGCGGCAGCGATTTTCATTGGCATCCCAGCGGCGTTGCGGGTTCAGTGCGCGTCGCGCTATCCGAGCTCGCCGCCCGGCATCGCTCCCCGCGCGCTTGCCTGTGGATCATTGCCGACAACCACGTCGTCTGGGCCCGCCGCTTCCCGGCCGTGGCGCCAGGAGATCGCCGTCGCTATAGCGGCATTGCCGCCGTCGTCGCCCGCCCAGCCACCCAGGTGAGCGAGGCCACGTGGATGATGGCGCTGCCCGAGGTGATTCGCCAACTCCCCGTGCCAGCGCCCGTGCCTTTTGGCACGAACGGTCATGAGACCCCAGATGCCCCGAAGTCGTTGCAATTGACCATACAAGCGCCTATCGACGACCAGATCGCGACGCCTGTGGCTATCGATCCCAAGCGTATTGCCCACCGCTATGACCTCCCTCTGCTCGCACAGGGGATCTATCTCGGCGGCCCAATCAAATGCGACAACCCTTTTGCCGACGATCTTCATCTCGATTTTGCCGACTTTCTCACCTGGCTGCCCTTCCACGAACGCGGCCACCCCCGCGCTGGCCTCTTTGTCGACGAGCCCCTAGGCCATGATCCCTCATCCCCCGCCAACCGCGGCATGGTCAATCTCCTCCATTACCTGACGCTGGCTTGGATATGCCCAGAGATGATCCGCGCCCGTCGCCCTGCCTTCCCCCTGCAGGCATGGACCTTGGTACTCGAACTGGCAGCAAATTTGGACAAAAATCTGCCCGACCTCTTGGGCGAACTCGGCAGTGTGGCTGCAGCCTGGGACACCGCCGATGAACTGCGCGTCTTTCTCCTCAAGACGCGCACCCTCACCCGGGATCAGGTAAAAGCGTGTGATGCGCGGGCGCCCCAGGCCCTCTTTGCCGACACGGTTCGCGATGCCGGTTGGCTTTGGACCCGCGTGCTCCATTACTGGGGCCGTTCCCTTCTGCCGACCGACCATGTCGGCCTGCAACGTTTGGCCACCTTGCTGGCCAAACGCATCGCCGTAGACCATCTATTCCATCTCGACGCGCCCGAACGCGACGCCCTACCCCACCGTTATTTGCGCCGTCTCGAACTAGAAACCCTTCTGCCACAAGAGCGGGTGGCAGACATGCACCGGGCGTTGACGCAACTGGTGCCCAGTTTGTTTCGCCATCCAGAGGTTGTCCTTGGCTGATCGCAAAAACACCGTCCCCCCTCACGAAGCGCTTGCCGCTCTCAACAGCCATCTGGGTCGCTTTCTCGGCCACGCAGACGAACTGCTGCAGGAGTGTCGCACCTTTGCCGAGACCACGCGCACCTCGCTCGATACCGAGCTGGACAACTTGCAGGAATCCGTGGCGCAATCGGTGGCAGCCGCCAGCGAACGCGCACTGGCGCAGGTTACAGACCACATGGGGGCCACGCTCGATAAGCAAATCGAGCACGCTCTTGGCGAGCGCCTGCAGATCCTCAAACGCGACGTGGACCAACTGGTGCAAATCACAGCCCAAGCACGCAAGCAAGTCTCGCAGCCGCCGCCGCGGCAACCCGAGCCCTCACGCTTGCCCCCGGCGGCGTTTGGCCAAACACCGCCGGTATCCCATCCCCCCCTCGCGATCGCGCCATCGCCGCCGCGCGCGGCCGCCATCCCGCCGCCGAAGCCTCCCATCAAACCCTCGCGCTGGCCCATCGTGCTCGCCGCCGCGCTCGGCATGGCCAACTTGGCCCTTGTCGCAGCCCTGCTCTTTGTTCTCGTAATTGGCAGCAGCGCTCCCCGGGGAATGCCGTCGGCCTCGGCTGACCCGAGCGCCCAGACCCGCACCATGGGCAGTACCGGACATCTTGGCGCCTCGCCTCAGTCGGACCCGTCCGCTTCGGGCGCGGCCCAAGGCCCCAGCGCATGTCAGACACTCCGCAGCGGTTTTGACGCCGCCGCCGCCCAGGTGCTAATGGCGGCGGCAGCGGCCACCTGTGGACCCGATAGCGCGAGCCAAGTGGCGCAAACCCTCCTCGGCGCCATGGCTCGGATCGGCGATGCGGGGAAGCAGCCTATGGCGCCCGCCAATGGCCCGACTGGGCAAGCGGGACAGACCGTCCAGGGCTCGGAAGCGACCACGCCCCAATCGACCGATGACGGGCAAGGTGGCGGCCCAAATACCAACGATAATACCGGCGACAATACCGGCAACAACAAAGGCGGCAAGCGGGACGCGTCATCGCAGCGCAGCACATCCGATGCGCCGTCAGCGACCAGTTCGGCCAAGCGGTCCCAGGGCAAACGCAGCCAGCGCCGACCGGCGAGCGCCAAAAGCGACGGCAAGCGCAATAGCAAGCGCGATGAGCAGAAATCTCGGGCGCGCGCGCGGAGTAAAGACTGAATCTCCATGACTACATCGATCGTCATTCTCTGGCTGATAGGTCTCGCCGGGTTGGCCCTGTGGCTGGCACGTCTGGCGCCGCGGGTGCGGAGTGAACGCCAGGTATCGCGGGCCGCTGCCGCTGCTGGGGCGCTAGCGGTTATGGCGCTCGGCATCTCCAGCGCTATCACGTTTGGCATTGATCCCGCCGACCGCGGCTTCGAGCGCATCGCGGCCATGGAGGCCGCCACCGATGGTCGCAGAGATCGTGCTGACAGCGTGGGTGCCAACGGCAGACCCGGCGACGGCGCAGGCGACGCCGATACCGGCAATCCCACGCCGCCGCGCGCCCGTTTGTTCCTGCGCCAAGTACAGATGCGGCTACAGGCCACCGATGCCGCGGACGGCGGCGACGTCGCGGACACCGCGCAGGGCGACGATGGGGCTCTGCGCCATCGTGGCCTGGTCGGCTACTCGCCCGAGTCGGCCCTGCGTCTGCCCCGCAGCTACGCCCTGGCCGAAGCCAAAAATGGTTGGGACATTATCGCCGTGAACGCCGATGGGCCGCAAGGTCTGACGGTAACGGTTGTGCCCCATCCCGAATCCACCTCCACCCATGTCGCGCTGGCAATGCGCAGCCGCCCAGCCGGGGCGGCGCCCTGGCGCTGGG
>JAAUYH010071638.1_pt1 | contig 10495 bp, 8 predicted proteins | sample 7278061 | NCBI WGS metagenome assembly JAAUYH01 (sample SAMN14350203, study PRJNA611818) | marine sediment metagenome | isolation source: surface marine sediment (0.6m) | place: French Polynesia: Moorea | collected 2018-08 | reverse complement strand
TGCGAAATAAGTCAGCGTCTAGTCACCGTTCGGAAAACTCTCTTCAACCGGTGAATCCTCTTTTTGAGAAAAGGCCGATTGATCCCTCTCAAAGGACGAATGCTTCCTTTGAAAACACCAGTTTAAGACGGCGATTTAGCTCAGTCTCTGGTCATCCTGAGTTAAGTTCGCCTAGGTCGACCAATCCAGCTTTTGAGAAAACCATCAAACCTTTTCGACCATCTAAACAGATCCGGAAATATACAGATAGCAACTCATCTAAATCACTCAACGCCGCGTTCGAAAAAACCATCAAACCCTTTCGGGCGACCCGAAAAGATACTGAGCAATCAGGAACCTTTCAGCAACAACTGCATTCAGATCAGATGCAGCCCTATGCTGATGACGTGCAGACTCGTAAGAGTTCCTTTCGACAGGATCAGCCCACTCACGAGCATTCGGAATCATCCTTATCCCGAGGATAAATTTGATCCGCAGATTCAAGTTAGGGGGTGCTAACCAATACGCTAGCTCACGGGCAAACTCAGATTGGCTCCTGGCGGAGAGAAAAATTAAACTATGCGCTAATACTCGGCGTGATTAGCCAGTTCGTGCTTGCCCGGTTGGTTCACAATCTGGGGGGTTAGGGGATCATGGTCAAGATCAAAGTGATCAATTATGAAACAGGTGAGTCTTACGAGAAAAAAATATCCTCCAAAACCTTAAACCAGGATGGCATTCTGATTGGTAGGCTGCCGAGTTGCGATCTGATTTTGAGTAGTCCAGATGTCAGTCGTGTGCATGGCAAGATTGAATGCCTGAAAGGCAAGTATTTTTACATTGATCAAGACAGTACTTGCGGCTCCCAGATCAAAGGTGAAGAGGTTCAGCCCAATCGGCATTATCTCTTAATGCCCGATGATGTCATCCGTATCGGTGATTACATTCTCCTATTGAATGAGGAAGTTGAGTTAAATGGCAATCACAGAATAAATCGGCGTCCTGATAGAAACGGCGCTCAGATAGACTCCACCCAAAGTTATGAGGGGGGTTCCTCTAGAAATAGTGGACTCAATAACGGCCATAGCAGTCAACCCTCTGAATACAGGTCTGAGACGGACTCTACGCAAAATGATCTGTTGATTCTTAAGGTAGAAGACCTTGAAAAGCAAGGAATTTATCAGCAGGGGGCCTCAGCGTTTAGGTTTCAGAACAGACTATTGGTAGAAGGGTTGACGATTTCTAAATCCTTTCGCCAAGATGCCGTAGAACTTAGTCTTGAGAAACTGAATGCAGGTAGTTTTTGTCTATTGATTGAATATTCCGCCCATTTCACCATTTGGGAGGAAAAATTTATCAAGGGTCCATACCGAAATACTTTTAGAGGCGCATGATAACAATGTCATTCCCTAACGTCCGATTTTTTCCCGTATTTGTTGACGTAGGTGGATAGCTTCCGGGTAATCGGGTTGGAGTTCAATGGCCTTGTCAATAGAGACGATCGCGTCATCAAAGCGTCTCAGCCGCCAGAGGGCCGCCCCTCGATTGCTCCATGCCTCCGCCTGGTCTGGCTGGAGCGCAATGGCTTGGTCAAACGCTTCGACGGCTTCCTCCGAACGCTCTAATAACAAGAGAGCAGCGCCGCGATTGCTCAACGCTTCTGGATTATTGGGCTGGAGTGCAATCGCTTGATCGAAGAGGGCTAGCGCTTCTGAATAGCGCTGTTGTTGGATCAAGGCGTAGCCTTTGCTGGAGAGGACTGTGGGATTATTGGGCTCAAGGGCGAGTGATTGGTCGCAAGCTGCGATCGCTTCTTCAGATCGTTGCAGAACATTTAGACTGTAGCATCGCCCCCAGTGGGCTTCAGCGTTATCTGGGGCGCTGGCGATCGCTTCATCATAAAGCGTCAGCGCTTCATCGGCCTGATCAGCTTGCCGCAGGTCTTCGGCCTGGTTGAGTAAATTGGCGAGTCGTTCGGCTTCAGAGGGGGGGGCTTCAGAGGTCGTCGTCGACTGATCGGCGCTGGAGTCGGTATCTGACACTGGAGCGTTCGAAGGATTCTCGACAGCGACCGGTTGGCTGCCGGATTGACGAGATAAAAAAGGTCTGGCTAGTAGGGTCAGCCCACTTGCTGCGACCAAAGCGCCAAAAAGTATCCAAACCTGATTCGACAACCGTTGAAACGCTGGCGGGGCGTCTGTATGGGGATGGGCCGCCAGAGGCGGATGATTAGAGGCAGGAGTTGGAGAAGGCCCGACGGCGACTTCTGTCGGATCCGTCAAATTGACAGAAAGGGAAGGTTTGGCCAGGGGTAAACTCTGTATCGCCCGCAGCGCCTCTGCCGCACTCGGATAGCGATCGCGGAAGTGATACCGCACCATAGTATCCAGAATCTGAGCCAGTTCTGGATGAGTCTGGGGAGCATTCGACCGCCAATCAACTTCACCGGTGCGAGGATCCAGGTTCAGGTAAGTGGGGCGAACGCCGGTCAATCCCTGAATGCCGAGCATCCCTACGGCGTAAACATCGCTGCAAAAGCGGGGTTTGCCTTCCAGTTGCTCGGTGGGCATGTAACCTTGGGTGCCGATGGAAATGGTTAAATTTGTCTGCCCCGTTCCAGTATTGGAAATTTGGGTGGTTACCTGTTTAACCGCGCCAAAATCAATCAACACCATTTTGCCATCCCGACGACAAATCAAATTAGCAGGTTTGATGTCGCGGTGAATGACATTATGTTGATGGACAAATGTCAGCACCTGCAGAATATCCTGCAATAAAGCAATGACTCGCCCTTCTGTCCAGGGGACATTGGGTTCCAGAATATCTGAAAGGGGTTCCCCTTCAATATATTCTTGGGCCAGAAAAAACTCTTGATTATCTTCAAAGTGAGCCAGTAGGCGGGGAATTTGATCATGCTCCCCTAACTTATAAAGAACCTTAGCCTCAGTATCAAACAGGCGTCTGGCTGTCTGCAGAGCATTGGGATCACTGAACTGGGGCTTAAGTTGCTTAACGACACAAACGGGCCGCCCGGGTAAATGAACATCCTCAGCCAAAAAAGTTTGACCAAATCCCCCTTCCCCTAGCTCTTTGATGACTTTGTAGCGCCCGCCTAGGGGTTCATCGGGGGTTGACCGTTGAAATTGCATTGGAAAGTTCAATATCCCTCACTCCAATAAGGAAGAGATGACCACTACTCAATGGGCGTCAAAGAATTCAATTTATTTTAGTCATCATCATCATCATTATCACCTCTCCGCGGCCTGGAGGACGTATCATCGTCATCATCATCATCCCTTGAAAGATTGCCCCGTGGACGGCTATTGCCAGCGCCGCCAGACCTAACCTCCCTGCCTCGATTACTGCTACCGCCAGAATTGTTTCCATTGCCTGGGGTTTCAACTGCTTCAGGGGCGGGCTCAGGTTCAATCGGTTCTAACTCTGGCAGTTCAGGGATTGAGATTACCTGGGAAAGTCTTATACTACTCTCTTCCAGATCTAACCCTCTAACCTGACTGTTATCCACCGAAAAGTAGCTGTTGACTACAACCTGTTTAGGAGCGGCTTGAAGTTGAGATATTCCCGTTAAGAAACTTATCAGAGTGATCACAGATGTGGTAGAAGCGAACTTGTCAAATTTATCAAAGATCAAGGCAAAAATATTTTACAGCGACTTGCATTCAAACCGAGACCGTTGACGCAACGCATGGACATAGGTTCCTCTGTCTCCAGTCTGGAGCATTTTGCCGAAATGACCAAAAGCCCCAAAAAAACAGTGTTGTCGTGGCATGCTAAATCCACGACCACACTGTTCATCCCCTCACCATACGTGATAAACAACATTTCTTGGTAAGTCGGCAATGGCCAAAAACTATCCGCCACTTCACCTTCAAGCGCATCAGCAAATTCACGCACCCGATCCATTAAAGGACGAATTGTTTTCGCACAATATTGCATCTTCTCTTCAGTTGACGCAAAATCATGTTTTTCTATCGCAGTGCATAACTCATTGGCGACCGCCGCCATAGATTTGGTTAAGTGGGCGACTTTACTGGCGCTCTCCTTTTCAAAATCGATGTCTAACCCAGCCAAACTTTCAATTGTAGAGGACAGTTTTGACAAATACTCTACCGCTGCCGGATAAATCAGGGTTTTTGCCATGCTGGCGACAAGCTTGGCTTCAACCTCAATCGAAAGAATATATTGCTCTGAGTAGACTTCAAACCGGCTTTCCAACTCAACCGGTGTCAGAACCCCAGTTTTTGAGAACAGATCTTCAATATACTCTTCTTTTAGGACAGGCAATGCATCCGCTGTCGTGCGCAAGTTTGCTAAACCCCGCTCTTCAACCGCCATCTTGTGCCATTCTTCAGAATATCCATTGCCGCCAAATACAACAGCGCCGTGTTCTTCCATCACTTCTTTAAGGACAGTGATAATCGCAGTATTGAGTTCCAATCCCTTGGCCAATTCACTTTCCAGGCGATTACCCATCCAATCTAGAGAATCCGCCAACAGGGTATTCAGCACAATTAACGGACCTGACACCGATTGGTTTGATCCAACAGCCCGAAATTCAAATCGGTTGCCGGTAAATGCGAAGGGGGATGTCCGGTTTCTGTCGCCGGCGTCTTTGCTGAGCGGCGGCAACACATCCACCCCCAGATCCATGACGCCTTTCTTCTTGGACTCGGTTACGGTTCCGGTCTTAATTTGTTCAAAGACTTCCTCTAATTGTGTTCCCAGATAAACCGACATGATGGCGGGCGGCGCTTCGTTCGCCCCCAATCTGTGGTCGTTGCTGGCGGTTGCGATCGCCGCCCGCATGAGCGGTCCATATTTATGGACGCCCCGAATCACGGCGCCGCAGAACACTAAGAACTGAGCATTCTCATGGGGAGACTCTCCGGGGTCTAGCAGGTTTCCTTGGGTGGCGTTCCCCACAGACCAGTTGACGTGTTTTCCAGAACCGTTGATGCCAGCAAAGGGTTTTTCATGCAGTAAGCAGGTGAACCCATGCTTTTTGGCGGTATGGCGCAGAACCGTCATGATCAGCTGCTGATGGTCGCTGGCCACATTAGCGGCTTCAAAAAAGGGCGCGATTTCAAATTGTCCGGGGGCGACTTCGTTATGTCGGGTTTTGGCTGGAATCCCTAGTTTATAGAGCTTTTCCTCCACATCTTGCATGAAGACCTGAACTCGCTCTGGAATGGCGCCAAAATAATGGTCGTCAAATTCTTGTCCCTTTGCAGGCGCTTTGCCAAACAGTGTTCGTCCGGCCAACAGAAGGTCGGGACGTTGGCTGGTAAAGTTAGCATCCACCAAAAAGTATTCTTGCTCAGCCCCGCAGCTTGAGTTTACATGTGCAACATCCGTATGTCCCAGAAGCTTTAATACTTTGTTGGCCGCTTTGTCCATGGCGGCGATAGAGCGCAAGAGCGGTACTTTTTTATCTAGGGCTTCTCCTGTCCAAGACACAAAGACGGTGGGGATGCACAAGGTGGCGCCATTATCTGTCTCCATAATGTAGGCGGGACTGGTGACATCCCAGGCGGTATATCCCCGCGCTTCAAAGGTGCCGCGGATGCCGCCATTGGGAAACGACGACCCATCCGGTTCTCCTTGCACCAGCACTTTGCCGGAAAATTCTGAAATAACTTTTCCGTCTCCCTGAACTGAGATAAAGCCATCGTGCTTTTCCGCAGTCAGGTTGGTCATTGGGTAAAACACATGGGCGTAGTAGAGGGCTCCTTTTGACATCGCCCAGTCTCTCATCGCGGTGGCGACGGCGTCTGCAATGGAGGGATCAAGCTTTTCACCGGTAACGATTGTGTTTTTGATAGATTTGAATACAGCTTTGGGGAGACTCGCCTGCATTTTGCTGAGGTTAAAGACATTCTCCGCCCAGATCTCTTCCAAACGCCCTGGGGGTTTGGGCGGCGTCAGCTGGCGATTCGTAATCCGATGAATCGCTTGAATACGGGCTTCATTTCCACTCATGGCTCATCCCTAGATTATGACTGCTTGATAGTACTGAAGTCAGATCATCTAAATAAGTAGCAAATATGCCAAAACACAAATTTTAACTAATTATTTAGGTTCAAGACTGAGGGGTTTTCTCGGAAATGAGCGTGAATTATTGAAGTAGCTTGATTCAATACATAGAGTCTGGAAAGGTATATTCGCGAGGAATCTAGAAGGACTTGACCACTAGAGAAATATATTCGTAAACCGCCACCCCAAAACATATTTGAGAGCGCTATTTATACGTGAAAAAATATAAGAAAGTCGGCGTTACTAAAATCGAGAAACTTTTCCAGCATCTCCAAAGCTTAAAGATTTTGAGTTATATCTTTTAGCTTAGAGAACGCTATCCTGGGAACCTACGAGTCAGTAACGCCTCAACAATCGGAGTAGTTCATGCTTTGAACTTGCTTGAGCAATTATTCTCATAAATAATATTCGTCAGTTGTACTAAACGCTACAAAATTTCGCCCAAATAACGCTTTGTACTGTAATCCCAAGAAACTAGCTGATTTGGCGGACAATACAATTCCTCAAAATTCTCGATATAATTTTTGGCTGTGAGTTTAACGCCTTCTTGCGTTAGCTTTTCAATTTGGACTTGATGCCGAGAATTTATTTTGCCCGCAGCGATCGCGCCTTTGTTGGCGACAACCCGATACCAAGGCAATTCTTCTCGCTCTTCAACAGTCAGAGTCGCCAAGATGTAAGCGACATGACGCGACATCGCGTTCATATGCTCGCCAATGGCGCTATAGGTCGTCACTCGCCCCAGGGGAATCTTGGCGGTGATTTCTAAAAAACCTTCTTTTATTTGAATGAACGCTTGAGATTTCGCCATAACTAGAAATTGCTCTGAATAAAGTACGCCGACGAATCAGTCTGCAAATTAAAGTGGGAAAGTTTCGATAGGAAGGAAGACGGGAGATAGGAGCATCTCGGCCAATCCGTCGTCATCATACATCTATACAATAATGGGAGATCAACTTAAGTCGGGACATTCTAACGGGGCAAGAATACTTTTTGAGAAGGGCAAAGCCCTACAGGAGACAGGAGACAGAATCCTGTTCTTGACTGACTTCTGACTTCTGACTCCTGTATTCCTCCCCAGTGAGAGTCTCCCGCTTCAAGTTGAAAGCCCAATCATTTCTTGGTTTATGCAAGAAAATTACTCAATTGTTCTAACGTTAGATATCTAGTCAATGTGAACTTATTTAATTTATTTCGGCTATTTTACAATTTATTTCTCTTCCTATTCAGCTTTTGCAGCGTCCTTTTGATCAGGCGGTTGAGTGACAGAAAGATTGTTCTTGGGGTGAGTTCAGCAATTTCGCTGTTACTCATCAGTATTTTGGGGGCAGTTATTGGGGGAGGATTGAGAAATATTTTCGGCGCCATGCAGCTTTTCGCTTGGGCGATATTTGTGCATTTCCCCATCCTTTTCATTGGCTTAGGAATTATCTATTTCCAGTATCATCGAAAATTCGGCATTCTCTATTTATCCACAGCGGCCCTTACTATTAGTATCGGTATAAATGCATTCTTGATTGAGCCCTATAATCTTCAGAAAACAGAATACCGAATTTTTTCCGATAAAATTCAGACTCCAATCAGCATTGCGATAATCGCCGATATACAAACTGACTCCCCTGGAAGATTTGAAGAAAATGCGCTGCGGCGAGTCATGAACGAAAAACCAGATCTGATTTTATTCCCAGGCGACTACATTCAACAATATGAATTAAATTCCTATCAAACTGCTCAAAATGAATTGAATTCAATATTCAAAAAAGTAGGTCTTAACGCTCCACTTGGAGTATATACCGTTCAAGGAAATGTAGATAAAGATGATATATGGAAAAACTTGTTTGTAGGATTGCCAGTCACCCCGATTGAACCGTCCTTTTCATTTGATTTGGGGCCTGTATTTTTAACAGGACTGAGCCTATATGATTCTTTTGATGGGAGCTTGTCTTTGGAGAAGCATTCAAAATTTCATATTGTCTTTGGCCATGCCCCAGATTATAGTTTAGGCGACATACCAGCGGACCTCTTATTCGCAGGTCATACCCATGGTGGGCAGGTACAGCTTCCTTGGATCGGTCCATTAATTACATTGTCATCGGTTCCTAGGTCATGGGCTGAAGGGTTAACCAAGCTTGACTCTGAGCGCAGGTTAATTGTCTCCAGGGGAGTTGGAATGGAAAGAGGAAGCGCGCCGCGACTCAGATTTCTATGTCCACCTGAAATCGTCATCGTGAAAGTAGATCCAATAATTTAAGACAGTCTGTACCACTGTGAAACCCCAAATTTCCACGATTCCTTTGATGCAGATGGCCTCTGGCGATCGCATCTCACTCCAGACCTACCAATTTGTCGGCGCGACCCCCGGCAAAAAAGTCTACATTCAGGCCAACTTACATGGCGCTGAGTTGGCCGGTAACGCCGTCATTCATCAACTGATTGAGTTTTTGTCTGACCTGGACGCCTCTGCTCTGGCAGGCGAAATTTGGCTAGTCCCGGTTTGCAATCCGCTTGGGATGAATCAGCGATCGCACCATTTCGCCGCCGGTCGCTACAATCACTACGACGGTCGGGACTGGAATCGGATCTATTGGGACTATGAACAAGAAGGGGAGGATATTGATGCGTTTGTGCGATCGCATCTAAACAGTGATCCTATGCTCATCATCCAAAATTATCGCCAACGCATTCAAGCCAGTTTCCAAGCCCAACTAGAGCACTTACACTCCCCAGCCGGAGCCCCGGTACACAAGCTCTATCGCGCCCAATTGCAATCTTTGGCCCTAGACGCCGACTGTGTGATTGACCTGCACAGCTCTAGCAATCGAGGCTTGGACTATTTATATTACTTTCGCGATCGGGCTGACAGCACCTCCTTTTTTGGCCTTGATTTCGCCATTTTGCTAGACGAGTATGACGGCGACGCCTTTGACGAAGCCTTTATTAAACCCTGGCTCGCCCTGGAAGCCGAGTTTGCCCAGCAAAGCCGACCTATCCGATTTGACATCGAAGCCTGGACCCTAGAACTAGGAACGGGTATGGAATTGAACCCAGAATCGGTCGCCAAAGGCTTGCGAGGGATCAAGCATTACCTTTACCAAAAAGGGGTGTTAGTCGGCCTAGAACCTTCACCAGTCCCTAGCCCTACCCAATTTTTAGCCCCCCGCAACGCAGTCGAAAAATACTACGCACCGACAGGCGGACTGATTCAGGCCCGAGTTGATCCCGGAACTTGGGTCAAGGCGGGCGATCGCCTTTATCAATTGCTCAGTTTCAATAAATCAGGCCAGCCGCCTGGGGTAATAGAAATCCAGGCCAAATCAACAGGGTTGGTTTATGACATTTCAATCAATCATGCCGTTAATCAGGGTGAGTATGTGTTGGCGATGGTGCAGCGGGATGTTTAGGAAGTAGGAAATTACCGAGACCAATAGAGATGATTCATGTTCTATCTAAGAGAAATTATCGAGGTGAGATTGTCTATATTTAGAGGCAATTGAGGACACCATTGCTATGGTTGAAATGTAAATAAAGCTTCGGAGGAACTTGTGGATTTCTAAATGTCGGTGGGGCAAATTAAGCATGCGAGTTCAACGGTTTCATGATGAATTTCAAACCCGCTCACTTCTGTTTCGGTCTCGTTTTCCTGATCGCGTTAGCGTCCTTATTCTATTCCCCCAGCCAAAACGCCATTAGCGCCTCACCTCAACCTGAAGCAACGGAAGTGGATCCATCCGCAAGTGAGGAGTCGGCCGTTGACCCAGAGAGTGTAGACGAACCAATAGTTGCTTTAGAAACCTCCTCAGTAACCCCTGAAACGGCAGAGGATGAAGCAATATCTGAGCCCGCGACACAAGCAGAGGGTATCCAGACAGACAGTTCGATCGTCAGCATTGCTCAGTCAGAGATTTCTGTAGATGAATGGCAGGTGGTTGAGTCGGAACTTGCCGAATTCTATATCCAGAAAAATTCCTCAAGCCCTGATTCCATTGCACAATCAGGAATTAGTACGCTAGAAGAAATAACCTGAACGTTTTCTAGTTTTAGGCGCTAGGCTGAGAACAGTGTAGCGTTGGCAGAATTTCAATGCTCAGTAAAGAGATCGAGGAAACGATTCAAAGGAAATATGAACAACTTGCTCCCTACCTCAATGAGTCAAGTTTACGAATGTGGGCAGCATCAGAAGCCTTGAGTTGGGGACATGGTGGGATTACCAGCGTGAACCGTAGTACGAGACAACCCGGTAACACGGGCCACGCTGGTAATCCCACCATGTCCCCAACTCAAGGCTTCCGATGCTGCCCACATTCGTAAACTTGACTCATTGAGGTAGGGAGCAAGTTGTTCATATTTCCTTTGAATCGTTTCCTCAATCTCTTTACTGAGCATTGATATTCTGCCAAAACTACACTGTTCTCAGCCTAGTGCCTAAAACTAGAAAACGTTCAGGTTATTTCTTCTAGCGTAC
>JAAUYH010091033.1_pt1 | contig 10496 bp, 5 predicted proteins | sample 7278061 | NCBI WGS metagenome assembly JAAUYH01 (sample SAMN14350203, study PRJNA611818) | marine sediment metagenome | isolation source: surface marine sediment (0.6m) | place: French Polynesia: Moorea | collected 2018-08 | reverse complement strand
GTTGAGCTCGATAATGGCGTCCATGGCATTGCCGATGAGGCGGCTGAGCTTTTGTTCACGCTCGCGTACTTGTTCCTCGGCCCGCACCCGGCGCATCTCGGCCGCCGCGCGTGCGGCAAAGATTTGAAAGAGCGCGCGTGCTCGGTGATCGCACGGCATCGGCCGGCGATCCAAGATGGCCATGTGGCCCAGGGTCTTGCCGTCGTGATCGAGGAGCGGCATGCCTAGATAGCTCACGACGCCGAGCCGCTTGATCTCGTAATCTTCGGGATACAGGCGCAGCAGCTGATCTGGAAAGTGAATCATGCAGCCGCGATCAATGACGGTCTCGCACGGCGTGCCCGTGATCTCGAACTCATAGTCATCGACCCACGTGCCATCGAGCCAAAACGCCAATGCCCGCAGTTGGCGCTGTTTGGGGAGATATTCCGTTACCCATGCGCCATGGGTGCCCATGGCTTTGGCCAGGTTTTCCACCAAGGCGAAAAAGAAACGCTGGCCGGTCTCGGTGGCGGTCCCGGCGAAGATCCGCCGCAACACGGAGTCTTCATCGACGCCAAACAGTGGCGGGTGGTTGCTCTCGGTTGTCTGAATGGCAGAGTTCAATGACGACCTCCTCAATTATCCACCGTGAAATTATCATGTGTGTGCGTGGGCCGTATCGACGCCTCGTTACAGAATGTTAAAGTGTCTGCAGAAAATCGAGCACCCGTCGCCAGGCATCGGCGTCAGCGTGGGCGTTGACTTCCAGGGTGCCGCCAAATTCGATCCCGAGGCTGCCCGCGCCCGATAGGCTGGTCTTGGCTGCTGGACGGTAGGCGGGGGCCAGGATCATATGACCGGCGTCGCGGTATTTATGGTGCACGACCGGATAGGGATGGTCATGGCGGGCCAAGGCGTTCGCAACCATATCGCCAAAATGGACTGCCGGCCATACGCGATCGTCGGTGCCCGACAGCATTAACACTGGGCCGTCGATGTTCTCGACGGCAATGCGGGCGCGGTCTCGGTCCTCGTCGGTACTGTTTTTGAGGGCATTGATATATGCGGGCAGGAGCACAAAGGGCGGGATGGGGGTCGCCGGCAGCGAGGCGAAGTCGAAAAATAGAAAGGGCACGACTTGTCCATCCACGGTCCACGAGGACGAGGTTGCCGACAGACCATTCCACACCAGGGCGCTGGGCGAGTAAGCGACCACGGCCTTGATTTGGGCAGGGGCATGCGCGGCGAGCACCAGAGACAGTTCTCCGCCCTTGGAAGTACCAATGACGACCACGCGCTCACCGACCGCGCGGGGATGCTGAAGTAGCTCGTCGATGACCGAGGTGAAGTACTCCAGGGGGATTTCGTCGAGGGTGGGCGGCAGCCCGTCCAGGCCGAAGTAGGCCAGCGCCAGGGCGGTGTAGCCGTGTGCGGCCAACATTTCCGCGTATCCAGCGGGAATGCCGCCATTGGCCCCGGGAAGGACCAAGACGGTGTGCTGTGCCCGTTCCCGGGCCGGGTAGTAGAGGGTGCCAATGCTGCTGCGGGTGCGCCAGGGTTCGCGCGCCGTCGGTTGAGAGGCCACGTGCGAGTGGCGGGTTACTTCGCTCTTGCCGAGCGCGCGGCCGTTTTCGCCGATGAGGGTGAACTCAATGGTAAACGACGCCACGGCGCGCTCCGAGGTATAGACCTCTTCTTCGCATATCTTATCGTCCGAACTCAGCGCCGTGATAAGGCCCATGCCATCAATGCCGCGATAGCTGCCCGATATCGCCGGATGCTCATTGACGACGAGATTGCCCGCGACGTCGGCGTGGTATGCGGCGGAGGCCGAGAACGCACAGCCAGCGAGGTTGGGAACAAACGCGCGGAGAGTGACCAATTCGAGCGGTCTCAGGCCGTGGACACGGATATCTAACGGTTGATCGCGCAGAGATACGCGAGGCGTGATGTTGATTTGGATATCTGATGGAACTTCTTGGTGAATGCCCGGTTGCGACTGGGCCATGGCGCTCGCAGGCCACGCCAGGCCAGCGATCATGGGCAGGCATAATAGATGGAAATGGTGGCGGGGGTTCATATACAGAGTCCTTGTACAATATCTTTCATCAAACGTCTCTCTAATCCAATGTCGGGGTTACGATGCTCGGATAGGGCGGTTTCGTATCGTGCATCGAGCCCACAATCTGTGAGGCGAGATAGGCGGCATCTTCGCCAATACCGTACAGCAAGGCCGATTTGCGCCGATGTAGCCATGGCAGGCCCAAGAAGTACAGGCCCGGCCAGGCTGTGACGCCGCGCTGATGGATGGGCATGCCGCGTTCGTCCAACACCGGCAGTGAAACCCAGTCGAATTGGCAGCGGTAGCCGGTGGCCCAGATAATGGCGGAGACCCCGGCCTGGCGCAGGTCGAGGCGACGAACAGGCGCCTGCTCAGCAGATGGCGCAGTGCTTGCGTTTGCGACGTAGTCACTGCCATGGCCATGAGTGCTGGCGGGTGCATCGGCTGGCGCATCCAGGTCGTTGGCGGAGATATAGTCGTCGATGCGGCGGCAGGTGCGCGCGGCAAATGCATCGGCAAAACCCAGGTTGTGCTCGAGATCATCGGCGAAAAAGACCAGGTGTTCGCGCGCGCCCTCGACGCGGCCGAGGAGGCGCGCGCCATTCTGAGCGAGCTTGCCCAGGTGAATTGTGTGGCCGCCGCGGCTGCCCGAGAGGTGGGGATTACAGCCATAGCGCTCTTGCGCAGAGGGCAGCGAATCCACGTCTTGGTCGTAGACACCCAACGCGTCTAGCCATTGGCAGATATCGCGACCGCGATAGCGCCGCGGCACCCGTCCACATCGGCTGGTGGCCAAGTACACCCGACGGCCGGCATCGAGGAGTTCTTCCGCGATTTGACAGCCCGATTGCCCGGTGCCGACCACCAGCACTGCACCGCTGGGGAGATTCTCGGGATTGCGATAGACAAAGGGGTGGAGCTGCCGGTAGTTGGCGGCGATAGCGCTCGCATATCGGGGCACGGTGGGAGTTTGAAACGGCCCCGTTGCCACGACCAGATTATGGGCCCGGAACGGGCCGCGTGTGGTACCGATGCGGAATCGCGGCCGATTGTGCGGGCCACGCCCCGCCGCGCGGTTCGACCCGAGCGACGCGAGCGGCGCGAGTGCGGTAGCACGTACTCCGGAAATGACCGGAGCTCGGCTCTGAACGGCGTAGTCTGCCAGATATGCCACGACAGCGTCGCGCGGCAGAAATCCATGGGGATGCTGGCCGCGATAGGGCGATCCGGGAAGTTGTATCTGCCAGTTGGACGTCACCAGATGAAAGGAATCCCAGCGCTGTCGGCGCCAGCTATCGCCGACCTCGCCGCGTTCCAATACCACGTGCTCGTGTCCGAGCTCACTCAGACAGTAACTGAGGGCCAAACCGGCTTGTCCGGCGCCAATGATGACGGTTTCCGCATCTCGCTTCATTACCTGTCCTCTGGAATGGCGTTACTTTTTCTGTTTATTTTTCCTGGCCGTCGATGCCGTCGATAATAGTGCGCAGGGTTTGTCCCAGGTCGTCCACGTGGGGCGACGTCATCATGCTGTAGTGATCGCCCGAGGCCGACCAAGTGGTGACCGCGCCGCGGCATAGGTCCGCCCATGCATGGGCGTCGGGGCTGGGCAGGTCGGCCGTTGGCTCGCGGGCACAGATAAGGTCTATATCGCCGTCGTACGGCAGGGGACGATAACGCTGCGACGCGCGCATGTTGCTGCGGAAGACGCCGGCGGCCCGGCTGCCGGGGGTACGGGTACCCGAGATGCCGCCCACATTGGCGAGATCGCGGGCAAACGCTCTCATGAGGGCGGCGTCGGCGTCGGTGGTTGCGTCGGTGGTCGCGTCGGTGGTCGCGTCGGTGGTCGCGTCAGGGGGCGCAGACGGTGTCGAGGAAGTTGCGGCGCTTGCAGCAGAGACAGGCTCGGCCGCGGGCGCGCAGCTATCGATGAGGATGAGGGCGGCGACGTCGTGCCCCTGGGCGCGCAAACGCTCGGCCATGGCAAAGGCCACGATGCCGCCGAAGGACCAGCCGCCGAGATAGTAGGGGCCCGCTGGCTGCACGGCGCGAATGGCACGGAGGTAGTGCGCAGCCATGTCGTCGACGGACGTGAGCGGCATCTGCTTGTCGTACAGGCCCGGAGCCTGTAAGCCGTAAAACGGTCGGGCACCGGCCCGGCGGCGGTATTCTCGGGCCAGGGAACGATAACAAAGGGCAGAGCCCCCGATGGGGTGTACACAAAAAAATGCCGCGCCATCGCCACGGGTGTCGATGGCGAGGAGGGGAGAATCCTCGGACTCCGGCTGCTGCGTTTGCAGACACGCCGCCAGGCCGGCGATAGTTGGTTCGGCGAGAAATTGCGACAGCGATACAACCTGAGCAAATTCGTGATAGATGGCGTTCATGAGGCGCATGGCGGCGAACGAATGGCCGCCGAGGGCAAAGAAATCATCGCGAATATCGATTTCGTGTGCTGGCCCGTGTACCGGCTCATGTGCCGGCCATTGCTCTTCCTGCTGTTCCCAGCGCAATACCCGGCGCCAGATATCGGCGATCTTGGACTCCGTGTGGTTGCGGGGCAAGAGCCGCCGGGCGCGCTCGGGCACTGCCCCCGATTCCACTTCCGGCAAGGCCTTGCGATCGACTTTGCCGTTGGCGTTCAGTGGCAGGGCTTCGAGCACCATCCAATGAGCCGGCACCATGTATACGGGCAGCTGCTTTTGCAAGAAACGCCGCAGTTCTGCGAAACCATCCCTTGCCAACGCCGCAGCAGCGGCACTGGCACCATCGCGCAAGACCAGATAGGCGATCAGTTGCCGGTTGCCGCGGGCGTCTGCCGCCGCGTGAACCACCGCCGATTGAATGCGCGCATCCTGCAAGAGCGCATATTCGATTTCGCCGAGTTCCACCCGATAGCCGTTGATCTTGACCTGAAAGTCGCGCCGGCCCAGGAATTCGATGACGCCATCGGCGCTATAGCGGCCGAGATCGCCGGTCCGATATAGGCGCTCACCGCTCTGCGGATGGGTGATAAAGCTGTGCGCCGTCTTCGCCGGATCGCGCCAGTATTCGCGGGCCAATCCGCGTCCGCCGATGTAGAGGTCGCCGGCAACCCAATCGGGCCGCGGCCTTAGCTGGCTGTCGAGGACGTGGAAGCGCTGATTCTCCAGTGGACGACCATAGGGAATGCTGCGCCATGCGGGATCTACTTGGTCGATTTCATACACGATCGACCAGATCGCGGCCTCGGTGGCACCGCCGAGGCTAACGACCTTGGCCTCGGGGCAGAGACGCTGTATCTGTGCCGGCAGGGTGACTGGGATCCAATCGCCACTGAGCAAGGCGAGGCGCAAGGTGTGTGTACGGGACATAGTCGTTTCGCTTGCCGCCGATGCACTGGCCCCGGCGGCGCCTTCGCCCCCCGTGGGGCTGAGATGCTCAACCAGGAGCTGCATCAATGCCGGTACGGTATTCCACAGGGTGATGCGATACTGTTCGATGGCGTCTGCCCAATGATGAGGATCGTGCAGGCGATGACGATCTGGCAGCACCAGCGCGCCCCCGGCCGCCAACACCCCGAAGATATCGTACACTGAGAGATCGAACGTGAGCGACGTGAGTGCCAAAACTCGATCTTGCGCGCCGACGTCATAGCGTTCGCTTATATCGGCAATGGTGTTGTGGGCACTGCCGTGGTCGACGGCGACGCCCTTGGGCTGCCCGGTGGAGCCCGAGGTATAGATGACGTACGCCAGATCGTCGGGGCCAGCCGCGTATTGGTGATGCGGACCGTCGACGCGAAAGATCTCCTCGGGCGAGTTTTCTTCGGGGACGATGTCTTCCGGTACAACGACGTCGATGCCGCTTGGCCACGCAAGGCTCGTCTTCCAGCGGTCTTGGGTGAGGACCGTGTCGATATCGCCGTGATCGAAGACGTATTGCCGCCGCTTACTCGGCCACGCCGGATCAATGGGCACATAGGCGCCGCCGGCTTCGAGGATGGCCAAGACCGCCACCACTTGCTGCCATCCCTTGTCCATGACCACGGCGATCAGGCGATTGCGCAAATCCCCCCGACGGCGCAAATGTGCGGCCAGGGATGCCGCGCGCGTCCACAGTTCGCCGTAGCTCAGGCTGCCATGGGGCGAGATAAGGGCGGCGGCATTGGGTTGCCGCTGGGCCATGGCGGCAATGGGCTCATGCAGGGTCCTAGGCGTGCGCGCAATATCGGTGCGATTGACCATCTGCCGGACGATTGCTTGAGCCGGCGGCAATTGTGCGGGCAGTGGTCCGGTCCATGCGTCGCCGTCGTTGTCGTCACCTTCTTCTTCGGAGAGCTCATGAAGCAGCCGCTCATAGGCGGCGAACATATCGCCAATGAGGCCGGGCGGAAACAGATCTTCCACGGCATCCCAATTGTACACCAACGCGCCTTGCTCTTGATATACCTGGTGGTCGAGCCATACTTGCGGGGTCTGCAGACTGCTGTGCATGAGCTGTCCCAGCGACGCGGCGTCGTCGTTGTCGTCGTCGTCGTCGTCGTCGTCGTCTTTGGCCACAGCAGTGCCCAAGGGAAGTGCGCTGGCAAACACGATGGGGGCAAACACCATGGAATTGCCGTCAGTATTGCTTTGGCCGCGCATTTGATTGCGCAAGCGCAACACCTCGACGCCGCTCATTTGACTGTGCTGCAAGTCGCGCCATAACTGCCGCTGCAGCTGGCGGGCGCGGGACTGAAACGATGCTGCATCCGCGCCGCGGTATTCGAGCAGCAGGGTGGTGCTGAAATTGCCAAAAGCCCCGGCGATATCGGGGTGTAGCCAGGGCAGGCGGTTACTGAACATGATGTTGATGAGAAAGTGCTCAGACTCGCTCCACGCCGCCAGCACCGTGGCGTAGACGGTGCACAGCATCGCATTGGCCGTGATGCCGCCTGCCTGGGCCCGCTGCTTGAGTCGGCGCCAGCGTTCGGCCGGCAAACGGCCGCGCCGCCGGGTGAACTCGGGGACCGCGATAGTGCTCGGGGTGCGCACAAGCGGCAACTTGGCCGCATCTGGCAGGGTGCTGATGCGGTCGCGCCAGTAGCGCTGGGCGCGCTGATAGGCGCTCGATGCCGCGAGCTCACCCTGGTCGAGCGTGAGCACATAGTCGCGAAAGCTCAGGGCACAGGTGGGCAGGGGGGCGTCGGGACTGCGGCATGCCAAGGCCAGCTCGCGGCGCAAGATGTCCATGCCTTGGGCGTCGCAAATGAGCAGACTGATGCTCAGGTGCAGGCGGATATCGTCGTCGGAGATGCGCTGAGCGACGACTTCAAAAGCCGGCCCCAACTCCAGTGGCGGCCCCGATGACGACATGCGCTGCCGGGTCTCGCGAATGTGGGCCTCGCGCTGGTAGGCGGGCAGGGCGCGCAGATCGCAAACGCGTACGTCATACGAATCGTCGATGGACTCCACGGGCACGATTTGCTGATCACCGCTGCGCAAAAAGCGCGCCCGCAGCATGTGGTGGCGCCGCACGAGTTGCCGCCACGCTCGTTGTAGATCCTGATAGCCGAGGTGCCGGCAGGCGAATTCTTGATAGAGGTGGGCCGATACATTGCCGAGTTCAAAGGCCTTGCTGCGCCCGAGCCAATAGGCCTGCTGCATGGTTGTGAGTGGGAACGGGGCCCCTTGCTCGGCAGGCGGACGCGCGGTGATGACGGGGGCAGAGTTAGACACGTTCGGCCCCCCGACCCTGATCATCGCCGATAGCGGCGACGGCGTTTATGGGGCCTGCCGGCGCGATCGATTCGAGCAGCGCCCGAATGCTGGCGATCGATTCAAAGTGTTCGAAATACAGCTGCTCGCTAGTGAATTCGACGGCAAAGGCACGCTGCAATTCGGCGATGAGCTCCAGGGCATTGGTCGAGTCGAGCCCCAGCGCGAACAGCCGCGCATCATCGGTGAGGGCCTCGCTTATCAGATCAGGGCGCAATGAAAGAATAATCTCGCGAATGGTCGTCGTCGTTGTCGTTGTCGTTGTCGTCATGGGATGAGGGCTCCTCTAGCCCCGCGCAACCGAAAATGCCCGTTGCAGGCGCAATTCGGCGATTCTGGGGGACAGTTGTGCGAATCGTTATTTGCGGATTAAGGCCGGCCCATGGGGCTGTGGGCGGAGGATTCAGCCATGGACTGGATCACTTGTCCGCGCAGCACTTTACCGAGCGGACTTTTGGGAATCGATGCCCAGATCGCCACGCCGCGGGGCACTTTGAAGTTGGCCAAGCGCTGGCGACAATACCCTTGCACCACCTGGGCATTGAGTGGATGGTTGCCGTTGACCGGCCCGAGCGCTGGTCCCGTCTTCGTCGACGTCGCTGGCGCGGCATGAATCTCTGCGAGTTCGACAACTGCCTGCAGCGCCCGGCCACCAGCGCGGGTCTCAACGCCGACCACGACCGCTTCGCCAATCAGCGGATGGCTGCGCAGGACGTCTTCAATTTCCACAGGGTCGATCTTATGGCCGCCGATTTCAATGTACAGTCGCTTGCGTCCGGTGATGTACAGCCGGCCCTGGTCGTCGACATAGCCAATATCGCCGGTGTAGAACGTGCCGCCATCAAACGCGTGCACGGACTCTGCGGGCCGACCGATATAGCCGGCGGTGAGGGATGGCGAGCGAATGGCGATTTCCCCGCGCATACCGGTGGTGAGGGGCTTGCGGGCGTCGTCGACGATGGCGACGTCTACGCCCGGCAGTGGATGGCCCACGGAGTCCCATGCGTCCATAGACATCGGGGCGGGGCCTCGACCAATGTTGGCGTCGGTGGCGATAGCGATGGCGCCAGCCTCCGTGCAACCGTAGAGTTGACGAAGGGGCACAGAAAATCGGCGCTGGAATTGCTCGTATACGTGCTTGGGCAATGGGCTGCCGGCCGAAAACGCCAGCCGCAGAGATGATAGGTCGGCGTCGATATCGGCGGGGGCATCGGCGAGCAAGGCAAAGAGGTAGGGGACGCCGGGAAATACGGTCACGCGCTCCTCTTGCATGAGTTGCAGCATGCGCGCGTGGCGCAGACAAAGGGGAATCTCGGTTTGGCGCGCACCTTCGAGTATGACGAGCGTGGCCCCATGGCAGAGCGCGGCCAGAAGGCAATTGCCCAAGCCATGGGCGTGAAAGAGGGGAATGGCGCAAAACACCTTATCGTCCGTGCCGAGCCCGGTGCGCACCCCCATGGCGTCGACTTCGCGCAGCAATTGGGCCGAGCTCTTGCCGATCCGCTTGGGCCTGCCGGTAGAACCCGAGGAATACAGCGAGAGCAGGTGTCGATGGTCCCTGTAGGCGTCTGCAGCGGCGCCCACACCGCTCCTTGATTTCCGCGTCGTGGAGCCGCTCGTGCCCAGGACCAGTGAGAAGGCATCGCTGGGCGGTGTATTGCACATAGATGAAAGAGCAGAGGGAGGGCATAGCGCCGCGGTCCGCACGATATCGGGGCATGGAGCTGGATTGTCAGTTGCGCCATTGGCCAAATCCTCGATGGTCGAGGCGTGACCCAGGACAAAGGCGACGTCGGCGTCGCTCATATAGTGGGCGATTTCGCGCGGGTGCAGCTGGGGATTGAGCGGTAAAATGACGGCACCGAGCTGGGCCAATGCGCAAAAAGCGAGGACGTAAGCCGGGCCGTTGCCGAGCACCAGCGCCACGTGTTGCGACGGCCGTACCCCGTGGTCGTAGAGTTCGTGCGCCAGCTGGCCGGCGGCGATGGCGCTTGTGCGGTAGTCGAGGCGGACCTCGCCACAGAGTACGGCTGGGTGATGAGGACGATCGGCTGCGTGCTGGATGATGCGGTTCATCAACATGGACGACCTCCTGGTGTCATAACGGGGCACGAAAGGCGCTCTCGGGGAATTTTTCGGTGATAATCATGACTGGGCGCGACTGACGCAGCACCCGATAGGTGCGGCACAGCAGCAGGTCTTCCGCCGAGATGGCAAAATGGCCCGCCAGGTCGCCGGCAATTTGTTGGCCGACGTCGATGAGTTCCTTGTAGGTTTCGAGTTTGTGCTCCAGCATCAACTTGCCCAGCGAGACGTGGGTTTCGAGCAGGCGTACGCGAAACGTCGGCTCCAATAAGTCGAGGTTGATCAGGGACTCGGCATAGACGAAATTGCGCCGACTGATCCGGCCGCGGAGCAAGATTTTGCGGCACACGATCTCGTGCCCGACTCCTTGTCCGACGTCTTGCCCTACATCTGGCCCGACGTCTTGTCCTACGTCTGGCCCAACGTCCTGCGCCTTGGGGTTCTGGGCCGGCACGCGTGGATGGGGGCTTTCCGACAACTTCACCACCAACATGGGCTCGTCGGCATAGGCTTCGAGGATGTCGGTCAACGTGCCGTTGGTGGTCAATAAAATCCGCTGCAGTTTGCTGAGCGTGGCCGGAATGATAGAATGAGATAGTGCCGGCGGCAGGGCGTCGCCAGCATGGGGG
>JAAUYH010029678.1_pt1 | contig 10497 bp, 12 predicted proteins | sample 7278061 | NCBI WGS metagenome assembly JAAUYH01 (sample SAMN14350203, study PRJNA611818) | marine sediment metagenome | isolation source: surface marine sediment (0.6m) | place: French Polynesia: Moorea | collected 2018-08 | reverse complement strand
CATAATCCTAATTTTTCTTTCTTAATTATCGGCGATAGTGGTTGCGGTTCGCACCTCAAACATCACCCCCAACGTAAAATAGCGGAGAACATGTTACAGCATCAAGAAGATTGTTGTTTTATTCTTCATACTGGTGATGTGGTATATCAGGTAGGCTCTAGCGAATATTATCAGGATAATTTTATCGATCCTTATCTGGAATTTTTAGTCGGGGGAGAAAATTAACAAGAACTACAATACGATCGCCTAACATTTAAATTACCTTTTTTCCTCGTTCCTGGCAATCATGACTACTATGACTTAACGCCAATCTACGGCATACTGGCGCAGATTACTTGGTTGCCTCGTCGTCTGTTGCGAGGCAGAATCGATTTAGATGTGGGTTGGCATGGCTCAGATTGTGGAGATGCTTATGCTAGGGCATTTCTAGATTATCTAGTTGATATTAAAAGTCAAACAAATTTAGAACGACATTTAGATACTCACTATACTACTAAACATACAGGCGATCGCTGTTTGCACTATCAACCTGGTAAATTTACTCGTTTACCCAATCGCTACTATACTTTTCGCTATGGTGGAATTGATTTTTTCGCAATAGATTCCAATACCTTTAATCAACCCTCATACATACCCGATACAGAAGCAGGGAAAACTAAGCGAGTCCAATTGTTAGCCCGTCAAAGTGAATTGGAAGAGCGAGAAAACAAGATTCAGTCAGCAATGGATCGACTCGCTCGCCATAACCCCGAAGATGCCGAACAGCTAGACGATTATTACGCTAAATTAGAACATATTGAAGAAAGTCAGCGAGATATCGAAAAACAGCTAAATAAACACCAAGAAATAACCGACTGGGAACAATTAGAATGGCTTAAAGCTAGTTTAATCGCCTCCTGGCAAGATAAAACCGTAAGAGGCAGAATTATTTTTTTACATCATCCCCCCTACGTTACCGAAACTACCAAATGGAATCAGGGACAGACTTTGGCGATTCGCGATCGCTTGCGTCAGGTATTTGATGATGCGGTTAAAAATATAGGTGCATTACCTGAAGGACGGTCTGTAGTAGATATCGTTATCTCAGGTCATGCTCACTGTATGGAATACCTTTACACTAAAGATACGGGATATGCCGACTCACATATTAATTGGATTGTCTGCGGTGGTAGCGGTCATAGTTTGCGCCGTCAACGAAGAGAAGGTAAGGTATTATTTCAAGATGCCGATTTAGATTCTCAACCTATCGGTCAATCTAATTTATATTTAGGACGTAATGGTAGCGGAAAAGATAAAAAACGACCCTATTCATTTTTACGCATTGATGTCCAAGCTGGGAATAAACCTCAGTTTACTGTTAAACCCTATGTGGCTGAATGGCATCAACGTCAATGGAATGAATACGCGCTCGACCCTTTTACTATTTAATTTTTGTCTAACTGATTGCTAAGGGTAAGGTCGCCTATTTTGCCCGCCAGAATTAACTTTTTTTTTACTCTTGGGACAGACCGATCTACATAATGAAGCAATGGTTAAAAGAAGCGATCGCTAATCCTTGGCTGAGACGATACATATTAATTGGGTATGCAGCCAAAGGAACTGTGTATCTATCAATTGGCATCTTTGCAGTTCAAGCAGCAGTCATTTCGGAGCGACAAGCAGCAGGAACATATCTTACTCTGACTTGGCTAGCAGCTCAGCCATTGGGAAAGTTGCTAGTTTGTTCGATCGCAATTGCTTTAACAGGATATGTATTGCGAAGATTACTTCAGGCAATACTAATACCAGGAGAGCAAAATTCCTTTAGTTTAAAGCGCATTTTACAACGCCTCGGTTATATAATGAGCGGTTTGAGCTACGCTGGCGTTGCGTATTCTGCGCTCAATATAGTTTTTGAATTGGGAGAATACGACGATACTATTGAAGACTTGGTAAACCAACTATTCGAGCAACCCATAGGAGAATGGCTGATTTTTCTGGGGGGTATCGCTGTTACAATTATCGGCTTTTCTTATATCTATGGAGCTTATAATGGTTCTTACATTAGTGAATTTCAGTCTTCTGATATTCACCATCGATTAGAGAAATGGGCTACGCGCATCGGCCAACTGGGTGTAGCTGCTAGGGGCATTGCTTTCATTTTGACTGGTATTTTTTTGATTCAGGCTGCTATTTCGGGAAATTCAGAACTTGCAGGTGGACTGCAAAATGCTTTTAGGGTGCTGGCAACAAAGCCTATGGGGTCGCTGTGGTTAGGACTAATTGGTGTAGGTTTGATTTGCTATGGACTGTATATGTTTGTTGCTGCTGGATATCGACGTTATGCCATTAGATAAAAAATTATGGCTCAAAGCGATCGCCTGCTTGACTGTGGTGATTCTATCAGCTTGTGCCAATAGTTCTCAATCCCCCATCGCAGTCGAAAAAGGCGGTTTAGTAGACGTAGCAGAAATAACCCAAAATGTCGAAAGCTTTATCGGTCACTCTGTATTAGTTCGCAATGATGTTAAAGAAACAATAGGAAAAAGAGGTTTAATCTTAGATAAAGATCGAGTCTTTAGTGGCGAAACCATTTTAGTTATAAATACATCTAAAATACCCTCAATATTTTCCAGCGATAAAACTCCCGAAGTTTTAGTTAGTGGCAAAGTAGAACGATTGACTTTAAGCGATCTCGAACCGAAGTATGGTTTAAATCTCGACTCCAGCCTCTATACTCAATACGAAGGAAAGCCTGTAATTATTGCTACATCGCTGCTACTTTCACCAGATCCAGAAGATTTAACTCGCAATAGCGAAATTTATTATGGTAAGCAGTTAGCAATAAAAGGGGAAGTAGAAGATATAAAAAGCTATGGTGTATTTGAACTCGATGAAGAACGAGTATTTGGCGGAGAAGATTTATTAGTAGTGCAACTTAAGCCTAGAATTGAACTTGAGGACGAACAGACAGCGATCGTCTATGGTGTATTGCGTCCACTTATTGCGGTTGAGTTGGAACGAGATTACGATTTAGGTTGGGATTTATCGATTCAAAAACAGATTGAAGCCGAGTATTCTCAAAAACCCGTCTTAGTCGCCGAAAAAATCCAACTTTTAAAATAATAGGTGTCTTATTTTCTGAGCTAAGGAATGACAATTCAGCTATTTTTAATTGCCTGAATTGTTTTCTGATGATTTTTTTGAGTTTAAACCAGAGTTATTTAGCAATTGCGAGAATCAAATTTATCTCAAAGATAATCTCCTTTTTCCTTCCTCTGATAGAAGTAATTTTCCTCGAACTAGCTTAAAGTGCTGACATAGATATATTTTTTAACGAAAAGCTAACAGCTAATAGCTAATAGCTAATTTTAAAAGGATGTCGAGCTCATGGTTTCCTATTTTGATAAATCATCTCCTATAATTCCCCCCGCAGCAAAATCTATTTATATCGACGGGAAGAAATATCCTCTCTCCGAACAGGTTATTAAAAATATCGAGACAATCATCGGGTTTCAAGCCAAACAGGAACAAAAGTTACCCATGCGCGAGCGAATTATCGAAAAAATAGCTGCTTTTTTTGGCAAGTCAGAGTTTTTATACTTGCAGCTATTATTCTTTATTAGTTGGTCAATGTGCAGTCATCTAGCACCGCAGCTATTACCCTTTGGTTTACCCCAGTTCGATTTGCAAGAGATGGGAATAGATATTGCTGCATTACTTATTGCTACGGGGGTATTGGTGCAACAGAGTCGTCAAGATAAGCTAGCAGAACAGCGATCGCATTTAATTTTACAGATCAACCTGCTGACAGAACAGAAAATTGCCAAATTAATCGAACTGATGGAAGAATTACGTATCGACCTTCCTAATATACGCGATCGCCATGACTGGGAAGCACAAATTATGCAGCAAGCAACCGACCCTCAAATTGTTCTCAATATCTTACAGGAAAATTTGGAGCAAGCTGAAACAGAATTATCGTAAAAGCTTATAGCTACTAGCTATTGAATCGAATTTCTCTCTCCAGACAGAACCAATTAGATTCAAATTTGCTTAGAGTATAATAAAACTCTATATGTATAGATAACATGACTCGTTCTGCTTGTTTAATTTTTAATCCTGTTGCTGGACAAGGCAATGCGGAGCAGGATTTAGCTACTATTAAAAGTATTTTAGAGCCAGAATTTAATTTAGATATTCAATTTACGACCAAAGAAGTTAGCGGCGGTGAATTAGCTCGCAAAGCTGTAGAAAACAACGCTGAGATCATCATTGCTTCTGGGGGTGACGGTACGGTTTCAATGGTGGCTGAAGCTTTGGTAGGAACAGATATTCCTCTAGGTGCGATCGCTAGAGGTACAGCTAATGCTTTTGCTAATGCGTTGGGTATTCCTGACACCATAGAAGCTGCTTGCCAAGTAATTATTGATGGTGTAACCAAAAAAGTTGATGCGGGAATGTGCAATGGCAAACCAATGATTTTGCTGGCAGGGATTGGTTTTGAAGCGGAAACCGTAGAGGATGCCGATCGTGAGGCGAAAAAACGCTTAGGAATGCTAGCTTACATATTATCAGGATTGAAGCAGCTACGAGAATTTGACAAGTTTGAAACTATCATCGAAACCGATGACAAAATAATTACGGTAGAAGCTAACGCCGTTACTATTGCTAATGCTGCGCCTCCTACTTCTATCTTGGCTCACGGCACAGCAGGAGTAATCTATGACGATGGCTTACTAGATATAACTATTATTGCCCCAGAAAGCAGAGCAAGCGCGATCGCCATCTCCTATCATCTTCTGCAAAGTGCTAGTAACGATGAGGCAGCAGAAAGAGATGATATTGGCTATTTGCGAACCAAATGGGTAAAAGTAACCACAAATCCACCTCAAAAGGTTGTTTTAGATGGCGAGATAATCGGAAATACTCCCATTGAGGTTAAATGTATCCCTGGAGGCTTAACGGTATTTGCCCCAGCCGAACAAATAACTCAAGCCGAAGAAAAACTCGAACATCTTTCAGGCATAGAGATAGAAATTAAACAATGACCTCTATCTATTTAATTTGATAGATACATCAAATCTGCTTTTAGATAGAAGAATAAATTTTAAAAAATCGATATTCTAATTACAACAAGTAAAAACATAAATTAATTAAAAAATTTAGGAGCAAGATATGGGTATTTTAGCTTGTTTAGTTTTAGGATTAATTGCAGGTGCATTAGCAAAATTAATTTATCCAGGTCATCAAGGCGGTGGTATTTTTGCCACTATAAATTCTTGATGATATATGGCTACAGATTCCCAAGCCTGTTCCAATAATTCGGGAGCATCGGCATAGAGAGAATCGGGATAGTTATCTCTAAATTCTCCGATCGAGACGGCTAATTTGGGCTGACTTAATTTACCTTTAATAATGCGCTCGCTAAAAAAGAACCATTCCAAGTCGTTAATCGGGGCAATAATAGTCAAAATAATTTCCCCTAGCTGCCATCTGTTTACTTCTTTCTCTGGCATTCTGTGATGACGGTAAACTGTATAAGTTTTAGCAGTTAACCAGTTCATTAACTGATAACAGTCATCTTGAATTTCTTTGATTTCAAATAAACCAATAAAATTATGATGCCAACGATTTAAAAGAACGCGGTCTTTTTCTGATAAGTCTTTTGCCTGTTCGATAAATATATTTAAAGGAGTTTTATTTTCTACTTTTCCTTCTGTAAGAAAGCGAGCGATGGTTAAATTATGATGTTTAATACCATAACTATTTTTCTGGCCTTTTTTGGCTGCATAGGTTTCTAAGGCTACAGCTATTTCTCCTTCAGCGTCATAGACAAAATCTACCAAAGTTTGTTTGAGCTTTAATGCTGCTTCTATAGTTTCTTGCATAGATATTTCTAACTAATAAATAAGATCGTCTTATGATACCTACAACTATTCGATAGAACATCTAGTCGAAGATAGATTTTCTGCCATACAATTATTAATTTTTAAGGCTTAATTACAATTAATTGCGCTATTGTAAAGGTTGTACTGAAAAGTAAACTTTACTCAGATTATTCTCTCCTCAACCAAATATTTAAGAGCAGAGAGCGATTTGACCTAAAACAACCTGACGATCCAATTTACATTAGTGCAGATACTCCACTAATATAATTGCGTTTTTTTTTACATCAGCTAGTAAAGGTAAAAAATGAACGTAAAACCCTATCGTCAAAGAATTAAAGCCGAGAATTCTAACGCCCCCATTATTTTCGTTGTAGAAGATGACGAAGATAACTTACTCTTTATTTCTCACGCACTAATTTTTTTAAACCATAATTTTATTACAGCAGACAAAGGACAAGATGCCCTAGATTTAGCAACTAAATATGAGATAGATCTAGTTCTTCTCGATTTAGTATTGCCAGATAAAACCGGGTTTGAGGTAGTTAGTCTTCTTAAACAAGATAAATTAACAAAATATATGCCTATTATTGCGATTTCCGCTCTAGTTAAAAAACAAGACATAGAACGAGCTTTAGCCGTTGGTTGTGATGATTATCTAAGTAAACCTTATCTCATTGACGACCTGGAACGGAAAATTCGCCGTTATTTACCTCAATCTTTTTTAAGTATAAGTAAGATTTTTCCAGAGCTAAGACGATCGTCAGAGCTATTTTGTACCTAAAATTGTTAATTACTTTATTTTTGGCTAAGGTGGCAGATAATCTGGTTTGAGGGGGATTTAAAAGGATAATAAGGGGTCTAGCAGTACCAGACCCCTTGTAAAACAAATAAAATGATGATGTATTAGTCGAGTGCTTTTTTGATATTATCCTTAACGTTTTCTACACTGTGTTGCACTTGAGCTTCTGCTTGTTTTTCTCTGCCTTCAGTTTTGTCTTGAGGATTACCAGTAACTTCGCCTATTGCCTCTTGAATTTTTCCTTCAACGTTTTTAGCAGTGGCTTCAACTCTATTTTCGATACTCATTTTTGTTAACCTTTTAGATATCAAGTTTGTTTCAACGATATCGACTGTTTTGACACTTTCCATCTATCAAAAGGTTGATTGAATTTGACTCTTACATAGAATTATGTAATTCTCTTATCTTTTAACCTTCTACACGCGAGCGAGTAGTAAAGTATCAGTTTAGTAAATGTTTAATTTTCGTGACAATAAAAATTTGAGCTTCATCCTATTGATAGATGTTTTTAAATTTACACACTCAATATACTCGCAATTAAAACCCAAGTATTGTTTTCTGGGGTAATTTAATATGGCAAGTTTAATAGAATTCAAATTATTCGCTCCCTATAATAAGAAGGCTGCCGTTATCGGCTCTTTTTCAGATTGGCAACCAGTAGAAATGAAAAAAGGCGATGATGGTTATTTTAGGACTAAAATTGAACTCAAAGATGGAGAATACGAATATAAATTTCGGGTTCGTTCTCTAAGTTGGTTTTTAGAACCAGATGAATGGGTAGAAGTAGTCGATCCTTATGCTGTAAATATCGCGCCAGAAAGCCAAAATGGTACGATAACCATTAAAGATGGCAAAAAAATAGTCGATACCTATGTTTGGCAACATGATGACAAACCATTACCCTCAGACCATGAATTAGTTATTTACGAACTGCACATTGGCGATTTTTCAGGTGGTGAAGACGATCCTAAAGCACGAGGCAAATATCAGCACGTCATTGAGAAACTGGATTACTTGCTAGACTTGGGTATTAATGCGCTCGAACTAATGCCAGTTAAAGAAAACCCTGGTACTTATAGTTGGGGTTATAGTCCACAACATTTCTTTGCTGCTGAATCTAATTATGGTACTACCTACGAATTAAAAAATCTGATTGATGAATGTCATGGGAAAGGTATTCGGGTACTTATGGATGGAATTTATAACCACTCCAACACTGAATGCCCTCTTACTCAAATAGATCATGACTACTGGTTTCATCATTCCCCTACCGATCCCGACAATAGTTGGGGTCCCGAATTTAACTACGAACACTATGACGAAAATTTAGACCTTAAACCCGCCTGGAAGTATATTGGCGATACCGTAGATTTTTGGATTAATGAGTATCACATTGACGGTATTCGCTACGATGCAGCCAGACAAATCGACAACTACGATTTTATGCATTGGATTGTGGATAAAGCAAAAGAAAAGGCAGGAATAAAACCCTTTATTAATATTGCCGAACACATTCCTGAAAATACAGCTATTACTAATCTTGAAGGACCAATGGATAGCTGTTGGCACTATAGCTTTTACTATACCGTAATCGAGCATATTTGTGGCGATCGCTACAATCCAGAAGAACTCAAAGACGTTATCGATTGTAAGCGTCAAGGCTTCATGGGTGCCACCAATGTAGTTAATTACATCACTAACCACGACCACAAACGAGTAATGGTAGAGTTGGGTAATCGAGGTATTGTCGGCGAAGCTGCTTTCAAACGAGTTAAGCTAGCCGTAGTTTTATTGATGACTGCGGTTGGTATTCCGATGGTGTGGATGGGTGAAGAATTTGGGGACTATCAACCATTAAATCAAGAAGCTAGTAAAATCGATTGGACGTTACTGGCTGGAGACAACAATAAACATCTCTTTGCACACTACAAAGGTTTAATTAATTTACGCAAAAACAATCACGCACTATATACTGAAAATATTGAATTCTTCCACGAAGACCCAAAATCAAAGGTAATTGCTTACACTCGCTGGAATGATGAAGGTTCTCGCGTAGTAGTAGTAGCTAACTTTTCCGACCAGTATTTAGCTGGCTATGCTGTTCCTAATTTCCCTGCCGATAGTACTTGGCATGAGTGGACTGGTAACTACGACATCGAAGCTGGTAACGGTCAAATTCTAATCGATTTACCTGAATACGAAGCGCAAGTTTTTGTCAAATAAAGCTTCAAGCCGTTAGCTAATAGCTATTAGCTCAAAAATATTTTCTCTATCTTTAGATAGATGCAAATAAATCTATAAATTTTTTATTTATTACCTTAGAAAGATTCTTAATAAATTTCTTTCTGATAATTTTAGATAGTAAATGTTTTTTAACAGCATAGAAATATTCGAGGAGAATTTATCATGACAACTAGCAAGGTCACAAAACAAGCATATCAAGAAAAAGTTAAAGCCCAACTGGATAAATTTAATGCTAAAATTGATGAGCTAAAAGCTAAAAGTGAACAAGCTAAAGCTGATGCCAAAATAGAGTACCAAGATAAAATGGCAGAGCTTTACACAAAGAGAGATGCTGCTCAAGCAAAATTCCAAGAATTGCAGCAAACTAGTGAAGAAGCTTGGACAGAAATGCAACAAGGTTTTGAGAAAGCTTGGACGGAGATAAACAAAGCCTGGGAAACTGCTATAGCTAAGTTTCAATAGAAAAATTACTAGAGTCAAATAAAAATAATAACCGCCCCAAAAAATGGACATTATAAGGATTATTTGTGCAATATTTTTACCACCTTTAGGTGTGTTTTTACAGACAGGGTTTAGCACCCAACTAGCAATTAATATTTTGTTGACATTACTAGGATATATACCTGGAATTGTTCATGCCATATGGATAATTGCCAAAGAATAACCAAATTTTAGGAAGGCAATTAATGTACTTCCTTCTTACCTCTTTCTTTTTACCTCTTCCTTTATATGAACCAAATATTAGATACAGTTGTAAACAGTCTACAAGATTTACTGGGTAGTGCCATCAAAATATTTCCAGCAATTATTACGGCATTAGTTATTATTATGCTGACTCGCTATGCAGCTCAGTTTACTAGAAATATTGCTGACCAAATAGGCAAAAAGACTTTACAAAGTAGATCCTTACAATTTCTGCTTTGTAAAACTGCTCATGTTACTACCTGGATAGTAGGCATTATCTTTGCTTGTGTAGTCGCTTTTCCTGGTTTACGTTTGGGTGATATTATTGCTACCTTGGGACTAGGTTCTGTAGCTATTGGTTTTGCGTTTCAAGATATCTTTAAAAATTTCCTATCGGGAATTTTGATCTTAATTCAAAGACCATTTAGAATTGACGATCAAATTATAGTTGGTGATTATGAAGGTACGGTAGAACGGATTGATATTCGTGCTACTAAACTTCGTACCTATGATGGCGAAAGAGTTCTGATACCTAATTCAGAGGTTTTTACTAGCGCAGTTAGAGTAAGGACTGCTTTTAATCAACGTCGTACCGATCTAGCAGTAGGAGTAGATTACAATACCTCTTTACCTGAAGCTAAACATATTTTACAAAAAACTATTCAGAATGTAGAGGGAGTTTTAGAGAACAAGCCTCCAGAAATAGATTTAGTGGGATTTGGGGATAGTTCAATCGACTTTATTGTCCGCTACTGGACTAATCCCAGACAACCCCAGGTAAGACAAGTCCAAACTAGAGCAATAATGGCAATTAAAAAAGCTTTAGATGCTGCCGATATCAGTATTCCTTATCCTATTCGCACCCTTTATTATTACAATCAAGATAAGTACAATGATTAT
>JAAUYH010057715.1_pt1 | contig 10499 bp, 4 predicted proteins | sample 7278061 | NCBI WGS metagenome assembly JAAUYH01 (sample SAMN14350203, study PRJNA611818) | marine sediment metagenome | isolation source: surface marine sediment (0.6m) | place: French Polynesia: Moorea | collected 2018-08 | reverse complement strand
TTGTGAAACAAATTCTTCACCATATGCAGATGAAGTGTATTTCTGGTAGTGACTACAGAACTATGTTCATGAATAGCATATTCGATTTACAAGATTTAGTATGGCATTTCATAAGCTCTAGCATGTTCGAGCTCTTGCGTGCATCCCAGATAATACTTTTAAAAGGACTATTCCGTTCTTTTTCGGGGGTAAATATACATATACATTAATATGCGATAAAGTTTGACGTACAGTCTGTTTTCACGTACGTCGACAGTTGTGGCAATAGAATTGAGTAAGGCACATTCCAAATCTGAATATTCAAAGTTATTTAAAACAGCTTCCGATACTTCCTATCCACCATCTATCCCGAGTATCCTGTGGCCAAACAGCCAATTTGAAATTATTTTACCGCCCTGAGCTGCAAACTGACTTCTAGTGTAACCTCAGTTATGGAAGACTTTCCTAACTTGAATTGTGACCATGATGTAAACAGAGATGATTGAGTACTCGGTTCAATCAATCAAATTTGGAAGCATCCTACAGCCCAAGCGCGAAATGAATTTGAGTTGTTCCCAAGAACTGGAATGATTGATACTTGAAATATGTTTAACCACATTATGATTTCGGACTCCGCCTTCTGCGTCGGGAAATTCTCCTTCTTGACCCTGTTTTGCCTTTGGCTTTTTCAGTTGAAGCATTCTACTAGCAAAATTTGAAACCTTACTAGAAAAGAACTAGTCGCTCTTTTCGTATTGATCATTCCATTCGGTATATCAGGATTTTCTGAAAACACCTTGCCTCTATAAACCGAGGGCTGCATAAATTGAGAACTCCATGAGATAGGGTTGTCAGTAACTAGATTAAGAATGAATGATACGCTACTTAGCTAATTTAACCATTACTAGAAACAGTTAATACACATAGTCGCAATTACTGCCACCCTAAGAATGAATCTGTTGCGTCGATTATAGGAATCTTCAAGGACACTGCAGGCCTAAAAAGCGTAAGTATGCTTCGTACATAATTTTGTCCGGTAATATTTGTTATTTTGTAATTGACATCTTAATTAATTTGAATCAGACCTAATCTTATGCACCATTTCATTCATTTACCTTCGAATTAATCTTTCTGATAATCAAATACAGCGAAATCTTAATAAATTTATAGTTAAGTATTTGTTAGCGGATATTCTGAAGAGTTACTACTACAAAACTAAAATAATAACTTCGTAAATTTTTTTGGTATCGTTCATTAACTTTTGGGAAATTAGTGGCAAGTCTCTACCTGCAGTAAGTTATCAGACTTTGCATGGAGTGCAACGTGTAAATGGATCTGATTGAGATCAATAAGAAACGAGTTTTACTTGATGCTATGAATAATGAGCTAAACACATAGAGGTTGTTACCCGGATGCCATGCCCGAAGGATGCATGGTGGATGCTTAGGGCGCAGCCCGAAGTTTCAATAATGACCGAGAGAGGCGAAGTAGATCCGAGTGACAACCCGCTTGTCTACTGGCAATAGCGCCCAAACCGACCGGTCCCTACTTTCTGGTACATAAACAAAATGAGTACCACAGTTTTTTCTTCAGACAGCACTCTGATGAAGCAACCGCTGTTCCAAATTGCGTTGCCTCTTGCAGTGATCTCACATAGTTTGGCATGGGGCTGGCGGTGTGAAAACTAATTTTTTTTCAGCAGAACACGCTATCATGTTAAGGGTAGAGCGAGTCAAGTGTGCGAGGGTTAAAGCGCACCCTCTTGCTTTATTTAAACAGCAATGCCGGAGGTCCGAGTACATGGTCACCTGCGATATCGAAAACCACAAAACACTATGCGCTGACGGACGTTTTCTCTTCTCATAAGCTTTCTGATTTGATAATAATGCGTTCGTTATCGAGCACCAAGTGATACATAACTCGTTCTGGAGCGCGCTAAATTTTAACCAGCCGGCAGTCTTCGCTGTTCTGATAGGTTCGAATGGCAATCTTCCTGACATACGACTGAAATCGTGATGTAATTATCCGATATAACAGAACTGTGGACTTCCTAATCGTGATATACAACTGCATACGCTTTTCGGGTTTCACATCCCATGAACGAACCGGCCAGTCCTCGGAAGTAACAATTTTTGTATCCTTTCGGAAACAATATCAGTACACCAATACCCCACACCAAATCAACCACTCGACTTATCGGTGTTAAGCAGCCCTGGACGGCATACTACTGACAATGTACCAGCCCATTGCTTAGTCTATTTTGCATCCTGCTCTGGGAGACACGGCCAGTAAGTGCTCCATTTCATGAAGCTCTCCAACGCTTTTGAAGACAAAGTGTCGATTAGCGCAAAGTAGAACAAAACTTAACGGGTGAACGTTGAACGAAATAGCCCGTCGTACCAACTAGGGGTGGGTCCACTCAACACTCACATCAGTGTGCACAATCGTCGTCTTCCGCTTTTCGACCGTTTTTCTGTTGTCTTCAAATTGATTAATCTTCTCAAGTCACGAGGAAGTGTTGCGATGACACCACGGCAACCTCCCTGACCAATTGCGAGAATGCGTCCATCAGCTAGAGCTTTGCACCTGGCAATGGTACGACAGCCAACTTTCAATCGCGCCAGCATAACCTCCTTTTCAAAATCGACCACCACAAGAGTGTTACGGACTAGAGGGCGACTTTCTTCATCTACGCAACCTCGTAGTACACATAATACGAGACTATCATTGAGAAATGTTGGTGCGAACATTCCGTCATGGGCGCGCAGAATTTTCGTTAACGGGTACCCATCACTGTTACGAAAGATTCGAAGTTCGCGCTTTTCCCAGGTAGACGCACTGTAGTTACTGGAAGTAACAATGTATCGGTCTGATATTGCACTATGGAAAACTTTGCCATCATGATACAGAACCGCTAATCGATTCTTCGTTTCCGCATCCCACAATCGAGCTGTGCAGTCGAAGGAAGCCGTAAGAATGGTGCCATTGTGGAATGATATGGTGTAAATATATTCGGCGTGTGCCTTCCAAACATGTCCCTTTTCTCGCAAGTTGCAGCCTCCCTCGTGTTGGAAACTGAACAAGTGCCCGTCTGCCTCTCCTACAACGAACTCGGTATCACTGATTTTGCACAAGCTGTGAAAAGCGAGTTCGCGACGAAGAAGAATGCTTTCCAAAAACTGTCCAGACCGCACGTTCCAAGTAGATATAGCCGATGGTCTGGTTTCGAGCTGAACGAGTCCTATTACGTCTGGTGCTAAAAACGCAATGTTCCCCATCAAGTCGATTTCAGCATCACGAGGGACTGCGCGCCAGAGCGACTTTCTGGTCTTGTTCGGAATGACTGTATCATCGCTTACTTCCGAAACCGAATCAACGTCGAACGGTGCGGTGCTATCGTCATTAGAATCCCCATAAACCTCAAGCCACCAATCGCTAGAAGAGGTGGCGATAAATTCTTGTCTTTGCGTGGTGATATTGAAGACATATGCACAATCCGTACCCAGAGCCTCTTGATGGACAGGTGTGAACACATCACTTGAGTCCACATCGGGAAGTGTTCGGATTAAGGGGCGTTCCACTTTGCGTCGTCTCTTGTACTCATCTTTCATGCTCTGGCGAGAACGATGCAACGCAAACTCAATCAAGAGTTTGGGAAGGGTTGCATATTGAAGACATGAGGAGAAAGGGTTTGACGTAGGTACCTTGCTTTCAACTTTGTTGCGACGTTGTGTTTCGTACATTACAGCACTTTTTTAATGTATGAAATAAATCTTAGCGTTTTTATGTTCAGAATCATTTTCCATCAGAATAAACCCAATAATGCATCACAATCAATGCAGTGAGGCAATTAAATTTTAAAATCTGCGAATTTAGAATTCATACCAATGACACGTATTCTGGTTACGTTTAAAAACCGTTTACTATTACATTAGCTCAATCGGCGCAAAATCTGATTTAAATCCAGGTAAACGAATGCTGAATATGATTTGAATTCAACCTCTTATTCTTTTCGGAACTAGCAGGTGTCGCACTCTAGCGGGGTATTGCTCAGCATGATATACTGTAACGTGTATGGCCACAGGGTGACACGGTTCACTGAGGGGCTATCTTAACGAGCGTGCTGTGTGCCCTTGCTGCGTCACATTGTGTCACAAGCTTACACTGACCTGTCGTTTTGCATTAAGGAAGAGTTACGGGCTGGCACAGTATAATAATACCTGCACTAATACCCCTATACAAATGGCTTAGAATTGATAAGAAAACCCCTAAGTTGAACGGGTATCTTCATGTCTGGAAGTTTTATGAAGAATGAATACACTTGAGTCTTTCAGCGTGGAATTTACAAAGGATAATAAAAGCAGAATTTTTTCGATGGAATACGATTAGTAGAAGTTCAACATATATCTTTTCTGGATCTCTGGCCACCAGATGCAACATTCCGATGATTAACTTCTTAACCACGAAAAGAACTTTCCTAATACTGAAAATGATACTCAAAAATTACCTACTACTACTGATGAAGCGCAACCAATAGAATACTGTTGAATATTCTTTTTTGTGTCTTAAATTGTGTTGTCGGCACAGTTTGCTGTGTTTCACAGAGCGACCGGCATGTGACGACTTACAGAGCAAATTCACCAATAAAATACTAGATTTCCAGCACCAGAGCACGCTGGCACGCTCGTTAAGAGCCGCCCTGAGATATGCTGCAACGAGTGACAAAAAGAATCCTACATAACGTGTCCGTGAATGAAGTCCAATTATCTCTTCCTCAGAACTATGAATATGAGAGCACCAGATACTGTATCTCAGTAAGTGGTTAGTTGTCGCATGAAGTGCGACGTGTACGTGGATCTAATTGAGACGACCAAAAACGAGATTTATTTTTATTAGATGCGATGAATACAATAGTAAACATACCGATTGTACTCTACTTGGTACCATCAGTTTATCAATGCTTTTCCAAATTGCGTTGGACTCCATTGCTCTTTCGTAGTTTAACAAGAGAATAGCGACGTACACTCTAATCTTTTAGGAATACCGTGTTGTGGCGTTAAACTTCAGACAGACTTTCGTGAAATGCAAGAGCAGAACCTTGAATTACATAGTCGCGATGTAGAACTGCAAAACGCTTAATGGTTTCCGCATCCCATAAACGAGCCATCTAGTCTTCAGCAGTGGTGGCCTTTGTATCCTTCTGTAAACAATATCAGTAGTCAAATCTCGCTGAGCCCATGTTCGCATCCCGCTGTGGCAGCCAGGGCAAGCAACAGCCCCATTGCATGGAGTTCTGCAACGCTCTTGATGACGAGTGGAGATTGGTACAAAGTATATCAAAAAGTTAACGGGAGATAGCCCGTCCTACCAACTTGGGTTGGGCCCACTCACCACTCACATCAGTGTGCACAATCGTCGTCTTCCGACTCTCGACTGTTTTCCTGTTGTCTTCGGGTTGATTAATCTTGCCAATTTACGAGGAAGTGTTGCGATGACTCCACGGCAACCGTCATAACCAATCACGACAAGACGCCCATCCGAAAGAGCTTCGTACCAAACAATGCTACGACAACCAACTTTCAATTGCGCGAGCATGCGCTCGTTTTCGAAATCGATCACCGCAAGGGTGTTACGCACTAGAGGACTACCGTTCTCATCTCTGTAACCGCGTAGTACGCATAAAACACGACCACCATCGAGCAATGCTGGTGCGAACATTCCGTCATGGGTGCGCAGAATCTTCGTCAACGGGTACCCTTCACTATTACGAAAGATTCGAAGTTCGCGTTTTTCCCAGATAGACCCACCATACTGACTGGACGTAACGATGTATTGGTCTGATATTGCACCATGGAAAACTTTGCCGTCATGATATAGAACTGATAATCGCTGCTTCGTTTCTCTATCCCACAATCGAGCCGTCCAGTCTGAGGATGTCGTAACAACGATGCCATTGTGGAATGATATACTGGAGATATAGCCGGCATGCGCCTTCCAAATACGTCCAGTTTCTCGCATGTTGCACCCTCCCTCATGTTCAAAACTGAACAAATGCCCCGCTGCACCTCCTACGAAGAACTCGGTGTTGCTGATTTTGCACATGGTTTGAAGGGAGTATTCACCACGAAGAGCAATGGTTTCCAAATACCGCCCGGATCGAATATTCCACGTAGACACAGCCGTTGGACTACTCTCGGGCCGCACGAATCCTATTACATCTGGTGCTAAAAATTTGATATTGCCCAGTGAAGTAAGTTGTGGATCACGTGGGACTGCACGCCACAGCGCCTTCCTCGTCTTGTTTGGTATCACTGCATCGTCGCTTATTTCCGAAACCGAATCAAGGTCGAATGATGCGGCGCTATCCTCATTAGAACCCCCATAAACCGCAAGCCACCATTCTTCAGAAGAGGTGGCGATAAATTCATGTCCTTGTGTGGTGATATCGAAGATGTACGTACAATCCGTATCCAGGGACTCTTGATGGACAGGCGTGAACACATCACTTAAGTCGACATCGGGAAGTGTTCGGACTAGGGCGCGTTCCAGTTTGCGTCGCCTCTTATACTTGTCTTTCATGGTCTGTCGAGGACAATTCAACGCGAACGCAACTCCAAAAGTGGGCTGGATCGCATGTTGGAAACATGAGAAGAAAAGAGGAGGTTTTACGCTGCCGGGGCCCGAGGTTTGACCACAGCCCAAGGGTTTGGGAATGACCACGACATCCTGATTTCGACATCAGCTGTATCTCCCATCAATTGTGTTGTGATCGTAACAGTAAATTACAGCAAATTTTAATATCTGAATCGGCGTGTGTCTCTCATGTTCAGAGTTATTATCCATAAGAGCAAACATTATACGTTCGGGAAACGCCTTCTGTACTGGTACCTGTCGAATCAATACGGTACACAATTTGAGGTAATGGTGCTCGGATACACGATGGAGAGAGGTGTCGAACTATGTGATATTGTATGAAATGGAGGCACTGTGGTCCGATGGGTGACTCCCGTGGTTGTTCACTAAATGCGACTTCTCAACTACGCTGATATCATTCCTCGCATTCTGCTTCGAGAGGGTTAGGAATTCAGCTCACTCAATTGTGTAGACCTGCCATTGTACGGTACCTTCGTGGTGTGAATGCCAAATCTCGCATCGTTAGGAGCAATGAACCTGAGTGCAGCCGACAGCAGACACAGTATCCCAATAAGTTATCAGGTTCCGCATGGAATGCAACGTGTAAATGGATCTAATTGAGATGAATAAAAAAAACGGGTTCCATTTGATGTTACTGTATGAATACGGCGGTAAACTTACCAAATCGGTCCAGTAACATTACCTTATCAACGGACAACGTCTTGATGAACACACTGCCGTTCCACGTTTCAACTTACGAGTGTTACTCGAGAGTAAGTCCACGCAAGAAAATCGTGTGCGAGGGACTGGAGACAAGCGACTTTGAGAAGCCGGTTAAAGGGCACACTCTTGCGTTATTCCAACAGCTATGTCGGAGGACCGGACACACCCTCATTTGCGATATCGTCTATCTCGCGAAAGTAATGGACGAACTGACGTTCGCGCTCGTCATTAGCACGTCTACTTCGACACAAAATGCGATCCTTACCGAGCATCAGTAGACAGATAATTCGTTCCGGAGCGTGCTCAATTCTCACTCGCTGGTATCTTCCGCAGCTCCGATAGATTCGAATGACACTCTTTCCATAGTACAACTCACAATATCGACTAGATTTGGCGATGTAGATATCCGATACAGCAGAATAAGTCACTTCGCAGTCGTAATATATAGTACTGAAAGACGCTTTATGGTTTTGAATCCCATAAACGAACCGTCCAGTCGTCGGCAGTTGTGACAAAGTATCCCTTCGGAAACAATATCGGTGGTCAAGTATTCCGCTCCAAATCAATGACTCCACTTTTCGACGTTAGGTGGTCCTGGACAGCATGCTACTAGCCGCACACCAGCCCATTGCTGAACCCAGTTTAACATTCGCCGTGACAGACATGGTAAGTAACTGGCCCATTTCAGAAAGTTCTGAAACACTAATCAATGACAAAGTGGCGATTATCGCAAACAAGAACAAAACGCAACAGGAAAACGCTGAGCGAAATAGCCGCACCGAACAACTTGGGTTCAGCGCGCTTTGCACTCTCACATCAGTGTGCACATTCTTCGTCTTCTGCTGTTCGACTGTTTCTCTGTTTTCTTCGGATATATATATCTTCTCAATTCACGAGGGAGTGTTGCGATGACTCCACGGCAACCGCCGCCACCAGTTGCGACGAGGCGCCCATCAGACAGAACTTCGTATGAGCCAATGCTACGACAACCAACTTTCAATTGCGCTAGCATACGCTCGTTTTCAAAGTCCACGACCACAAAAGTGTTACGGACCAGAGGACGACCGTCATCATCTATGTAACCTCTTAGCAGACACAAAGCACGATCACCATCGAGAAATGTAGGTGCGAACAGTCCTTCATGAGCGCGCAGAATTTTCGTCAGCGGGTACCCTTCGCTGTTACGAAAGATGCGAAGTTCGCGCTTTTCCCAGATAGTCGAACTATAGTTACTGGATGTAACAATGTATCGGTCTGATATTGCACCATGGAAAACTTTGCCATCGTGATACAGAACCGCCAATCGCTTTTTCGTTGTTGCATCCCACAATCGAGCTGTCCAGTCCGCGGAAGTCGTGAAGATGGTGCCATTGTGAAATGATATGGTGTTGATATAGTCGGTATGTGCCTTCCAAATGCGTCCTGTTTCTCGCAAGTTGTGGCCTCCCTCATGTTCGAAACTGAACAGATGCCCTGCTGCGCCTCCCACAAAGAACTCGGTATCACTGATTTTGCAGATGTCTTGAAAAGTGTATTCACCACGAAGAACAATGCTTTCCAAGTGCTGCCCGGTGCGAACATTCCAAGTAGACACAGATGTTGTGCCCGTCTCCGGTCGAACGAACCCTAATACATCTGGTGCTAAAAATTTGATGTTCCCCATCAACTCGCTTTCAGGGTCTCGAGGGACTGCGCGCCAAAGCGCCTTCCTTGTTTTGTTTGGTATCACTCTGTCATCGCTTATTTCCGAAACTGAGTCAAGGTCGAATGATGCGGTGTCATCCTCATTAAAAAGCCCATAAACCTGAATCCACCATTCGATAGACGACGTGGCGATAAATTCTGGTCCTTGTGTGGTGATGTCAATGACATGTTCGGAATCTGTATCCAGGGACTCTTGACGTACAGCTGTAAACACAGCGCTTGAGTCGACATCTGGAAGTGTTGTGATTAAGGGGCGTTCCACTTTGCGTCGTCTCTTATAGTCATCTTTCATGCTCTAGCGGGAACGATGCAACGGGAACGCAGTTCTGAGTGTTTGCTGGATTGCATGTTGAGGAGATTAGGGTTTGGCGATGACCGCACCAACCGGATTCCGACATGAGCAGTACTGTACCGTACAGTGTAGAGACACAATTCCGAACCCTCTTTTCAATATTGTAATCTACTCAACAATTCTTATCCAATGAAAATCAAATTTATGTACTGTTCAATATTTAGTAAAACCCGACCACCTGTCGTATAGCCTTACCTCAATTGACGATGGATGCTATCAAGTCAGTAAAATAGCTATCTGGTAGTTGATTCCCTATCGCTGCCAGCCCATCAAATAATGCGTGAGCATTCGATAAATACATGTTTCGATCACTGTGATAACTATCGTTTACGGTGAGGGAACGGTTTCAAGTGTTTTCATTTTCTTCTCTCGCTACCTTTCTCTCTTAGAGAGGCTGATCGCTTAATGGTGCCGATACTCTAAAAAGGCGATCACATTATGAGATGAGAATGTAAATTACCGTATTTGATGCGTTGATGGCCTCCCCCCATCGCCATGGTAGTGGCCTTGTCGAAAAATTTTAACGAACTTCAAGCAGAGTAGAAATCGGATTTGGTCGTCGTTTACTTTACGTCGAAAGAGTAGAGAATAAATGATTGTTAACTAAAAGGTTACAGAAAAATCTGATTCCAAACCTTATAAATGTAAGCGTGAAAGTTAATTCGAAAAACACATCCCCAACCGATAACTACGAAAAAGCTGAATCTCTTGCACGAGCGCCAAGCCGTTGAAGAAGCTGAGTTACTTAGACATATCCGAATAAAAGCCAGAAAATGGAATGTCTACCCCTTTACACAATCTGGAAATGGCGTAAAAATTATTCTGAAAATTGGCTGCAAATTACCTGCCCCGAAATGTTTTGCTGTTATTAACTAGTTGAAGAAAATGTGGGATGAATTTCCTATTGATATAGTGCAGAATTAATTCAAAGGATGTGGATGTGTCTGCGAAGATAGAGTAGGCTATAAAGTGGAGACAGAATCTGAATCTAAGGCCGAAGTAGAAGAATGAATTAGTTCTTACCAAGCGTCTATGATAAAAGGAAAAATTAAAAAAGCGAATATAATTGAAGTAAGTTTTGCCCATTGATTTTGGAAAGGAAAACGAA
>JAAUYH010224500.1_pt1 | contig 10501 bp, 8 predicted proteins | sample 7278061 | NCBI WGS metagenome assembly JAAUYH01 (sample SAMN14350203, study PRJNA611818) | marine sediment metagenome | isolation source: surface marine sediment (0.6m) | place: French Polynesia: Moorea | collected 2018-08 | reverse complement strand
GTTGAGTTAACCCTTGAACTTGGGATAGCATCTTTGAGTCTTGTTGTCGTATACGTTGAGTTAAATTCTGAATTTGAGACAGCATCTGCAAATTGTTTTGACTTGTGGATTGAGTCAACCCCTTAATTTGGGACAGTATCTGCAAATTGTTTTGACTTGTGGATTGAGTCAACCCCTTAATTTGCGATAGCATCTGCGAGTTTTGTTGGAGTGTAGATTCATACAATTGTGGTAGCCATTGCGATTCTGATTTTTGTATATCTTTTCGTGCTTCAGTACGTTCTTGTTCGGATAATTCAGGTTTAGCAGAATCCAACAGAGTCAAAAGTTCTGATTTTTTTTCCAATAATGCCTTTATGACCCCTAAACGTATAGGTCGATGGTGCATTACTTTATGACGTTCTTTAATCACAAAATTGATATCTCTTTTAATTTTCTCCCATTTTTTTGTGTCCTCAAAAAATCGGGAAAAAATATCCCAAAATGCAAACTTTTTAATCTTGTCCTCAAGCTTATTTTTAAGTTCAGCAATTGAATCGCAATCGTGGAGGAGTTTTAGCAAGTCAGCTGCTGAAAGTGACCTATCTTCAGACCATTCAAATGTCTCGGCAGTAATTATTTTCACCAAATCATCAAACTGTGTACACTCTAAAGGATCGATTGATGCGCCATCTTCTCGATGTTTATCATAAATAGGCTGGACTTTATTGCGAATATCAGCAGGAGCGAAATTATCCCACCAATCAAATCCAAAAATGTCTACAATAGCTTGACTAACAAATACTCTAAAAAGCTGTTCTATTTCTGCCAATATCGGATAAGCCTGTTGACGTATTTTATCACCAGCTTCATCAAGTAGGCGTTGAAAATTCAGATTATCTGTTTCAACGATTTTCTTATTAATCTTATGATGACAGTCATCAACAACCTCAAGAGTGCCTTTAAGTACAAACTCGATTCCTTTACTTGATTGATTTATTTTTATTTCTACATAGGGCAAAAACTCAGCTAGTACATCCTTGACTTTTTCTTCCAATTCTCCCGAACTTATTTGTTTACTATCAAATAACAATCGGAGGGAGTATAAATTTTGCTCTTGAGACATTTTGTATTTTGCTATTATATAGAAATTACAGACTATAGAATTCAGTTCGACGTTAGATTATGATGCTTGGTCATTTCAATCACTTTATCTAATGCTGCTTTGCTCCCCTTCTTTAGTGTTTAAATTGCTCCCGCATGGTGCTTACAAACATACTGTGCTAGTACATAAATATTATATAATCTTAGTATCCTAAAATACCTGATCTAGAAAAAAGACATTGCTACTCCATAAATCCACACTCGGATTCAGCAACGCCAAAACCAGACAAGCGGTTCGAGAGTTGAATGAACGCATCGCGGCAGTCCCTACCCTCAATGTACTCATAGGGTAGGGGTTGGAGCGGGTTATTGGAGCGAAGCGGAAATAACCAATCTTCATTTTGTTGGCGCATCTTGCTCTTTGATGTATTGTTTTAATCTCTCAATCGGTGCGCCGCCACTTGATGCTACATAGTAAGAGCTAGACCAAAACAAAGGTTTCCAGTAAAACTTGTCAATATGGTCTTTAAATTCTTTGCGAATAACCCTACTACTGGCAGATTTTAAACTAGAGGTAAAGTCAGAAATATTGTTGTCTGGATGGTAATCCACCAATAAGTGTACATGGTCTTGTTCACCCGAAAACTCTACCAGTATGCAATTAGTTTTAACGCAAACATTTGCAAAAATTTCGTGCATCCTGTCTAGAATTGGTGCAGTAATTACCTTCTTGCGATACTTGGTAACAAATACAAAATGCAACTGAATAGAGAAAACAGCATGTGAGCCTTTACGAGCAAGCATTTGACAAACATCCGAGCCAGAGTGTATTCTAGCTAGCATACCAAATTTTTCAGGAGATAAAAACGCGCTGTGGCAACAAGAAGGATGACTTTTCGACTATACCCAAATCATCAAACTGAATCCTTATTGCGGTATCACCGAAAACTCCACAAGGACTTGTATAATGCCGCAGTAAATAACAGATTCACACAATATAAAATATTCAACCACAAGGTTGATTATTTTGAGCAGCAAAATTGTTTACCTGCATTCAAAGATATTTGGATAGAGTACAAACAGCTTCCCAGTCATGCACTACAGGCTACTTTAAAGCGCGTTGATTTTGCTTTTGAACGTTGGTTCAAAGGCTTAGGCAAACGCCCTAGATTCAAATCAATAAGGCATTACTCAGGTTGGACTTATCCAGATGGAGCAGGCTTCAAAATAGAATCAGAGGGTGAAAACGGGCATCTAAATTTATCCAAAATTGGACGAATTCAGATGCGTGGACAAGCTAAGTATTGGGGTAAACCTACTACTTGTACCATTGTTTATCGTAATGGCAAATGGTACGCATCCATTACCGTCAATGTATTAGAACAAGTTCTTAAGCCTGATATTTTACCAGTTGGGTCAGTAGGAATTGACTTGGGTTGTAAATCTGCATTATCAATCACTGACGGAGAAAACCATCAACTTTTCGACGCTCCCAAGTTTCTGAGAAATGCAGAACATCTAATCAAGAAAGCATCTATTGATAAAAGACGCAAACGCGCACCTAATAGAAAGAAAAAAATCAAGGCTTCTAGACGTTTCAAAAAGGCTCAATTAAAGGTTAGTAAGCTGATTCAAAAAGTCGGCAATCAACGCCAAAACTGGGTACATCAAGTTGCAGCAGAAATAGTAAGCGGTAATAGCTTCGTTGCAACCGAAAAACTAGAAGTCAAAAACATGACCCGTAAGGCGTTAAAAGGTAAGCGCAAGAAGCAAAAGGCTGGATTAAACAAGTCCATTCTTGATGTCGGTTTTGGAATGCTACGCAGCGCCATTAAATACAAAGTAGAACAAATTGGTGGTGTTTTTGTCGAAATTCCAACACGTCAAGTTAAACCTTCTCAAACCTGTCCCAAGTGTGGACATCAACACAAGAAAACTCTGGATGTTAGAGTACATAAGTGTAGTGTTTGTGGATACATTCAAGACAGGGATATTGCTGCTGCCGAAGTAATGCTTTATTGGGCAAAAGGAATTCTACCGGGGTTAGGAACTAGCCTCGAAGGCGCTGATGTCGCCAGCTCTACTGCATCCACCACTAAGCGTAAGCAAGCTGGAAGTATGCGGCAACTGGGGCAAAAGAAGCGTCAGAAATCTCAAAGTAACTTTGCTAATTACAAGCTAGAGGATGTAGAAACCTCTAGCTCAGGCGAAGCCAGCTAGAGGTAGTTCATTTACCGATTCCACCTCACCCCCTTCCCCTCTCCGCGACTTCGGAGAGGGGTGGCTTTAGCCGGGGTGAGGTTTTGGTGTATTAGACAAAGAGTGAAAACCACTAAAATCTTCTAGCGCAAAATATATTTCGACAATTTTGTAACTAAGATGATACAAAAATTCGACTTTCTTTCAGGTGAGCAATCCCAGCAATGTTGTATCTAAACCAAATTTTCTACACAATTCTTAATAAAACCCCAGTAGAAACTCAAAACGTTCTAATCTAAAAGCTGACTGGGTTTATTTTTTGGCAGTCTTGAGGACGACACGGGTAAATCATGAGATGACCAATGTGTCAAGTCCCCAAGGAACCCAGCATTAACACATAAAAGCATATGATGGGAGTTTTACAAATCCGATGACTCTAAAGGCGAGTGGTGGAAGTTCAGTTGCGCGTCCGCAACTATATCAAACCCTGGCGATGTCAACAATTACCCAGGCTGAACAACAAGATCGCTTTCCGGGAAATGGAGAATTACAGGAATTAGCTACCTATTTTGCCTCTGGTGCCAAACGTCTGGAAATCGCCAAGACCCTGACAGACAATTCTGAGATTATCGTTTCTCGGGCTGCTAACCGCATTTTTGTGGGTGGTTCTCCCATGGCGTTTTTGGAGAAACCCCGGGAACCGGAACCAGAAATGGCAATGGCTGGGGCTGGTGTAGATGTTAGCAGAGGGATGCAGTTGGGAACTGTAACCTATGTAGAAACTAGGGGTGGAATTCTAGAAAATTTACGTTCCATCTTTGGTACTTCAGCTGGTGGTCCTACACCTGCTGGTTTTCGACCGATTAATATTGCTCGTTATGGTCCGAGTAATATGGCAAAAAGCCTGCGGGACTTATCTTGGTTCTTGCGCTATGCTACCTATGCCATTGTAGCTGGCGACCCCAATATTTTGGTGGTGAATACTAGGGGTCTGCGGGAAATAATTGAGAATGCTTGTTCCACAGAAGCTACCATTGTGGCTTTACAGGAAATTAAAGCTGCCTCTATTTCCTATTTCCGTCAAGATCAAGAAGCTACAGATATTTTGACGCAGTACATGGATGTTTTGATTACAGAATTCAAAGCAGCCACACCTTCGGATAAGGTGCGTCAGCGTCCTTCTGTAGACCAACAAGGTTTGCAACTGCCCCAAATTTACTTTACTGCCTCAGAACGCCGTCCCAAATTTGTGATGAAACCGGGATTATCTGCTTCTGAGAAGATTCAGGTAATTAAAGCAGCCTATCGGCAAATTTTTGAGCGCGATATTACCCGTGCTTATGGTCTTTCGGTGTCTTACCTAGAATCCCAGGTGAAAAATGGCGACATCTCTATGAAAGAGTTTGTTCGCCGTTTGTGTAAGTCACCCCTTTATCGCAAACAGTTTTACGAACCATTTATTAACAGCCGTGCTTTGGAATTGGCTTTTCGTCACATTTTAGGACGGGGTCCTAGTTCCCGGGAAGAAGTGCAAAAATACTTCTCCATCGTTTCCAGCGGTGGTTTGTCGGCTTTAGTTGATGCCTTAGTAGATTCCCAGGAATACTCAGATTACTTTGGGGAAGAAACAGTACCTTACCTGCGCGGTTTGGGTCAAGAAGCGCAAGAATGTCGTAACTGGGGACCACAGCAAGACCTGTTTGTTTACAGTGCTCCTTTCCGTAAGATACCCCAGTTTATCACTACCTTTGCTGCTTATAATCAGCCATTACCGGATCAGCATGTATATGGTTCTGGTAATGACTCCTTGGAAATCCAATTTGGGGCGATTTTCCCCAAAGAAACTCGCAACCCCAGCAGCAGTCCTGCCTTTTTTGGTAAGGATACCAAGCGTCTGTTAATTCACAGAGGACCTGGGATTAATAACCAAAATAGCAATCCCAAAGCGCGGGGAGAATTTCCTGGAAGCTTGGGAGCAAAAGTATTCCGTTTGGATCAACTTCCTGGAACTAGGGGTAAAAAGTCCACAGCGGGAACCAGCATTAAATTCTCCGAAAGTTCTACCCAAACCGTAATTAAAGCAGCTTACCTGCAAGTTTTCGGACGGGAAGTCTACGCTGGACAACGCCAGTCAGTAGCGGAAATTAAGCTGGAAAACGGGGAAATTACCATCCGCGAGTTTATCCGCGCTTTGGCGAAGTCAGAAGTCTTCCGCAAGATGTACTGGACTAGCTTATATGTCATGAAAGCAGTTGAGTACATCCACAGACGGTTGTTGGGTCGTCCTACCTATGGTCGCCAAGAAACTAACAAATACTTTGATATCTGTGCCAGAAAGGGTTTCTATGCCCTCGTAGATGCCATTATCGACTCCAAGGAGTACGAAGAGGCATTTGGGGAAGATACAGTCCCCTACGAACGCTATTTGACCCCTGCGGGTGTATCTATGCGTCAGTTGCGGGTTGGTAGTATTCGTGAGGATATTAGCCCCAGCATTCCCAAAGAAGAAACTCCAATGTTTGTGCAATTGGGTGCGGTTACCGAAAGCCGGACAGAACCCGATGTCCAGTTCCGCGTCACCCAAGGTGTTTCCAAGCAGCGGGAACAAACCAAGGTCTTCAAACTCATTGCTGGTCTGAATGACAAGGTAGCAGTACAAACTTTGATTAGCGCCGCCTATCGCCAGATTTTCGAGCGAGATGTTGCACCCTATGTGGCTTCCTCTAGGGAATTCAAGGTTTTGGAAAGTCGGCTAAGTCACGGTGAAATTACGGTTAAAGAATTTATTGAAGGTATTGGTTGTTCAGGTCTGTACTTAAAAGAATTCTACACCCCCTACCCCAACACCAAGGTAATTGAACTAGGAACTAAACATTTCCTGGGACGTGCCCCATTAGACCAAGCAGAAATTCGCAAATATAACCAAATTCTCGCTACCCAAGGCATCAAAGCCTTTGTCAGAGAGATGGTTAACAGTCCCGAATATGTAGAAGCATTCGGTGAAGATACGGTACCTTACAACCGTTTCTTAACCTTACCAGCAGCAAACTTCCCCAATACTCAACGGCTATATAATCAGCTAACCAAGCAAAACAAAGATTTGGTAGTACCCAGCTTTGAACCTACTCAATCCCGCTTGGATGCAGCAAAAATGCCCCTAACTGGTAAAGCAATTGCAGATATGGCGGCAGAAAAAAAAGAACCACTTTATAGCCAACTAGGACGTACCATCACCCAAAAGTCCTCTGGGTTCAAAGCAGCTTCTACAAGCCCTCAGAACGCCCGAATTTATCGCCTAAGTCCCCAAACCACCCCTGAAGAGATGAGGGCGGCTATTGACGCTATTTACGCCCAAGTATTGGATATTTGGAGTAGTAATGTATCCCCAGAGTTGCGGATGGTGGAATTAGAAACCAAACTGCAAAACCGGGAAATTTCCGTGCGGGAATTTGTCCGTTCTCTAGCTACCTCTGACATTTACCGTCAGCGGTTCCTGAGTCGCTATCCCCAAAACAAAGTCGTAGAATTCCTATTCCGTCATCTATTGGGACGCGCACCCGCTACTCAAACAGAAATGAACTCTTACAGGCAATTACTGAGTCAGGAAGGCTTAAGTGCTGCTGTTAATGCCATGATTGATACCCCAGAATATACACAATTCTTTGGTACAGATGTAGTGCCTTATCAGCGTATTCCCTCCCTCAAAGCGGGTAATTACCTCGGTAGGGTAAATTCATAGATTAGCCCATTACTTAAGGTCTGTCCCATTAATTTTGAGGAGTTGTGGCACAGGCATCCTGCCTGTGCAATGGTCATCTATAGGGAAAATTAACCCTGATACCTGAGAAAACTGTAACCTTTCTTAACATTGTTCTCAGATTGACCCAAAAATCACAAATCTGATAATTAATGTTACAAACTGTTAAGAGCAGTCATAAATGCTCAACACAATGACCGAAAATATTTCCGGAAGGTAAATGAGTTTAAATGCTTGTGTACTTCTGTTTACTCAGGTAAGCTCAAATAAACCTTGTAAGTTGCACGCCTTGTAATTTAATCCTGGTTTCATTAGTGTTGGAGGAATCCATTAATGAGTATTGTCACGAAGTCCATCGTGAATGCTGATGCTGAAGCCCGCTATCTCAGCCCCGGCGAATTAGATCGGATCAAAAGCTTTGTCACAGGTGGCGAAGCGCGTCTGCGCATTGCTCAAAGCTTAACCGCTAACCGCGAGCGCATTGTCAAGCAAGCTGGCGATCAACTGTTCCAAAAGCGTCCTGATGTTGTTTCTCCCGGTGGTAACGCTTACGGTGAAGAAATGACTGCAACCTGCTTGCGCGACTTGGATTACTACCTGCGCTTAATCACCTACGGAATTGTTTCTGGTGACGTTACTCCAATTGAAGAAATTGGCATCGTCGGCGTGAGAGAAATGTACAAGTCTTTAGGTACTCCTATTGATGCGGTTGCTGGTGGTGTAGCTGCAATGAAAGCCGCAGCTACTGGCATGATGTCCTCAGAAGATGCAGCTGAAGCTGCTTCTTACTTCGACTACGTTATCGGTGCTATGTCCTAGGGTAAACCTATTTCCCTACAGACATAGAACAATTGCAATCAGGTTGGAAATAAGGAAATAACAACATGCAAGACGCAATAACCGCTGTTATTAACTCCGCAGACGTTCAAGGTAAGTACCTTGATGGTGGCGCCATGGACAAGCTCAAGGGCTACTTTGCCACTGGCGAACTGCGTGTTCGTGCTGCTACCACCATCAGCGCTAACGCTGCTGCAATCGTTAAGGAAGCTGTAGCTAAGTCCCTGCTGTATTCTGACATTACCCGTCCCGGTGGTAACATGTACACCACCCGTCGCTATGCTGCTTGTATCCGCGACTTGGACTACTACCTCCGTTATGCTACCTACGCAATGTTAGCTGGCGATCCTTCCATTTTGGATGAGCGCGTACTCAACGGTTTAAAAGAAACCTACAACTCCTTGGGTGTACCCGTTGGTGCTACCACACAAGCTATCCAAGCTATGAAAGCAGTAACTGCTGGTTTGGTAGGTTCTGATGCTGGTAAGGAAATGGGCGTTTACTTCGATTACATCTGCTCTGGCTTAAGCTAAGAGCTCGTTTGCGCTTAAGAATTTAGGTGCGACTGTACTCAGGTCTGGAAATCAATTGTGAGTGCTAGAACATTTTGTCGCTTGTTTGGCAAAACCCTTGGTAGATGAGTGTTTAATGGTCTAGTATTGATGCTTGATTTCCAGCCTTGCAGTAATTAAGGTCAGAATTTGCACTATTTTTGAGATAAAAAATTCAACACCCAGTAAAGGAGATATAAGAGTATGCGGACTTTTAAAATTACTGCTTGCGTTCCCAGTCTCAGCCGGACTCGTACCCAACGGGAATTACAAAATACTTATTTTACTAAGCTAGTTCCTTATGATAATTGGTTTACCGAGCAGCAAAGAATTATGAAAATGGGTGGCAAAATTCTCAAGGTAGAATTAGCTACTGGTAAGCAAGGTATGAATACTGGTTTACTATAATTGCTATAGACCAAAGATTATCGTAGGGAGTTGCGAAGAGGTCGATACAGACCTCTTTTTTGTTTTTTGGTAAAGTGTTTTAGTTGCAACTCCTGATCTAATTCCCTGACTAGGGAAGCTACCACCGCTTGTAGGGAACCTGTTTCCTGAAAAACTTGTCGTTGACGAAGATAACTTGCTCCAGTTTTCAGTCTTTCCCGCAAAAATTGCAAGTGGGAACCCTCTCCCAAAATATCAGCAGTACTTGCTAATGCATCCAAGATATCTATAACTATATTCCTAATGGGTCTGCTGTTACCTTGTTGATCTTCAATATATTTAGCATCTAAACCCAACTGAGAAGCACGGAAATAATTCTCCTTGTGGATTAACCAATGCTGCGGTGTCAGTATAAATCCCCTTTGTTTCCCCTCTCGCTGCAGTCGCAGGTATAACATTAAGCTATGGATTAAAGCCGCAAGGGCAATAGATTCCTTTACCGTAGGTTGAGCATCCATTACCCTAACTTCTAGGGTGCCAAAATCAGGGTGCGGACGTAAATCCCAGTGAATATTGCGAATATCCTCACATATTCCCGCATATTTGGCAATAGTAAAGAAATCAGCGAACTCCTGCCAGTTTTTAAAGGTGGGAGAAATACCATAGGTTTTCATTGATGCTAGGAAGCGCTGACGGTAGGAAGCAAACCTTGTATCCCGTCCCCACCAAAATGGGGAACTGGCAGATAGCGCCAACAAAATGGGAAGATAAGGCTGCAATCTCCCCATAATATCTATAGCTTCATCCCCTGAAGGCATACCTACATGGATATGGAGAGCAAAAGTCATCATCATATCCGCCAGATAACCGTAATCCTTTTGCAGGATAATGCATCTGGGAAGGGGAGTAACAGGAGAGGTGCGATCGCAAAAGGGATGAGTTCCCGCAGCACAAATTGTCATCCCCAGTTTGTCACATCTGGCTTTGAGATTTCTTAGAACCGAGAAAATATCTGCTTCTAATTCCGGTATATCCTCACATACTTTAGATATAATTTCTACCGTTGCTTGGTTAAATTCTGGCTTAATAAAAGCATAATCTGGGTCTTGTTCTAGGATGGGTAAAATACCATCCACCAATTTCAACGTCTGGGGATTCAGTAATTGTAGTTCTATTTCCATACCCACAGAGGCTGTGGGAGAACTTTTAAATTCAATGTCTTTCATTGGTAATGGGGAATGGCTAATGGGTAATGGCTAATGGCTAATGGGTAATGGTTTTATCTGTAGTCAGGATTTAGAGAAATAGTATTACCCAAAAAAATGTTCCGATAGAAGAATAGTTTTACCTCCTCAAAAAACTGTTCCGATAAAAGAATGATTCTACTGGCAACAAGTTAACTGTTCCGATAAACACACATCTTGCACCTGGGCTAAAAAGCGAGGCAGCGCGTTGCGGTGAGGTAGTGTGGTCTACTCTACGAGAAGCCGCTACTCTACGAGAAAGCTACGCTAACGCGTCTATGGGGAGCCACTCTCGTGCGCGGGTTCCCCGCGTTGAGAGAAGTGGCGTGCCCTCCCCCATGTAGCTTGCTTCCCCGTTGCTTTAGCTTCGGTGTAGGGTAGGGGTACAACTACCGTAGCTTGCTTCTCGCGGAGCGAGTACCCGGAGGGAGGTCTCCTCCGTT
>JAAUYH010157238.1_pt1 | contig 10501 bp, 8 predicted proteins | sample 7278061 | NCBI WGS metagenome assembly JAAUYH01 (sample SAMN14350203, study PRJNA611818) | marine sediment metagenome | isolation source: surface marine sediment (0.6m) | place: French Polynesia: Moorea | collected 2018-08 | reverse complement strand
TTCCCAACACTTCGTTTCGGTCGCAATGACAAATCTTCGTTGCCTAAGTCCTGTACTTATTACTTATTACTTATTACTTATTACTTATTACCTGCGCCTAGCGCCATATGTCTCAGTTCTCCACGAACAGAAATTTCTGCATAAAGAACTAACCTAAGAACAACCGGATCGACGCAGAACAATGACAATTTCTAAAAAAGTGGCAGATATCTTGTGGACAGCAGCAGAGAGATACTTAGCTTCTCTATCAGAAGAGGAACGAAATCAAATTTTGAGTCGTGCAGCGAAGGATTGGGAGCGATCCGCCACGGAACAGACTACTTCCTCAACTAATTCGTGAAAGATAGCAGTTAACTCTTCTCTGGTAACTACCTCCCAAAATCCCTGAATCATAGCAATGCTACGCAAAACTTCGGTTCTGCTGGCATCTGCTACTACGTTTAACTCTGAAGTTTTGATTAAGCTTTCTAATTTTTGTTCTTTTATTTTGATCGTACTATCAAAATCAGGGTCGTTTAGTTGCTTCAATTTGAGAATTTGCTGTTGCAACTCTAATATCTCAGCTGGTACTACTTCTGTATTTTCGACTGGCATATTATTGGCTATAGTTTCAGCCTTTGCCTTTAACGCTTGAATCGCTGCATTAATAGCATTTTCCAGGCGGAAATAGGTTCTTACGTCACATTTTTTAACTTGACGTGGTTTTGGGTAGGCACCCGGACACTTCAAATGTTCGTAGGTTTTGCCTTTGATTTTTGTCGATCGCTTTTCCATTGTTGCACCACAGTTTGCACATTTACATAAACCCACCAATGGATTTGTAATGTACCTCCGTCTACCACGGGGATGGGTAGATAAAATTTGGGTTATGTGTTGGTGTTGAGCGATGGATATAATCCCTTCATGGTTTGACTGTAGGATTAATTTTTTCTGGGAGTCGAATGGATAATAGCAAATCATGCCACACAATTGGGGATTTTCTAGCCATCGACGGAATGAAGATACATCTCTGGGAAAATCCTCAAATTTATACTTACCACATCGCTCTAGCCCATATTTCTCAGTTAGTCTTCTAATGGTTTGAGATAATTCTCCGGACTCAATGAACATTTCCACACATTCACGAGCCACATCTACATAGGTTTTATCTGTATTTCTATATTGCTTTGTATTGGGAATAACACTATCACCATTTTTAATAAAACCGAATATTGCTTGGTAAATCTTCCTTTGTTCTTGAAAATATCGATGTCCTTGGATGGCATTATATCTATTTTTGTCTCGCACCTGTGCAGACATAGCAGCTAATATTCTACTGGTAAATAAACCCTCTGGAGTGTCCAAGTCCAAACTTCCACCGTCGAGAAATATCAACTCAACCCCAAATTTTTGTAATTCTTCCCGTGCGACTTCCCAACCTAAAGCCGATCGCGTAAATCTATCAAAACAAGGTACGATGATCTTATCAACTTGACCCGATCGCACCAACTCTAAAACCTGGTTATATCCTTGGCGCTTCTCGCTAGCACCGGATTCTATGTCCCAATGTATTTGCTCTTCAGTCAACCCATATTGCTTTAATCGTTCAATATAACGTTCCAACCCGTGACCTTCCGTATGCTGTCTTTGGGTGGAAACTCGGCAATAGCCCAATGCTCTTGATAAATCCCGCATCACAAGGTGCAAAAAGATGATTTACCTATAATATCAGATTTAGCGGTAGTTAGCGAAACCGCCACATACAACGTCGCCTAATACGTCATAAGATACGAAATCTAAGTCTTGGTAAGCACCGTTTTCTTCCAAGAAGTTGATGGAGGTGATAATACCACGACCAGCACAACCAACACCAGGTTCTGGACCACCAGATTCAACGCAACGTACGCCACGGAAACCGGTTAACATTACTTCTTCGAGTTCTAAGTCTTCAACTGCACCACGTTCTGCTGCTAAGTGCAGCACGGTGGTTTGAGCCTTAGAGTGAAGCATCAAACGAGTAGAGTTGTTTTGACAATATGGCAGGGGGCAGGAGAGGAGGCAGAAGGCAGGAGGCAGGAGGCAGAAGGCAGGGAGCAGGGAGCAGGGGGCAGGGAGCAGTATTTTGAATCCCCTTGCAATCAAACAGATTCAATCGTTTTTAATTTATTCATGTGGTTCTTCTCATCTTCCCCTCCTTCACTCCTTCACTCCTTCACTCTTCCCCTCTTTCCGTCTTACCCCTGCCTTTTCTTGACACGGGTGATAAAATTGGCTCTACCTTGGAGCCAAATATGCAAATTAGAGGAGTCTGTGAGGATTCATGAACAATTTACTATTGAGTGCATTACGAAAAAAAATAGGGGATAAATTCAGTTTAGGTAATATTTTTCTGCTGTCGTTAATCAATATATTATTTTTAACAGCCTGTTCTTCACCAAATTCCCCTCCTGGGGCAAATTCTGCTGACTCCGCTACAAACAAAACCCTACGGCTGCTATATTGGCAAGCACCAACTATCCTCAATCCCCATTTAGCCAGTGGAACCAAAGATTTTGAAGGTAGCCGCATTACTTATGAACCCCTGGCAAGTTACGACAAAGATGGTAAATTAATACCTTTCCTGGCCGCAGAAATACCTACCCTGGAAAATGGGGGAATTGCCAAAGATGGTAAATCTGTGACTTGGAAACTCAAGCAGGGTGTGAAATGGTCTGATGGTAAACCTTTTACCTCAGCAGATGTGGTTTTTACTTACAAATTTTTCTCCAACCCCGAAACAGGTTCCAGTACCACTACAGAATTACTTAAAAGCGTTGAAGCCATTGACGACTATACCGTTAAAATTAATTTTAAGGACATTAACCCAGATTGGTCAGTAGCTTTCGTGGGTGAAAACGGCATGGTACTACCTAAGCATATTTTCGAGAAATATAATGGTGCCAACGCTAGGGAAGCTCCAGCAAATTTGCGTCCTGTGGGTACTGGCCCCTACAAAGTAGTAGAATTTAAACCTGGGGATATTGTTGTTTTTGAGCCAAATAAATTCTTTCGGAAAGCAGATAAGCTGTTTTTTGAGCGCGTAGAAATGAAAGGTGGTGGGGATGCAACTTCCGCAGCGAGAGCAGTGTTGCAGACACAAGACGCAGACTATGGTTGGAACATCCAGGTAGAAGCACCAATTCTCAAACAGTTGCAAGCATCAGGTAAGGGTAAACTAGCAACCAGTTTTGGAGGTAGTGTAGAGCGAATTTTACTTAATTTTACCGATCCCAATCAAGCAACTCCAGATGGAGAACGCTCTAGTCTCAAGTTTCCCCATCCTTTCTTTAGTGACAAGAAAGTGCGTCAGGCTTTTAGTTATATTATTGACCGGGATAACATTGCTAAAAGATTATATGGTGCTACTGGTAACGCGACTGCAAATATTCTTGTCGCACCGGATATTTATAAATCTCCGAATAATACCTACGAATTTAACCTAAAAAAAGCAGCTGCTTTATTGGATGAAGCGGGATGGAAAGATAGTAATGGTAACGGTATTCGGGATAAAAATGGCACAGAAATGAAGGTTGTGTTTCAAACTTCCGTTAATCCTGTGCGACAGAAAACCCAGGAAGTAGTCAAACAAGCATTAACATCTGTGGGTGTAGATGTAGAACTAAAAAATATTGATGGGAGTATTTTCTTCTCCAATGATCCTGCGAACCCAGACACCATTAGTCATTTCTATGCAGATATGGAAATGTTTACTACTGGTAATACTAATCCAGATCCTGGGATATATTTGAGGCGGTGGACTTGCGATCAAATTTCTCAGAAAAGCAATAATTGGACACGGCTAAATTATCCACGCTACTGTAATCCTAAATATGATGCACTTTGGAAAAAATCCACAACTGAGTTGGATCCTGAGAAACGTCGGCAGTTATTTATCCAGATGAATGATTTGTTGATTGCAGATGTGGTAATGATTCCTGTAGTTGCTCGTGCAGATGTGAGTGCGGTGAGCAATAGTCTTGTGGGTGTGGATTTAACTCCTTGGGATGCGGAGACGTGGAATATTAAAGATTGGCGACGAAAGTAGGTGATACCATTTTGAAAAAAGAATAGGATAGATGGGTAGGGGCACGGCATCCATAATCTTTCAATATATAAAAGTATCTTAATGGTGCCGTGCCCTTACGAAGAATTTATATGTTGCAAACATTATTTTAATTGGGATGACATCTTGTAAAATTATCAAGAAGTCCAGATTTCCGCCTAGGTATTAATTCCCAGGCTCAAAGACAAAGTCTGATAAATCTGATAACTTGCACCATCCTCAATAACCGCCTGGGATTGAAATCCCAGTCTCATAGCAGAAGTCGTCTAAAGACGACTAGACAAGCATTCTAGTCTACTTAAGTAGACTTTGCTTTTTAGCCTGGGAATTCATCCCCAGCTGGGAATGTGGGCTAAATGAGATTGCTGCAAGGTAAGATAGAATACATTGTGAAACCCTGTTTGCAAAAATATGCCTTTAGATTTAGGAACTATCGGCGCTATAGTCAAGGTAGTAATTCCCCTAGCCAAACCACTAATTGCTAAAATTAACAGTGCTTGCAATCCTGATGATTTTGCAAAAGCTTTAAAGGCTGGGATTATGGCTGCTAAGGAATGGGATGAAAAGCAGCCCTATGAACAACAATTGTTTTTTCACTGTGATGATAAGCAACAACAAGATGCTTTAACCAGGTTTTTTAAAAATTCATCGGTGCTGTCAGAATTACAAAAACCCCTGCAAGATAAAACAAGTCCTAGCTTAGATTTATTAATTGAAATTTGGCACAATCTCAAAGCAGATAATCATCAATGGCAATTTCCCGAAAACAGCATTGAGAATTGGCTAAGAAAATTTATAGAGACTTATTTTGTCAAAACTACTGCCTATTTAGAGATTAAAATTGCCCAAGCAGATTATCTCCAACAAATATCTTACTACTTTGATGATGTTAAATTTGCAGGCATAGCTGTAGAGTGTCAGGAGACAGATAAGACAGGAATTAAGCTGCCACACATATTTGTGATGCCTGATGTTATGAAGATTTCATCTACAGAGTTTCTACAGGATTTTGGATTTATAGAAGCAGGTTCAAATTCCCAAAATATTAATCAACGTCAGGCAGAATTATTACAAACACAAAGGCAAATGATAAGGTTGGGGGGAGGTACAGGTAGAAAGTTTTCCGCACAAGAATTCTTGATTGAAAGTAAGTCTCATAAATTTGTTTTGCTAGGAGCGCCAGGTTCAGGTAAAACGACTTTGATGAGCTATTTTGCTGTCACATTAGCTCATCAAAAAACACAGGTAGGGAGAGATTGCCAAACTGAAGAGAATTTATTGCCAATTTTAATTAGAATTCGGGATTTAGTAAGATATACAGATAGTCTGAGTATTTTAGAGTTTATCCGCCAGTTTGCAATTAGTAACTTACAGGTAAAGCAGCTACCATCGTCATTCTTTGAATATTGGCTAGAAGATGGTAAAGCATTAATTTTACTCGATGGTTTGGATGAGGTAGTAAACCCTGGGAGACGATATGAAATCGTTAAGCGAATTGAGAGTTTTTTAAAGAAATTTCCATCCAATAGAACCATAATTACCTCTCGTCCAGCAGGATATCGTCGAGACTTTTTTCATACAGATGAGTTTCCCCACTATCAGTTACAGTTATTTGATGATCGCAAAATCAAAGAATTTACTGAAAAGTGGTATGAAAGCCGCTTTCACGATCCTAGGGAAGCAATAAGAAGACAAAAAAGTTTACAAAAAGCTTTAGCAGAACAAAAGCGCATCCAAGAATTAGCCCGTAATCCCTTGCTGTTAACAATTATTGCCCTAATTCATCGCTATGAGGCACATCTTCCTAGACAACGCTACAAACTTTACGAACGAGCGATGAATACCCTATTAACTAATTGGGATGCAGGCAAAGAACTGAATTATCAATTGCCTTTTGAATATCTCAATCGAGATGATATTTCACGGTTAATGCAACAGCTTGCTTACTGGATTCATACCCAAGGAGGTGCAGGAGATGCAGAAGGGGGAACACTGATTGATAAAGATGAATTGATTAAGCAATTAAGCAAGTTTATTGCCGAGCAAAAACGTCTACAGCGACATCAAGCTAAATCGGAAGCACAACGGGTTGTAAAACATATTCGGGAACGGACAGGTTTGTTAAATGAACAAGGGCAAGACTGTTATGCTTTTGTGCATAAAACATTTCAAGAATATTTAACAGCAGAAGATATTCGTTACCGTCAAGAAGATGAAGATTTTGAGGTGGTATTAGAACATATTCAAAAGTATCTTTCTGATGCCCATTGGCGAGAGGTATTGCTTCTGCTACTTGCCCAGCAAAAACCGAGGAAAGCTGCTATAGCTATTAAAAATATCCTGGAGCAACCTACACCTTATGAACAATGGTTGCACCGAAATTTGTTTTTTACAGGTAGCTGTTTGGTGGAAGATTTAGAAGTTGCTGATGATGTTTTGGTGACGGATATTTTGCAGCAATTAGTCAATTTGGAAATTAGTGATAATAAACAGGTTGGTGTAAAGATACGGGCGCAGGTCTTTAAAAGCCTTTGTAGTTTGAATGAAAGTCGGTTTGAAGCTGAACTACTGCAACTTTTGAAAGATTCGGAGGAATGGATTGAGAAAGTGCGTTTCCAACAATATCGTGCAGCTTTGGGGAACAAAGAAGAGGCAACAAAAGCACTATTGGTGCTACTCACAGATGAGGATTCTGATGTGCGTAGGCGCACTGCTTATGCTTTGGGTAAATTGGGTAATGGGACACCAGAGGTAGTATCAGCACTGTTAGCAAGACTAAGGGATGAGGACTTGTATGTGCGTAGTAGTACTGCTTATGCTTTGGGCAAATTGGGTAATGAGGCACCAGAGGTAGTATCAGCACTGTTAACACGGCTTGGGGATAAGGATGAGGATTCTATTGTGCGCGGGGGTGCTGCTGATGCCTTGAGCTACTTGGATAATGGGGTACCAGAGATAGTATCAGCACTATTAGCAGGACTAGGAGATGAGGATTCTCATGTACGTTGCTATGCTGCTGATTCCTTGGGCTATTTGGGTAAAACATCAGAGGTAGTAGAACCACTGTTAGCACGGCTTGGGGATGAGGATTCTCATGTGCGTCGAAATACTGCTATTGCCTTGGGCTATTTGGGTAAGGCATCAGAAATAATAAAACCACTGTTAGCACAGTTAAGGGATGAGTATTCTAATGCGCGTGAGGGTGCTGCTATTGCCTTGAGCTACTTGGATAATGCAAAATCAGAGGTAGTAGAACCACTGTTAGCACGGCTTGGGGATGAGGATTTTCGTGTGCGTGGACATGCTGCTTATGCCTTGGGTAAGTTGGGTAATGAAACACCAGAAGTAGTAGAACCACTGTTAGCACGGCTAAGGGATAAGGATTATTTTGTGCGTCAGGGCACTGCTATTGGTTTGGGTAACTTGGGTAATGGGGCACCGCAGATAGTAGAGGCACTGTTAGAACTAATAAAGGATGAGCATTCTGATGTGCGTATGAGTGCTGCTGATGCCTTGGGCAAGTTGGGTAAAAACTGTAGCGATATTACTACTATTGTGGTGGAATGGATTTCCCAGCACCAAGATAGCGAATATATAGGTAGTGGTATTGATGCGTTGTGGAATTTGGTAGCAAAGGATGATATCACTTCTGTTTGATTAGAAAGTTATCTTTGCTTGGTCATTGCTATCACGGTTTCAACAGTCAACCCTGAAATATTGCCAAGGGTGGGCAAAGTATCAGCTCCAGCATAAATCAGTGGTAATTCTTGATTTTCCCAAACCCAGATTTGTTGTCGCTGAATATCAATCAGCCAAGCAAGCTGAGTCCCATTGCTCAAGCAGTGGAGGATTTTATTTTGTAGTTCTAAGGTGCCTTGATCGGGAGAGCGAATTTCAATTAACCAGTCCGGTGAACCTGGAAACGGGCCATCTTCATCGGAGAAGCGATCGCTCTTAATAATGGAAATATCAGGCACGGGAGACATGGGAGGTACAATACACCGGAGTTCTTGGATGGCTTCGTATGTAGTGGTTTGTTGGTTAATTGCGTTCACAAGGTTGCGCTGGAGGCGGGAATGAAACAAGGTTGGTATGGGTTTTTGCTGGGCTTGTCCATGAATGAACTCCCAGGCTGGAGATGCTTCAATGTTGGGTTGTTGAAGAAAATCTTCTAATGGAGTAGTTACAGCAGATTTCATGCAGCTTGGATGGCATTTTGATAGTCAGGATACCCCGATTATATGCAAGACGAACAGAGGAATTGTCACCGATATCCGTAATCAGGTCATTATAGGTTTTCCAGCTAATATTGGGCAATACAATGGTTTGGGTGAGTTGTCCTGCAAATTCATCAAACTCAAGCTCACTAACCTGGCTGGAAATCATCACCATTGCCATAGCCTGTGATAAACGCATACTTTCATATTTTACCGTCCATCGCACTCCTCCTCTTCTCTGTGCCTCTGCGTGAGACAACACCCAACCTCACAACTTCCTCAAAATCTCCTCCTAATCTAAAAAAGGAGCCAAATAAGACCACCTCCTTTTTGAGCCATGAAACAGAATATCTTATTCCAGTCCTCGCTCCCCCCTTGGGTCACTACAGTAGAACCAAACATCTCTGCAACTAAACTTACCCGCAGCCACTACAGCCTGGAACAGCAAGGTATTCTCAACACAGGTAATGTCTACTGGAACCTCTCTACACCAGCCCTTTATGAAGCAGCTATTCGACGACAGGAAGGAATATTGGCTAACTTTGGTCCCCTGGTTGTACGTACTGGCGAACATACTGGTAGATCCGCCAATGACAAATTCATTGTCCGGGAAGCAGATACAGCCAATGAGGTGTGGTGGGGAAAGATAAATAATCCTTTAAATAAAAATCATTTCCATACCCTCTATCGCCGGATGCTTGCTTATATGCAAGGAAGGGAACTATTTGTTCAAGACTCCTATGCTGGGACTGATTCTAGTTATAGACTGGGAATTCGGGTGATTACTGAGACTGCATGGCACAGTATATTTGTCCGTAATTTATTTATTCAACCGCCCCTGGAAGCCCTTACTACCTTTGTGCCTGATTTTACCATTATTGCTCTACCAAACTTCCACGGTCAACCAGACATTGATGGGACTCACTCGGATGTCTTCATTGTATTAAATTTTGCTCGCAAGCTAATTTTGATTGGTGGTACTAGCTATGCCGGGGAGATTAAAAAATCCGTGTTTACAGTCCTCAATTATCTGCTACCCCAGCATCATGTCCTCCCCATGCATTGTGCTGCCAATATAGGAGCAAAGGGTGATGTCGCCATATTTTTTGGCTTATCTGGTACGGGCAAAACCACCCTTTCTGCTACCTCCCACCGACAATTAATCGGTGATGACGAACATGGCTGGAGCGATCGCGGTATTTTCAATTTTGAGGGTGGCTGTTATGCTAAGTTAATTCGCCTTTCCCCAGAAGCAGAACCAGAAATTTATCAAACGACTCAACGGTTTGGCACCATCCTGGAGAATGTTGTCGTTGATCCCATAACTGGTTACTTAGATTTAAATGATGCCAGCATCACCGAAAATACTCGGGGAGCTTACCCCATTGAGTATATCCACAACGCCAATCTCACTGGCATGGGAAATCATCCTGAAAATATCATTTTTCTGACTGCTGATGCCCTAGGAGTTCTCCCACCGATTGCCCGGTTGACCCATGAGCAAGCCATGTACCATTTCCTCAGTGGCTATACGGCAAAGGTTGCTGGTACGGAAAAAGGATTGGGACATGAACCGCAAGTAGTTTTTAGTGCCTGCTTTGGAGCCCCCTTTATGGCTCGTCACCCCAGTGTTTATGCTAATTTACTGGGACAAAAAATTGAGCAGCACCAGGCAAAAGTATGGCTGATCAATACTGGTTGGACAGGTGGGGCTTTTGGTATAGGCGATCGCATCCCCATCAAGGAAACCCGTGCCATGTTGACCGCAGCTCTCAGTGGTAAATTGGATGACATACCCACAACCGTTGATCCGGTGTTTGGTCTTCATGTCCCCACTCACTGTCCTGGTGTACCGGATAAGTTACTTACCCCCCGCTTGACTTGGAATGATCCGGTTGCCTATGATGAAAATGCCCGAAAATTGGCAAAAATGTTTGTAAAAAACTTTCACCAGTTTACTGATATTGTTGACTCGGAAATTTTGCGAGGAAGCCCTTTAGCAGTCAAATGAATAATAATGTGTGAGATTCGTTGGGGTTATAACCAATCATGCCTATGTACCAAGTATTTTAGTGCGTTTTAACTGATAACTTGCACCATCCTCAATAACCGCCTGGGATTGAAATCCCAGTCTCATAGCAGAAGTCGTCTAAAGACGACTAGACAAGCATTATAGTCGTCTTTAGACGACTTTGTTTTTAAG
>JAAUYH010131078.1_pt1 | contig 10502 bp, 7 predicted proteins | sample 7278061 | NCBI WGS metagenome assembly JAAUYH01 (sample SAMN14350203, study PRJNA611818) | marine sediment metagenome | isolation source: surface marine sediment (0.6m) | place: French Polynesia: Moorea | collected 2018-08 | reverse complement strand
GTACCGAGTTGATATACTCACTGTGCGCACACTTTGGCATTGACCTCACCGACGAGCGACAGGCGCAGCTGGCAACCTGGAATGTCGCCGAGCTCAAGGCCGCACTCTTGGCTATCAGCACCTCGCACAAGTGGCCGCGTTCTTGATGTGACTACGCAGGCGCTTGCGAACTTGTAATGGCCAGGCGCAAGAAGAATCGTCATCTCGGACCGCGGCGCAAACGTATGAAGCGCTCGGCACGTCTGCAATCAGCGCAGTCGTGGATTCCCACCTATCGCGGCAAGAACATCGTCCGCGGCTATCACAACTGGTACGGGGTCGATTTGCTCTGCGCCATTCGCGAGCTGCGCATGCTGGGCGTTGCAGTGAATGCGGAATACGAGCAGCGCGTACGCGACACCATCGAGCAGAAGGCCAAAGCCAGAGCGCGCCGCCGCGAGGAACGACAACGTGCGCAGGAGATCGATCACGAGCTATTCTGGGGCGAAATCGATTTGCTTTGGTGGGCGGATGACAATGACTCGGAAGAAATGGATTTGTTTGTCTGGGCTGATGACGATGACGTGGATTACTTTTGAGCTGTGAGCGGTGTTCGCAGTTGCCGCCAGCTGGCCAAGCTGCTTGAGGAGCGATTCGAGCCATATGAGCTGATGGTCATTGCGCGTGAGCTCGATGCTTCCGTCTACAACGCACTCCATGGCCGCTATCGGACTCAGCGAATTCGCCACGGAGCTGGTACGCACGGCGTTCAGGCATGGCCTAATTGATGGCGGGTTCTTTGCCATCCTGCATCGGCAGCGGCCTCGGCTTCGGCAGTGCATCGACGGACATCCATAAAACGACCATCGCTACGGACTTCCAGTTCCCCAACATCCATAAACCGACCACCATCAAGCCTCGCCGACTTTCGGACATCGACAAACCGGCCATCACTAAGCCCTGCTCGCTCTCGGACATCGACAAACCGACCACCATCAAGCCTCGCCGGTTCTCGGACATCTGCAAACCGACCGTCCCCCTGCTCCGCTGGCACTCCGGCATCCGTAAACCGACCATCGCTACGGATTTCTAGTTCCCCAACATCCATATACCGACCATGTCTAAGACCTGCCGTCTCTCGGACATCGACAAACCGACCAACATCAAGCCTCGCCGGCACTCGAACATCTGCAAACCGACCGTCCCCCTGCCCCGCCGGCTCTCCGACAACTACAAACCGACCATCGCCAAGCCCCGCTGGCACTCGAACATCTGCCAACCGACCATCACCGAGCCCCGCTGGCTCCCACCGAGCCGCAGCTCCACCGGAGCTAACGGTGCTGGACTTCGCCGGGGCCATGACGAAGTCCACCGCGAAACCATTGCCAAGCGACAGCTGGCCAAAACCCAGCGCTGACGGGTATACTCGGGCTATCTCGTTATGGCGGATGAGCGATCTCATAGCGTATCTCATACATCATTTCATCAACTGGCCCGCTGGCTGGCCGACATCCGCAAGGACGCGCCCCAGGCCGAACCGCGCGAACTGGCCGAGCTCTTGTGGCTGGGAGCCCGCATCGGCCCCAAGAATGTCCCATCGGGGCATAAATCGGCCGAGGCCGCAGCGCTTGCGCCCCAGCCAGAGCCAGCGCGGCCAAGGTCACCGGCGCCGCCGGAGATGCCAGCGCCGCGAGATGGCACCGAGATCGCCATAGGCGACAGCGGCGAAGACCCCACCACTATCACCGCAATGGGCCGCGGCCCTAGCAGTCGCCGCGATCACGGCGGCCGCAACCCACGCGATACGCCGACGACAAAGGCGGGCGATCTCCCAACAACGGGCGCCCCCGCCACCCGGTCGCCCGCCATGCGTGGCCGACTCCGGCGCCCGGCCGCTGTGCCCCAGCAATTGGCCTGGGCTCGCACACTCCATCGCCTCGGTCAGCTGGCCGCCATCGGCCGCCCTGCACGTCGAGGCCAGCGTCGACTTGAGCGCCCGCAGTGGCGAAGTGCAATTGGTCAACACCGCCACCGCGTTTCCCGATACCTGGCTGCTATTCATCGAAGACACCGCCGGCCAGCTCGCGCCTTGGGCCCGCGACATCGACGCGCTCTTGCACTTGGCCCGGCGCTCGGGTCGCTTTGCCCGCGTGCGCCATATCGCCGTCGATCTCGGCCAATTCGAGCCCCGTCTGCCGGAGACTGGCAGCGGCTGTGCAAGTGCCAGCACGGATGCAGACCGTTTGGCCGAGCGCTTAGCTGAGTGCGGCCAACGCGGCAGTCCGCTCCTGGTTCTCGTCGTCACCGACGGTCTGGCACCCGCCATTGCTTCGGGCGGCCTGATGCGGGCTCTTGGCCACTTGCCCACCGATGCCCGCGTCGCCTGGCTGCATCCCTGGGGCACTCCCAAGCCGGCGCGCATGGCCAATACGCCGCTCTTGGGTCGCCTGCCCCGCGGCACGCCCGCCATCGTTTCTCAGCCCCTTGCCGCCGAGGTCGCCGCCGCCCTGGTGCCGCTATCGCCGGCCGGTCTGGCGCAGCTGGAGCCGTGGGCCCAGGGTCGCACGGCCCGCGGCCTCACTGGCGTGCAGCTGCCGTGCAAAAGGCCGCTGCGGGCGCCACCGCAATCCGTCCGCAACCGCCTGCGCGACTTGGGGCCGCGCGACGCGCAGGCCGATTTCGCCGCACGGGTCCGCCGCGTGGGCCAGAGCGCCGAAGCCGGCACCCGACAGCTCTTGGCCTTGGCCGCCGGGGTCCCCGGATACGTGGACTTGGAGCTATTCTGGGCCTTTGCCGGCCAGGGTCGGCAAGGCAACGGTGATCGCGGTGCCGCGGCGCTTACCACGGTGCCCATTGAGCGCTTTCATATCGCCCAGGCTTTGGCCTCGGGCCTGCTTGAGCGGACGCCATTGCCGACAGAGGCGCGGGCGGGAACCCAGCGCGGCGGCATTGTCGTGCGGTTTCGCGGTGATGAGCGCGAGGATACCCCGGTGCGGCGCGGGGTCCTGCGCTGGCTCGATCGCGAGCGTGCGGCCCAGTTGATCAAATTCTTGCTAGCCCACTTGCGCGACGATCCTGCGCGCGCCGATATGCTGGCGATTCCCTATCAATTGCTCGTATGCCTCGCGGGCGAAAGCAAGGACCCTGGCACCTTTCCTCTATCCTATGCCCAGCGATATGCCCTGCGCACAGTAGTTTATCTGGCGGATATCACTGTGCCTAAGAATATCATAGATATTCTAGACCCACCGACGCCGATAGCGACACCGAGTCCACCACTCTCTGGGGGCGAAGTTGACATGGCATCCATCCCGCCGGGCTGGTTTTTCATGGGTAGCTACCCAAGTGACAGCATGGCGCGCTTTAACGAAAAGCCGCGTCAGTGGGTGGGCATCAGCGGATTTCGCTGCATGAAGTATCCGGTCACACGACAATTGTGGAAAGAAGTCATGGGCCAAGAACCTGACGGTTGCTCGTGGCCAGACGGACCTGATAACGAACGGCCAGCCAATAACATAAATTGGTTTGAAGCGCGACAGTTCTGTAACCGTCTATCACAGCGCGAGGGTTTACGGCCGTACTACATGGTCGAGAATGGCGAACTACGACCGGGCTCAGGCGATGGCTACCGCCTGTTGACCGAGGCTGAGTGGGAGTATGCCTGTCGTGCGCAAACCACGACCAAATGGTGGTTTGCCGATGAGGATGATGAAGACACCCTCAAACAACATGTTTGGTACACAGAGAACACAAAAAAGCTCCAACCTGTAGGTCAAATGCCGGCAAACCCCTGGGGCCTATGCGATATGAATGGCAACATCTGGGAGTGGGTAGAAGACTGGTATGGCGAATATGAAGGGCGGCAACGCGTTATCAATCCCGAGGGGCGCGATAGCGGTACACGACGCGTGGTGCGCGGCGGTTCGGTGTGGGATTTGCCTGGTGCCCTGCGATCGGCGTTTCGTGCAGGGAGCATTCCGCACTACGCCTCCGGCCTCGTAGGTTTTCGATGTGCACGCGGTGATCGAAGTAATTTGCCGGCCAGAGCGGTTCGTCCTATGTATGTAGAGTCAGAGACTGAACCTGACCCTCCTGCCGTGGCACAAGGGCAGTTACGTAGCTCCAAGAATGAGGCATCTTTTCCACTCGCTGCGAGTACGTACTCGGCAGATGGTCGCTATGTATTATTGAGCAGAATACACTGGGGCATCATTTCGACCATATGGCACGCGCATGATACCTTTCAAAACGCGCCCGTCGTACTGAGAATCCTCAATGATGAGTGGGCCCATGATGGCAATTGGCGCAGTTGGTTCTTCCACTCAGCGCAAATCCAGGCACAGTTCGATCATCCGGGCATTATACGTGTTTTTGAGGCCCGTCGCGAAGAGCGCGGTTATTTCTATCGTGTGGAAGAATTTATCCCTCAAGGGACCTTGCGCGATGCGGTCAAGACCAAGAGAATGCAACCGAAGCATGCCGCTCGATTTATTCTAAGTCTCGCCGATGCGGTGGCAGAGATACATCAGCATGGCGAAATCCACGGTGACATCTGCCCCGAGGCTATTCTGATGGATAGCCTAGAGCAGGGAAAGATCAATTTCGCCGCCCTCGTGAATCACAGCCGAGCAATCAAGCGATGGCCATACGTGTATAGGCATTGGGGTATCTACGCTGCTCCTGAGTCGCAAGTTGACCCAAAAACCTGCGACGTTCGCACTGACGTATACGGGCTGGCTGCGACCATGATGTTTATCCTGCTCGGGCATGAATTACCGTACCATCCCGATCAACACATACTCGATATACTGCGCCAAATCGACTGTCCGCCGCGAATAAAGGACGCATTGCACACCGGACTTCAGCACGATCCACATCAGCGCCACCCCGATGTCGCGACCTTTGCAGTGGCCATCCGCGCCGCCAACGCCGCGCCAATTCGTCGCCCCAGAGCATCCAACGAACCCATCACCATCCCCATGACCGAGGTTCCTACCGGCGAGATGAACCTGAGCGGCACGGCAATCGGCAGGGTTCATTACCTCGACGATCAAGACCGTGACGATGCCGTCGAGGTAACCGGCTTTGCTATTGCCGAGACTCCCATCACCCAAGGGCAGTGGCAGGCCGTAACTGGCCACAACCCCAGCGCCCGCGGCCTCGGCATTGGCCCTGACTTACCCGTCAACCAGGTTTCGTGGCACAGTGCCATTGTCTACTGCAACCGCCTATCAGAGTTGCACGGTCTCGAACCCTACTACCGCATACGTGCCAAGCAGGTTCAATTCGAGGACACTGACGGCTATCGACTGCCCACCGAGATCGAGTGGGAGTATGCTTGTCGCGCCGGCTCGGATGCTGCGTACAGCTTTGGCAACGACGAAGACATGCTTGAGCAATACGCATGGTACATGGCCAACGCTGGTGGCCGAGTACGCCCGGTAGCAGGCAAAAAACCCAACGCCTGGGGACTTTACGACATGCACGGCAATGTCTATGAATGGTGCTGGGATCAGAGAACGTCCGCCAATTATCGCCAGCTATATGCCGCACGCGGAGGCGCTTACTATACCGACCATCGCCACTTGTGGTGCTCTACCCGGGTATGGACCAGTCCCATTGGCGATTTGGCTTCGGGATTCCGCATCGTGCGCAACACCCGCCGGTAGTCGCCCTCGCACGGTGACCGGCCCGGCTGCTTGAATCGATGCTTGAGTCGATACTTGAGTCCCGGAGGCCCCACAAGACCTACTGCAGCGACTCCGCTCCCGGTGCATTTCAGAAATATGCAATAACCGGCTATACTCGGGCCCATACCGCGACAGGAGATCTCCATTCATGCCGCCCACTGACCCCACGCTCCCCAGCCATTGTGCCCCCATACGGCGCGCACTGACCGACATGCTCTTGCGTCTGTGCGGCTCCGCCCGCGAAATGCACGACGCTCTTTGCCACAGCGACAGCTCCCTTCGCGGCGATCTACCGGACCCTCAGGCCATGGCGCCCAATACCTTCGCCGACCGCGCCGTCGACGTACTCCTGCGCCACCTGGGCTTCGAGCTCGACGCCATGTTAGACCAGCTCATTGCACGCCATCCGACCCACAAAGCCGATATCGAGCACCTTGAGCGCCTCAAATGGCCGTGCTCGTGCCTGCGGGCCCTGGCGCAAGCGGCGCCGGCCGATCGATTCGCGCCCCAACTCGGCCCCGCGCTCGCGCGCCACCTCAGGCAGCACATACCCTTTGCCGTCGACGACCTCAATGCCCTCGACCGTGGCGACCACGACGCCTTTGCCATCACCGCACGCCATCTCATCGCCCAGTGCCGCCGACCGGATCTCGATCCAAGACAAACCGCCATCGAACTCGTCCGCGAACTGATCGACGGACACGCAGACGCCGATACCGCCGGCTTCGACCCCCAGCCGCTCATCGCATGGCTATCCCGACACAGCGGGCAAGAACGCCCGGCTGCAGCCGGCCTCAAGGTGCTGGCCGCTCGCCTGGTCACCGACCGCCGCGGCGGCTATACCCTAGCCTGGTTGCGCGCGGTCCGGCGCGGCTGCCAGCCCGTCATCTTTCCCCGCTACAATCACCGCCACATCGATGATCCGGCCAAGTTATGGGCCGTTCTTCGCCCAGCCGTCGCCCGGCTGGTGCAGCGCCGATTCATCTCTGGCCCCGATCAACTACTACTGCGCATCGAAGTCGAATCGAGCCACGCGCTCGATAATTTTCATAAAATCACCGACCCCCGCGGCGGCAACGCCATGACGGGGACCTGGTTTCGCGCCGTCACCCTATGGCCGTGGGACTACGAGCCCTACGACGTCATCGGCCACCGCTACAGCGGCCCGTTGCATCGGCCCCACGATCCGGCCGACGGCCACTGCTCGGCCACCATGGCGGTGTGCTGCGCGCCCGCGCCCGCCGAACTCCTGCGCAAACGCCGGCAGCAGCGACCGACCGTGGTCTGCTCCGAGTCGGTCTGGCGGCCGTCCGATGCCGATGGACGCCCCCCGTGCTCACCGGCCGTGGATGCCCACGACACCCTGGCCCTATCCATGCTCGTCGACGGCGACGACGTGCGCGCCTTCGTCGACCACCTCTTTGCCAAACGCAATGAAATCGCCTTGGCCGACACCTTTATCGCAGCCCGCCACTGGCTCGATGCCGGCCGCGACATCCATTTACTGTGGACCGATCCCGATTATAGCGCCGAACCAATGCAGCTCGAATATCTGCCCTTCGCCGACACCTAGGCCTTTGACATGGAACCCCTATCATGACCGTATTGCCCCCCAACCGCGACAGCGACGATTCCCGAGACGGCGCTTCTGTGCCCCACTGGTACGTGTATCGCGATATCCCGGCCGACGATTCGTCGGGCCCCGATTCTCTAGGCCCCGAGTCATCGGGACCCGACGCGAACACCGAAGAACACGTATCCGCCTGGCTGGCCGACGCCCCACCGTGGCGGGCGCCCGGAAGCCCGTGGCACGAGCGCCCCGATCGGGTCGAGCGAACGCCGCCGCCGTTTCCCCAAGACGGCCCGGCCCGCCGCCGCGGCGCCCGCTACATCACCACCAACGGGGCCCGCGAGCTCGACGCCATCAACATCGCCCTGCGCTTGCGCCGGCCGCTCCTCATCAAGGGCGCCCCCGGACTGGGCAAGTCCAGCCTGGCATACAGCATTGCCTGGCGCCTCGGATTGGGCCTGCCCCTGCGCTGGGAAATCTCGTCGCGCACCACGCTCGTCGACGGCCTGTATCGCTACGACGCCGTCAGCCACTTGCAGGCAACGCGCAGCGCCGACGCCGACCAGCCCCCCGATATTGGCGAATTCATCACCCTGGGCCCCCTGGGCACTGCCCTCCTGCCCACCGAGAGGCCGCGGGTGTTGCTCGTCGACGAGCTCGACAAAGCCTCGTACGATCTGCCCAATGACTTGCTGCACGCATTTGAAGAGGGCGGCTTTGCCATCCAAGAATTACTGCGCACGGGCGGACAGACACGAGTCTTGCCGTATGATCACGGCGCAGGCACAGGCGACGCCAACAGCGCAGGCGAACGCGTCGTCGTCATCGGTGGCCGCATCCAAACCCATCACCATCCCGTGGTGATCGTGACCACCAATCAAGAGCGGCAATTTCCCGATGCATTTCGCCGCCGCTGCGTCGAACTCGAACTGCAACGCCCCGCAGACCCGATGGTGTGGGCCCGCATCGTCGCCGGTTGGTTTGGCGAAAGTATCGGCGACAGCGACACGGCAAAGTGGGACAGCCTGCTGGACAACTATGGCGAGCAGAATACCGATGTCCTGTTGCAGGCGCTCTTTCTCCAACGCCAAGGTGCGCATACGAGCGCAATCAAAAACACCCTCAAACGTGGAATAGAGGCCCAAGGAGACCTCATGGCCGATAAAGAGGGCGCATAGTCGTGGCCGATGGGTTCACCGAGTGGTTGGCCGACATGCGCCGGACGATACCGCATGCCGAACCGCGCGAACTGGCCGAGCTCTTGTGGTTGGGGGCCCGCATTGGACCGCAGAGTATCCCCTCAGCGCAGAAGCTGGATAAGACGGCGGGTCCTGTGGGCGAGCGGCTCAAGCCGACGCTGCCAACGGTATCAAATGCGCCGGGGTCGCCAGGGTCAACGCGAGACGGTGCTGAGATCGTCATGGGCGATAGCGGCGAGGAACCCGTCACCGCAGGGGACCGCGGTCCCGCCAGTGCCAGCCAAAAGCAAGGCGACGGTCGCACAAGTGATGGGCCGGCGGCAAACGCGGGCGAGCTACCAGCAACGAGAGCCCCCGCCACCCCGGCATCCGCCCTCCGCGGCCGACTTCGGCGCCCGGCCGCGCTGCCCCAGCAATTGGCTTGGGCTCGCGCCCTGCATCGCCTCGGACATCTGGCCGCCATCGGCCACCCTGCCCTACACGTCGAGGCCAGCGTCGACTTGAGCGCGCGCAGTGGCGAAATCCAATTTGTCACCACCGCCACCGCGCGTCCCGACACCTGGCTTGTACTATTGAAAGACACTGCCGGCCAGCTCGCTCCTTGGGCCCGCGACATCGACGCTCTCCTGCATTTGGCCCGCCGCTCGGGTCGCTTTGCCCGCGTGAGCCATTTCGCCGTCGATCTCGGCCAATTCGAACCCCGTCTGCAGGCGACCGGCGGCTGCCCTGCCAGTGCAAGCACGAATGCAGACCGTTTGGCCGAGCGCTTGGCTGAGTGCGGCCAACGCGGCAGTCCGCTCCTGGTTCTCGTCGTCACCGACGGTCTGGCGCCCGCCATTGCTTCGGGCGGCCTGATGCGGGCTCTTGGCCACTTGCCCACCGATGCCCGCGTTGCCTGGCTGCATCCCTGGGGCACCCCCAAGCCGGCGCGCATGGCAAATACGCCGCTCTTGGGTCGCCTGCCCCGAGGCGCGCCCGCGATCGTTTCTCAGCCCCTTGCCGCCGAGGTCGCCGCCGCCCTGGTGCCGTTATCGCCTGCAGGCCTGGCGCAACTGGAACCGTGGGCCCAGGGCCGCACTGCTCGCGGCCTCACCGGCGTGCAGCTTCCGTGCAGAGGCCCACTGCGGGTGCGACGGCAACACGGCCGCGACAAACGGCAAACCTCCAGGCACAGTATCCCGCAATCTGATCTCGCCGAACGGGTCCGCCGCGTGGGCCAGAGCGCCGAAGCCGGCACCCGACAACTCTTGGCCTTGGCCGCCGGGGTCCCCGGATACGTGGATTTGGAGCTATTTATGGCCTTTGCCGGTCAAGGTGAACAGGCCGACAGCCATGGCGCCGCCGCAGCGCTTACCACCGTGCCCATTGAGCGCTTTCACATCGCCCAGGCACTGGCCTCGGGCCTGCTTGAGCAGACACCATCGTGGGCGGAGCCGCAGGCGGAAGCGCAGGCGGGCGCCGACCGCGGCGGCATCATCGTGCGATTTCGCGGTGATGACCGCCAGGATACGCCAGCGCGGAGCGGGGCCCTTCGCTGGCTCGATCGCGAGCGCGCGGCCCAGTTGATCGCATTTTTACTCGCCCACTTGCGTGATGATCCGACGCGCACCGATATGCTGGCGATTCCCTATCAATTGCTCGTATGCCTCACTGGCGAGGACAACACTTCAGACGCCTTCGAAGACTGCCCCCTATCCTATGCCCAGCAATGTGCAATACGCACAGTGATTGACGTGGCAGACCTTAATACCTCTCCGGCAGTGCAGCGATTTTTGTCTAGAAGCCGAATCGCCGCACGATCATTGGCTACACAGGGGAGATACCTCGGGCATGGGAGATACCGTTTGATACGCCGCATTGGAGGGGGCGTATTCTCCACAGTGTGGCGTGCACGCGACAAGCGGACCGGGGAACTCGTCGCCATCCGCATCTTGCGCCCCATGTGGGCAGAGAAAGAAGCTTGGCGCTCCTGGTATCATCATTGGGCACGAGTACAGTCTACGTTTCAACACCCAACGATGATACGCATACTCGAACCGTACGGCCAAGAAAACAATATATGCT
>JAAUYH010018713.1_pt1 | contig 10503 bp, 11 predicted proteins | sample 7278061 | NCBI WGS metagenome assembly JAAUYH01 (sample SAMN14350203, study PRJNA611818) | marine sediment metagenome | isolation source: surface marine sediment (0.6m) | place: French Polynesia: Moorea | collected 2018-08 | reverse complement strand
CCATTGCTAAGGCTGATAAAGTCGTGGTTTTAGAACATGGACGAATTGTGGAACAGGGTAATTATCAAGAGTTGCTCAAACTGCGGGGTAAGCTTTGGCAATATCACAAAACTCAGTATGAGATGTAGGGAAGAAGTTGACGGGTGACGGTTGACGGGTGACGGTTGACGGGTGACGGTTGACCGTTGACGGTTGACGGTTGACGGGTGACGGTTGACGGTTGATAAGTTGTCACGCATTTAAATTGTATATGTGTGTTTGACTGACAAAATGTTAAATCTTCTTTCCCCCTGCCCCCTGCGATTGGATATACAAACTAGATGCATAACAGCTTAGTCAAAATTTCTTCTCCTTGTTTCCCTTATCTCCCTGCTCCCTTTTCTATCTCAGAAATATTTATCTGCAATGTAAATTATAAATTACAAACATGATACCTCATATAGGAATTGAACAGCCTTTAGTTAGCGTTATTATTCCCACATATAATCGCTGTCATTATCTCCAAGAAGCGATTGATAGTGCAATTAAACAAACCTATCAAAATATTGAAATTATTATTTATGATAATTGTAGTATTGACCATACCCAAGAGATAGTTGAATCATGCTTAGATGACAGAATTAAATATTGGCAACATACCGAAAATATTGGCATGTTTGCTAATCAAATGCACGCTTTTAAAATGGCACAGGGTAAATATATTGCCAGTTTACATGATGATGATATTTGGGAGCCAGATTTTTTAGCAAAATTAGTCCCTGCTTTAGAAACTTCTCCTAATTTAATTCTTGCTTTTTGCGATCAATACATCATTAATAGTGAAGGTAATATTGATGATGTGGCAACGGAAAGATATACAAAAGCTTACAAAAGGCATCTACTTCAAGAAGGAATTTACCAACAATTTGATCAAATTGGTCTGATTAATAAATCTATCCCCACTGCTGCTGCTTGTGTGATTCGTAAGAATTTGATTAGTTGGGATATCATTCCTGCAGAAGTTGGTGGAATGTGGGATTTATATTTAACTTATTTATGTTGTACTTCTAATTATGGAGCCTACTATTGTCCGGAAAGATTAGCTAACTATAGAGAACATCTATATACAGATACCATGTTAAGTGGACATCGAGATGCTCAAGCCAAAATCCGCAAAGCAAAAAGTGAAATTTTTTGCTATCAAAAATTTATGGAAGATGGGAGGCTAAAGGAGTTTAATTCATATTTTCAACAAAAATGGTTAGAGGCTCATACCACTTTAGCAATTGGCTTACTCAGAATTGAACAAGTAAAGGCAGCTAGATACTATGTTTGGAAGGCCATTCAAGCACAGGCATTTAATTTAAGAAATTTAGCAACACTTACCTTGAGTTATACTCCTCGTTCAATTACAAATCAATTACTAGGAGTCTCAAAATAAGTCTATATTCTGTATTTTTTAGCAAAAATAAGGCTTTTAAAGCATCCTGAGGTGTTATGTGAAACTATGTATTGTGACCCATAAACTCAAAAAGGGAGATGGACAAGGAAGGGTTAATTATGAAGTGGTTAAAGAAGCTCTAAATCGCAATCATCAATTAACGTTAATTGCCAGTGAAATCGCACCAGAAATTCAATATCAGTCAGATATCACAGGTATTTACATTCCTGTTAAAGGTATTCCTACAGAATTACTGAAAAATTTACTATTTTCCCAAAAAAGTACTGCTTGGTTGCGTCAACATCGCCAATCCTTTGATATCATTCAAGTCAATGGTGCGATTACAGTCACAAATGCTGATGTCAATGCTGTGCATTTTGTCCACAGTTCTTGGTTAAAGTCACCTGCTCACATTTCCCAGATTCGTCGAGATTTATATGGTGCTTATCAGTGGTTTTATACTGCTGTAAATGCAACTTGGGAAAAAAAATCTTTCCAACAAGCAAAAGTGATTGTGGCTGTATCCCAGAAGGTAAAGGACGAATTAGTAAATATTGGCGTACCACCTAACAAAATACGAACAATTATTAATGGGGTGGATTTAGAAGAATTTACTCCCGGTAACACTTCCCGCACCCAATTAGATTTACCAGAGAATGTACCCTTGGCATTATTTGCAGGGGATATTCGCACAACTAGAAAAAATTTAGATACCATCCTTCATGGTTTGGTAAAAGTCCCCAATCTACATTTAGCAGTGGTGGGAAGTACGGAAGGTAGTCCTTTTCCTAAATTAGCCGCTGACTTGGGATTGGGAAAGCGAGTGCATTTTCTGGGATATCGTCGGGATATAGCTGAGATTATGCGGGCAGCTGATGTATTCGTTTTTCCCTCCCGTTACGAAGCTTGTACCCTGGTATTATTGGAGGCTATGGCTTCCGGATTGCCCGTAATTACCGCAACTGCTACGGGTGGTGCGGAATTAGTCACATCAGAATCGGGAATAGTTTTACCAGATTGCAATGATATCGATGGTTTAAGTACAGCTATGTCATCCCTAATTAATGATTCCCGGCTCATGGAGAGCATGGGGAAAGCAGGGCGGAGTATCGCTGAACAACATAGCTGGAAAATTATGGCGCAAACCTATGTGGATTTATTTGAGGAGTTGAATCAAAGATGAAAAACACAGTTCTGATTCCAACTTATCGCCGTCCCCTAGATTTATCATGTTGTCTGTTAGCAATTCAAGCACAGACTAAACCAGCTTTTCAGGTAATTGTAGTAGTTCGGGATACGGATACAGAAACTTGGCGATTTTTGTCAGAATTTGATCCTGGAAATTTACCGTTAGAAATTGTCACAGTCCCAGCTCCGGGGGTGGTAGCAGCTCTTAATGCTGGGTTAGGGGCGGTGAAGGGTGATACTGTTTCTATTACTGATGATGATGCTGCCCCCCATCCTACTTGGTTAGCAACAATTAGCGATCGCTTTATTAATGATAATACCATTGGTGCTGTGGGGGGAAGGGATTGGATTTATCAGCACAATCAATTAGAAGATGGTTCCCGTGAAGTGGTGGGAAAGGTGCAATGGTTTGGACGAGTTATTGGTAATCATCATTTAGGGGTAGGAGAAGCCAGGGAAGTTGATGTGCTCAAGGGAGTAAATATGAGTTTTCGCAGTTGTGCGATTTCTGATTTACGTTTTGATGAGAGAATGCATGGTACGGGAGCACAGGTACATTTTGAATTGGCTTTCTGTTTGGCATTAAAACGATTGGGTTGGAAGTTGATTTACGATCCTCAAATCAGGGTAAATCATTATCCTGCAAAGCGTTTTGATGAAGATAAGCGTCAGCAATTTCACCAAGTTGCTTTTATTAATGCTGTGCATAATGAAACTTTGGGCTTATTGGAGTATTTTTCTCCCCTAGGAAGGTTAGTATTTCTGATTTGGGCGGTGTTGGTAGGAACTAGGGATGGGTTGGGTTTTGTCCAATGGTTACGTTTACTCCCCAGTCAGAGGGGTTTGGCTACCAAGAAATGGTTGGCTTCTGTAGAGGGACGTTGGCAAGGTTTTTGTACTTGGAAGCAATGGGATATGCATCCCGTAAAGTTTTTTGGATTGTCTCATACAAAGGACGCATTTAGACACCGGAAGTAGCTTCCTGAAGGGTAGACGCAAAGATTAAGTAGGGTGGGCATTGCCCACCTTACCTTTTGTGTTGTAACTAATTTTATACATACGCCATTAAGTATAAATCCTACGATTCAAAATCTAAAATCCAAAATCTAAAATTGAATGACTTTTTCCCCTCATTATCCAAATACTAATACTTCTCCCCAACAGCAATCGACTTTAGGTTGGTTGGCGATTGGGGCACTTATTTTATTAACAACTGCTTGTACTATTGTTGGTGCTGGCAGCATTATTCGTCCACTCTTTCCTCTGACAACTTTAATTGTTGGCTTGTTTTTATACTGGCGTTATCCAATCCTATATGTAGGTTTTACTTGGTGGATTTGGTTTCTCACTCCTTTGGTACGCCGTCTTGTAGATTATCGTAGTGGTTGGGTAGATCCGAATATTATCCTCCTGGCACCATTTTTAGTTACACTGATTTCTGGTATCACCTTGATTAAATACCTACCCAAATCCTACCGCATGGGTGGTTTCCCCTTTGTAATGGCGATTTTTAGCGTCTGTTATGGGTTTATGGTAGGGCTAATTTATTTTGATAAGGTACTAGTCTTTCGCACTACCTTAGATTGGCTCACCCCAATTTTGTTTGGGTTCCATTTGTTTGTGAATTGGCGCAACTATCTGCAATATCGGCGCAATATCCAAAATGTCTTTCTATGGGGAGTGTTGGTTACGGGTATATACGGTGCCTTGCAGTATCTTCTAGCACCAGAATGGGATAGATTTTGGCTGATCCAAACTAAGCTTACCACCTTTGGAGATCCAGAACCATTAGGGATTCGGGTATGGAGTACCATGCACTCCCCTGGTCCTTTTGCATTAGTAATTATGGCAGGATTAATATTATTGTTCAGCAGTCAACACTTCCTGCGTATTTTTGCTTCCGTGGCGGGTTACTTGGCATTTTTGTTGAGTATGGCTCGTGCTGCTTGGGGAGGCTGGTTAGTAGGAGTAGTTTTCTTACTAACTAATCTCAAACCCAGATTACAAATGCGGTTGATGGTGACTATTTTGATAATGGCATTGTGTGTAGTGCCCTTAGCCAATATTGAACCATTTTCGGAAGTGATTAGCGATCGCTTTCAAACTTTTACTAATATAGAACGAGACCAGAGTTTCAGCGATCGCTCAGACAATTATGAAAAGAATCTCAACATTGCTCTATCCAAGGTATTTGGTAATGGAATTGGTGGTACTTGGACAGTTGATCGGGATGGGAAGTTAATTGCAATTGTCTTGGATAGTGGTATTTTAGATACGTTTTTTTCCTTGGGTTGGTTTGGTGGAATTCCCTATCTAGGTTCAATTTTGCTGATATTATATGAATTATTTCAAGGTAGTGAAGGACGTAGTGATTCTTTTGCCAGTGCTTCCCGTTCTATTAGTGTGGCGATTGTCTTTCAGTTAATTTTTAGTAGTTTGATGATTTCCCTAGCTGGTGTGGTATTTTGGAGCTTTCTCGGCATGGGGATGGCAGCAAAGAAGTATCATCAATATCAACGAGTTTACTTTGAAAATAAGCAAGAAAAATTGATATAATATAAAATCAAAAAATGTTTAAAATACATAAAATTTTAAGGGTACGGTTTCTGCACCCTTACTAACGGGACTTGGACTTTTCTTGTAATTTAGTTTCCACTATATTTTCAATTTTTTCCTCATTCACTTTTTCGTCAACCACTTTATTTATCTCTACTGTGACTTCTTCTTTTATCGTTTCTGTGACTTCTTTTTTTACTGCTGTCACCTCTTCATTGACAACATTTTTTATTGTCTGAGTGGTTTTTGTCGCAGCTTCTGTCGCAGCTTCTGTCGCAGCTTTTTTAACTGTTGTTGTTACATCTTTTATTTTTTGCTCCCCTTCTGCTTTTACAGCTTTTACTTCTTTCTGACCTTCTGCTTTTACAGCTTTTACAGCTTCGTCCTTGGATGCTTGGAAGATGCCAAAGAAGGCGGTATTACCTGATAAAGCAACCATGATTGAGATAAAGGCAGTTAATAGAGGATTATTAAATTTCTGTTGATTATCATTTTCTAAATCTAACTTTTCCTTAACTTGTTTGTATATACGATGGGCATATATATCTTCTGTATCTAGTTTCTGAAGTAGATGCTTGAGTTCTTGATTCTCCTGATTTAAAGCTGCAACTTCTTTTTCTAAAGCAGCCATTCTGTCTAGGTTCTCGTCGAATTCAGATGATTGGATATTTTTATCATTCATTTTTTTGATGGGTAAATAAATTTATTTTGGTAGTATTATACACATAATTCATCAAATTATAGCGCTACGTCCAAGTAATAAGTAATAAGTAATAAGTTTACTATTCATAGGTTTCAGCCTTCAACAATGTCTTAACATATATGCCTAGTGCTATATAATATTTTATTGCAACGATTCATGACAAATAAAAACCCCGACTTCTTTAATAAGTCGGGGTTCTATCAATTGCTAACTTACAACTCAAATATGATTGCCATATTTATCTCTGTAATCAGCAGGTATAATTGAAAATTAACCTAGATTAACTTTCACAACTTTGTTCTGTTCTTCAACTGTTTTGGGTAGTGTTAATTTCAAAATACCATCTTTATAATCAGCAGTGACATTAGTATTTTGAATCCGTGTAGAGAGGGGAATTACACGCTGAAACTTACCATAATAAAATTCACTTCTGGTACTACCATTTGCTTCTGATTTAGTTTCAGATTTACGTTCACCACTGATAGAAACTGCATCTTCTGTAACTTGAATATCCAGGTCTTTGGCTTCTATCCCTGGTAGTTCCACTTTGAGATGAATAGCCTCGTCTGTTTCTGCTATTTCAGCAGCAGGAGTCTTAAAAGAATTGTGCAAATCTTTTAAATCTGTGGGGACAAAATCATCAATTAAGCGATGAAAACGGCGTTCTAGACTATCAATTTCTTTCCAGGGGTTATAACGTACTAACATCATATTTCTCCGTTTATTTTTTTCTTAATTGCTGGGTTTAACTTGTCGCTTTGATTATTATCTTAGGGGTAGTTATAAATAGTGCATATTCGGTTTTTATCACTTAATTAATAATGATTGCCGAACGGAGAAATAAATACTATTAAATGTACGGTTAACTGTAAAATTATGAGTACGGTTAATTGGAAATACTAATATTATGGGAAGTCAAGAAAATTGGGAAAGCACAAGTGATGCAGCCGTCGCCGAAGCCTCTTCCCTCAACTCAGAACAGTATCAGAAAAAGATGCGGCGACGAAAAGAAGTGCAGGAAAAACGTATTGCCCAAGCATTGCCAAAAAAAGGCTTAATTATCGTCAATACTGGTAATGGCAAAGGGAAAACTACCGCAGCCTTGGGAATGGTATTGCGATCGCTCGGTCATGGGTATAAGGTAGCAATTGTCCAATTTATAAAGGGAGCATGGGAACCCTCGGAAAAAAAGGTATTTGATTTGTGGCAAGATCAGTTAGAATTCCATGCTATGGGTGAAGGCTTTACCTGGGAAACTCAAGATCGCGATCGCGATACTGAAAAAGCACTGGCTGCTTGGCAAAAAGCATTAGAGTATATCCGCAACCCAGAATTTCAACTGGTATTATTAGATGAAGTGAATGTGGCTCTGAAACTTGGTTATCTCCAGGCTGAGGACATTTTAACTGGATTAGAACAAAAGCCTGACGATAATCATGTCATTCTCACCGGTAGAGGTGCGCCACAGGCTCTAATTGACGCAGCTGATTTAGTTACAGAAATGAATTTAGTTAAGCACCCCTTTCGAGAACAAGGGGTAAAGGCACAACCAGGGATAGAATTTTAATTTTCAATTGTATAGCACTACCAAAGCGCGTTAGGACATTTTTGAATTTCAATACTGCATGAATAATTAAGCCTTTAGCCTGAAAATATGTCCTAACCTAAAAGCGTAGTGCTATAATACCAATTTCCTAAATTCCGGCTACAGATAATGCGTCAAGAATAAAATCATATCCTGTAACAAAAGCAATGGTTGCTTGACCAAATGTAGCCAGAATATTATCTAAATTTTTTCGTAAAAAATCTAATTTATCAACAACTTTATGTTTCAACATTTTTTGATTTCTTGCCACAATATTTCAATAGGATTTACTTCGGGACAGCAAGGAGGTTGAAACAATAAAATGAACTTAACTTAGAACATGGCTTAACTTAGGAAGATAATTTTTATACTATGCTTATCTAAATAAACAAAGAATCAGAGATTATGGACGCATTAAAACTAATAACAGCGACAAAAACATCCTTAGATGGGATTAAACTTCTATCTCAATACGCCGCAGAAATAAAAGATACACAAAAGCATGGCGAATTTATGCGTATTATTGGTCAACTCAGCATCGAGCTAGCAGAAACTCAAATGAAGCTAGCTGAACAAATACAAAATGACCTTGATAATAAGCAGAAGATAAAAGCTTTAGAAGAACAGATAAAAGAACTAAATAACTCAGAAAACAAAGTAATTTTAAAAGATGAGTTTTACTACAAGGAAAATGGAGACGGACCTTATTGTACAAATTGCTATGACAACAATAAAAAATTGATAAGGGTAAAGAAGATAGTAGGAGGAATAAAGATGCAGCAATGTCCAACGTGCAAAACAGTGCACTCTTACAGCTAATTAACCTGAGTTCGGGATAAGCTGAAACCCCTATTGTAATGTTGATTGATTCTGGCATCTGTCAAGGTGCTTACGTCATTTGGGGCAGTTAACGGTGAATAAACCTTCTTAACCCGAACTGAGGCTAAATTAAAACCATATTTACTGCCTAAATTTACTCCTTCAATAGCAAGTAATATAAACTACCATTACCACCTGTAACGCCAGCTCTCCTACCTGCTAGATAACCCGAACCCATGAAGTAGTCAACCCTACCTGGAGTCTTAATGGCACTACCAGTATCTTGATCTAGTACAAAGCGACTTACCCGCCGATATCTCAAGCGTCCGCCACTAGCTGGATAAGGAAAAGAAGCATTGACTATTGCTAGTGCTCCTGGAGGCATGAGAGATTTATCTGTAGCGATGGAACGCTCAGGGGTTACAGGAACCCCTAGACTACCTGTAGCAGGTTTCCCATTAGTTTCTTTGAAGAAGACAAAGCGTTCCCATCGAGGGAAATAAGTATTCATTTCCAGGGGATTACTCTTAAAAAAGGCAACTACCTCGGGTAAGGTCAGTTTATTTAACGGTAGCTTACCATCCTTTGCCAGTTCCTTACCAATACTTGTCCAAGGGTAGTCTGTAGCACCTGCATAACCAACAGAAGTTGTTTTACCATTAGTTAGTTTCAAGGTAGCAGAACCCTGAATATGAACCATATAAGCATCTAAGCGATCGCGGAACCAAAATAATTCCAAACCACTTATAGGACTTTTCTTACCCAGCAAAGCATCTTTTCCTTCTAGCTCTACCCTAGTGGGGTGGGGTGTAGCCCATTGCTTAAAATCCGGTGGTACTCTATACAGTGGATATTTATATTCGGCAGTACGAACCCTACTAGCTTGGTAAACTGGCGCATAGTAGGCAGTAAACTTAACAGTGCCTTTGTTGTCATTACCTACGGATTTATAAAATGTAAACTCCCGACGCACAGCATCTTGTAATTGAGAAGCTGACTTGGAATTGACTACCAACTGGCGAAAACGCACCAAGCTACGAATTACACGCTCACGGGTAATTCCCTGCACCGGATAATTCTCATAAGCCTGAATTGCCTTCTTCGCTTTTCTCAGATAATACAGACTATTATCAATGGATTTTACCAAAGCCCAGCGATCGCCTGCTTTGCCTTTACCTTGACCGCCCCAAAAAATTTGGCTATCCCACCCCAAACAAGCGTGTCGAGGTCTACAATTATTACTCAACGGTAGTATTTTTAATGGGGGTGGTGTCTCAACTTCCTGTGACTCTTCTGGAAACTGTAACTGTGGTTGAGTAGGTATTGATAGTGGTGGGGACTGCTGAGTTCCCTGTGCTACAGCTGACCAAACTGGGTAAGCCAGAATAGCACCCAAACTCAAAGACAGTAAACCAAGTTTTTTTCTCATATTTTACGTAAATCTTTCTACACTAGAGCTAAATATTGGTTCTACTCGAATTGCCGAAATCCGAGACGGACGCACTACCATGTACTCCCCCTGAATGGTTTTTATGGGCACATTAATAAAATCTTCAGAAGTACATTTGGGAACTAGTTCACTACTATACCATTTCTGAAAATCTTGAATATTAGGAAAACGCACTTCTTCCTGATGACCACCTTCTAGAAATAGGTAGACCGCATATTCACTTGGAGTTCTAGGCATAAGATTGAATCATTTACAACATATCCAATCCATTGTTAACCACATTACCCCGGAATGGGAAGAGTAAGTATTCTATACTTGGGAAGATTCAGTACAAGATAAAAATAATGATTTTTTTGTTACTCATACCTATTGCCTAGGACGGTAGTTGATATGGAAACAGTTCCCAATTTTTGCAAGTCGGTGTGAAGGAGATTTCCAGAATGGAAAGGTTGCTGGTGTACCTCATATGAGTGGGAAATACTATATTCCACATTCCGCAGGTTCATTAAGTAGGTAGGTGTTGAAAATTGTCTAGGAGTTTCGCATTGACAGAATTCTGAAAATGTGGGTCAGGATGCGATCGCTAATAGGAGGTGGTCTGCCTTTAGCAGCGCGAAGCGCCATGTTAAAGGCATGATCTTAGGAGTTTCGCATTGACAGGAAAACCTAAATAGGGCTTGCTGAAAAAGTCTTTTGGTGAGGGTAGGGAGTAGGGAGTGGCTCACAAGGGTAGGTTTTTAACATTTCGGTTGAGGCTAGACTTGGGAGATTAGAAGACAGGT
>JAAUYH010243898.1_pt1 | contig 10505 bp, 13 predicted proteins | sample 7278061 | NCBI WGS metagenome assembly JAAUYH01 (sample SAMN14350203, study PRJNA611818) | marine sediment metagenome | isolation source: surface marine sediment (0.6m) | place: French Polynesia: Moorea | collected 2018-08 | reverse complement strand
TTTTAATCAGCCCCTAGGATATGTTTGTGGGGAATTTATCGGAGATACTCGAAAAGGAATGGTTAAAGCTAGTGAAAATACTGAGTTAGAAATGACCTTTCACTTCGATCATATTTTTGGAGATCAAACTGTTAAAGCAGAAGAAGACATTAACCAAAATGCCTTGGGCTTTCAACCTCTGGCAAATTTAGCTGACTCTAACGACTTAAAATTAGGTCAAAAAGATTTATCCCAAAAATTATCTTCGGAAGCATATCAAACATTGGAGAATGCGATCGCTGGAATCGGTCATGTGGGAGAAGGACACTGTAGCATCGTCAAGTAGCAGCATCAGAAAATTAAGAATTAATTAAAATTTGGAGATGATCGAGGAATAAGATGAAAAATTGGCAAATTTTGCTGGTGGTGGCATTAAGTTCTTTCAGAACAGAGCCATTATTGGCTCATGGGGCAAAAATCGAATACGGTAACACCAATGCAATTATCATTAGAGCTACCTACGACGATGGTACACCAATGAAGCAAGCTCAAGCAGTAGTATATGCTCCAAATGCCCCAACTGTTCCTTGGATTAAAGGAATTACCGATCAAAAAGGACAATTTACTTTTATTCCAGACCCTTCAATATCTGGGAATTGGGATATTAAGGTGCGTCAGTCAGGACACGGCAGTATTATAAGTATTCCCATCCAAGAAGGAGTAATTGCGTCTGAAAACAAGCCAGAAATTGCTGGAGTTAAATTGTTAGCTAATAACAGTAATTTAACTTATTTACAAAAAATTATGATGGCTGCTCTTGGTATTTGGGGCTTTATTGGTACTGCTTTATTTTTCTCTCGTAAACCAGTAACCGAGAAGACATAGGAGAATCAGAGAAGTATGGTCAAAAGAACCACTAGCTATATGCGAAGCGGTTATCCGAAGGTGTATCCTTTAGGGATCCTTTAGGACTAAGCACTAACAACCAACTACAAACCACTAACAATCAACAATTACAATGCACATTCCCGACGGTTTAATTCCTCCCAGTGTTTGTATTACTGGTTACGCTCTAACTGGTGGTATGACTTGGTATGCGCTGCGGGAGATTAAGAAAGACTTAAATCCTCAAGCTAATATTCCCAAAGCTTCTCTGTTAACCGCAGCTTTTTTCGTCACATCTTTGATTCATATCCCAATTCCCCCCACTAGCATTCATTTGATACTTAATGGCATGATGGGTGCTATTTTGGGCTACTATGCCTTTCTAGCTATCCCTATTGGCTTGTTTTTTCAAGCAGTGATGTTTAATCACGGAGGAATATCAACTTTAGGAGTCAATACAATTATTATGGGAGTTCCTGCGATCGCAGCCTATCACTTATTTAGACTTCGAGAAAGATTTACTCATCAAAGGGAATTGTGGACAAAAATATTAGCTTTTGGCAGTGGTGCTTTGGCTTTACTCCTTTCCGCCACTCTATTTGCTGTGATTGCAATTTCTAATATCCCACCAGAAGTAAATGCAGTAACAGAAAGAAATGCTATTTATGTCTCTTTGATCACCTATAGCATTCAAGCCGTCATTGAAGGAATGGTATCAGTTATGTTGGTTTCTTTTCTGGAAAAAGTCAAACCAGAACTACTGAATATTTAGTTAGTAAAACTAAATTTACAAAGTATTAACTTATTTATAGTTAACTAATGAAATTAGCAATAGATCGTTATGCTTATTTAGATTCGCCAATTCATCGTTGGCAGCAAAACTATAAGCTAGTAGGGCTTTTGGGCTTAATTTTCGCTTTTGCGTTTATTCGCAGCCTGATTTTATTACCTATAATTATTATCATCACAGGAGCAATCTTTTTCTTATCTGGGCTACCATTTTCTTATTTACTATCCCGTTTAAAATATCCAGGCTGGTTTATTTTAGCAGTGGTATTTTTATTACCTTTTATGGTAGGGAAAACTGTATTATTTCAATGGGGTGAATTAAGTTTAAAATTAGAGGGCTGTGAAACTGCTGCTATTATTGTGGTGCGTTTTTTTTGCATCCTAACCATTAGTTTAGTATTATTTGGGACTGCTCCATTTTTAAGTAGCGTTAAAGGATTGCGGTCTTTAGGATTGCCTCCAGTAATTGTAGATATGACTTTACTTTCTTATCGTTATTTAGAAGAAGTGGGAGCAATGGTCGATACCATGGAAAGAGCGATGAAGCTGAGAGGCTTTGATAAGCATAATTTTCAATATCGTAATCTCCAAGTTTTAGCCAGATTAATTGGTAGTTTACTAGTCAGAAGTTATGAAAAATCAACACGCATTTATCAGGCAATGATTTTAAGAGGTTATGGTTATAAACGAGCCAATGATGAGTACTCAAAACAAATATCAATAAATAAGCAAAACTACCGAGATTTATTTGCAACTGGATTAACTTTAACTATAGCTATAAGCTTGTTAGGGTTGGATTTATTTTTTGCAATTAGGTAAATTATGATTTACTATCTCGTATTTTAAGTGAACTAGAGACATCAGTATTAGGGAATATTCAATTAATGAAAGAGTTAACCCGCACCAGTAGCAAATTATCTCAAAAAACCGCAGATATTACAGCGACGAATGTATCCTTTAAATATAATCAGGGACGCTCCATTTTAACTGATGTTAACTTCAGTATTTTGACAGGCGAAAAGGTTGGTTTGATTGGAGCTAATGGTGCAGGAAAAACAACTTTGTTTTTAACAATTTGTGGTATTCTGAATCCTTCTTATGGAGAAGTAAAAATATGCGATCGCGTAGTCAAAACAGGGGAGTTTCGTCCTGAAATTGGATTAGTATTTCAAAATCCTAGCGATCAATTATTTTGTCCGACAGTAAGGGATGATATTGCTTTTGGTCCCGAAAATATGGGATTTTCTCCCGAAATAGTACAAGAAAGGGTGGAAACTGCTTTATCTCTTACGGGTGTATCTCACTTAATAGATCGTATTCCTCACCATCTCTCTGGAGGGGAAAAATGTATGGTAGCGATCTCATCAGTGTTAGCAATGCAGCCTCAGATTATTCTTTATGATGAACCCAGTGCTAATTTAGATTTAAAAGCTAGACGCAGACTTATTAGATTTCTCGAAGTTTCTCCCGAAACTGTGGTTATTTCTTCCCATGATTTAGAATTAATTTTAGAAGTATGCGATCGGGTAATTCTATTAAATCAAGGAAGAGTAATTGCAGACGGAAATCCTCAAGCCATTATGAGCGATCGCAATTTAATGGAAAGTAATAACTTAGAAGTTCCTCATTCTCTAACTCATATTCATTAAAATTCCCCAACTGCGGAGAATTGGGGTTTATCTGTAGAAAAAATCAGCCTATTTGACCAATAATATCTTGGGCATGGCTATCAGTCTTAACTTTTTCGTCTACATGACTAATTTTGCCCTCTGCATCAATGATGTAGGTGACTCTTTTTGCATAACCCATACCATTGTATTCGCCATAGAGGTCATAGGCTTTAGTAATAGTACCGTCTTTATCCACTAGAAGTTGAAAAGGTAAGCCATATTTTTCTTTAAACATTTTATGAGATGCTTGATCATCCATACTGACTCCCAAGACAACTAAGTCTTTATCTTGATATTGTTGGTAGTTATCACGGAAACTTTGAGCTTCTTTGGTACAACCAGGAGTATCATCTTTGGGATAAAAATATAAAACTACTACTTTTCCCTGAAAGTCTGATAGAGCAACTGGGTTTCCTTGATCGTCAACAGTATTAAAATCAGGAGCTATGGTTCCAACAGCTAATGGCATAAATCTATATCCTTAAATTGCAGATGTCACATTATTAATCATAAAACCAACCTGCTATTTTAAAATACTCGGTCTAATACCATAATTACGATATCGCCAATAATCCTCTAGTATACGATTGTGATCGAAACACAGATTCTGAGGGATTTTCCATTGGTGAAAAATGCCAACATTCTTAGCATCATCTGCAGCAATCGGGTTTCCTTTGGCAGTGGCAATAAATACTAGTGCGATGGTATGTTTACGAGCATCCCGTTTGGGGTCAGAATATAGTTGGAACTGTTCTACAAGTTTTATATCTAAACTAACTTCCTCTTTTGCTTCACGAATTGCAGCAGTTTCCGCCGATTCTCCATAGTCCATAAATCCCCCAGGAATTGCCCAACCATAGGGAATATTGTTTCTTTCAATCAGAATAATTGGTCTGTGAGGTAAATCAACCAATTCAATAATAATATCTACTGTAGGTGCTGGATTACGGTAATTTGTCAAGTCTCTTTGCTCCAATTCAATACGGTAATTGGACAATCATTATAAAGGTAATATTTATCTAGCTAGTTTAGAGAATGGGAATTATATCAAATCACTAAATGTTTGCTCAGCAATTCTCATTTTGGAAAAAAAAGGGAATTGAGTTCTCTATGAGAATTGCTGTATCTACCTCAACTTTACTAACTCTAAAAAATAAACATAGTTAAAAGAATTAAAGCTAAAATAAAACTACAATTAAATTTTGTAATCTTAGCTTAATTATCCCTTTAAATATGGTCATTATTACCAAGGCAAATTTTGACCATCCCAAGAAAAAAACTCTCCACTATTCCTCATATCCAATCCCGCCATAACTGATAATAACTGAGTGACGGTACGTTCAGTAGAAAATAACTTTTCTGGGGGAACATTTTTTTGAAAAGGTTGGGATAGGCGGGTATCTGTTGTACCTGGATGGAGAGCGACTACTATAGTTTTGGGACATCGGCGACTATATTCGATAGATATAGTTTTAATAAACATATTTAAAGCTGCTTTGGAAGCACGATAACCATACCAACCACCAAGACGATTATCGCCAATACTACCTACTTTTGCAGAAATACTAGCAAACATACTACCTTCTTTATGACGCAACAAAGGCATAATATGTTTAGCTAATAATACTGCGCCTATGCTATTTATTTGGAAATAACGTAGCAGATTATCAGAATTAATTTGTCTGAGGCTTTTTTCTGGTTGAAAATCTCCATCATGTAAAATACCCACACAATAAATAACTAGATGAAGTTGCTTTATTTCCTCGCTAATAGTTTTAATTCCTTCTGAAATATCATTTTCCTGGGTAATATCCATTTCTAGACAACGGAATTTATTTCCATAGCTGCTTTCTAAACTAATTAAAGAAGACGCAGAATCTTTGTTACGATAAGTACCATAAATACGGTTAGTATTATGATGTTTGAGTAATTGCTTGACAAATTCTAAGCCAATACCCTGGCTCGCACCCACTACTAAGCCATTGATGGGATTGGCTTCTGTAAAAATTGACATAACTATTTACAACCTAAACTGTCCCTAGTTGCAACTCCTGTTGTAGGATTCACTCCATCTGCTCTTTTACATAATAGATATACTTGATAGCGGTCTAGAATAGCACCAGTAAAATCAGCACCAGTAATATCTGCTCCTTCAAAAGTGGTGCTGGTAGCAACTGCATCTTCAAAAATAGCATTAGTTAAATTTGATTCATCTAAGCTCACCCGATCCATTAAAGAAGAGGTAAGATTAGCATCAGATAAGTCGGTATTAAAGAAAATAGCTTTAGTCAGAATTGAATTGCTTAAATCTGAACCTGCAAAAGTTGTACCCCTAACATCAGCAGCTGCAAAAACAGCACCTTTTAAGTTGCGATGGGAAAAGTCTTCGTTGCGTAATTCACTATAGGTGTAGTTTACTGCACTATCTTGAGCGATTACGGGAGAAGCATCAAAGAAGACCCACAATATAGCTAAAACTGCGCCAAATAAAATTGTTATAATTTTCTTTCTAAAATTAAGCATTAGGGATAGTTTCATGATTGAGTAAGTATTTTTTTATTATTATCATAATCAGTATCAAAAATCTATCTTGTTGCCAAACCATGAAGGAGATTTATGCTAATTTTCGAGGTTGGGCTATTGTTAAGTATTCAATTTTAATTCTGGCTTTAATTTTTGGTTCAATTTTTTTAACTCATAGAATTAATTAACTAAGTATGAGAATTGCGATTGTAGCAACTTCTCGTACTTCCTGCATACTATTCATCTACCATTTGTTTTGCTATTAGCAATTATAATATTTCTCCAGCTTGCTGCTTTATCTAGCTATAAATTCAAATTTAACAAGTAATTAATTATTTTTAATTTAAACTGAGAAAAAAGTTATTTTAATAGTAAAAAATCGGTAGAAACTACTATAGAATAATAATCAATAATATTTTTGCAAAATTATCTAGATGAATAAGCAATTTTCTCCAAGAAAACTGCCACAAAAGCTTCTTGTTTTAGCAGCAAAAATGCTCGGCGCAGGATGTGTCGTTATAGTATTAGATGCTTTGATTTTTGGTAGTATCTACCATCCTTTGACTTATAAATACAAATGGCAAAGTTGGATGGTTTGTCAATCTGCTCCTAAAGATAAATGTAAAAATGTTTTCGATCAAAAAGCCACAACTTTATCCCAAGGGAAAAGCATGGTTGTTAGCTCTCAGCATATAGCATCGGAAGTAGGGGCGCAAATATTAAGAGCAGGAGGTAACGCGATCGATGCAGCCGTTGCAGTAGGCTATGCTTTAGCTGTAACTTACCCCTGTTGTGGCAATCTTGGCGGTGGGGGTTTTATGGTAATTCGTTTAGCAGACGGTTCAGAAAGTTTTATTGATTTTCGTGAAACTGCTCCTTTAGCTGCTAAAGCAAATATGTATCTGGATGAACAGGGAAATATAATTAAAGGCTTGAGTACTCAAGGTTATTTAGCTGTGGGGGTTCCAGGTACGGTTAAAGGCTTAGAATATGCTCTCACTAAATATGGAACAATGAGTAGAGAGCAAGTGCTGGCACCTTCCATCAAAATTGCCAAGGAAGGCTTTACTCTACAACAGGGGGATGTAGATATTTTTGCAGCAGGAAAAACCAGGTTATCTCAATCCAATGTGGCGGAAATATTTCTCAAAAATGGTGCAGTGTATCAATCTGGTGATGTTTTAGTTCAATCAGATTTAGCTAATACTTTACAAGCAATTTCAGACAAGGGAATGGAAGCTTTTTATGAAGGAGAAATAGCTCGAAAAGTTGTGGCTGCTAGTAAAGAAAACGATGGCATTTTGAGCTTAGAAGATTTTGCTAACTACAAAGTGAGAGAGTCCAAACCAGTGAAATGTAATTATCGAGGATATAAAGTTATATCTTCTGCTCCTCCTGGTGGTGGTACTACTGTTTGTCAGATGCTCAATATTTTATCTGGTTACGATTTAAAGCAGTCGGGATGGAGAACAGGAGAAAGTGTGCATCATATACTATCTTCTATGTTACTAGCTTTTTCAGACCGAAATCAATATCTAGGAGACCCCAATTTTGTAGATAATCCCACAGAAAAACTTTTATCAGAGGAGTATGCAGAGAAATTAAGAGGCAAAATTACTGCTGAGGCTATCGATCCAAAGTCGGTTTATTTGAATACCGAGACAGAAGGAACAAACACCACCCATTATTCTGTAGTAGATGAAGCAGGTAATGCTGTAGCAGTAACTTATACTATCAATTCTTATTTTGGCGCAGGAATCATCGCACCAGGTACAGGTTTTATCCTAAACAATGAAATGGATGACTTTACCAGTAAAGTAGGCGCAGCAAATCAATTTGGTTTGCGTCAAGGAAAAGCCAACCAAATTGAACCAGGAAAACGCCCCCTTAGTTCTATGTCTCCCACTATAGTTACTAAAGATGGCAAGTTAGTGTTAGTTACTGGAAGCCCAGGAGGTTCGACGATTCCTACTATAGTGTTGCAGATAATCATCAATGTTGTTGATTACGATATGAACATAGAAGAAGCAGTAAAAACACCACGCATTCATTATCAGGGATTCCCCAACATAGTATTTAGCGAACCCTATGCTATTAATTCTCGAACTTTGATCGATCTCTGGGAAAAAGGATATAAAGTTACTCCTTGGAGATTTTGGAGACCAGCACAATCAATTTATATCAATCCAGAAAGCAATTTGAAGTTTAGTACCCACGATTCTCGCCAAGCTTCTGGTAAAGCCGTTGTTCCTTAATTTTTTCCAAATCCCCATGCCTTAAATACAGACGTAATCAAAATTTCTTGCCACTATAGTGTTGGTTCATAAATAGTATCTAGGGGTAATCTGAATGAACACAAAGTTAATTCCAATTATTTTAGCTGGTGGAAAAGGAGAGCGTTTTTGGCCCGTCAGCCGTCTGAAAAAACCCAAACAGTTCTTGTGCCTAGATGGTAGTGGAAGAAGTTTAATGCAAGCTACAGCCGATCGCCTGTTAGACTTAGCAGGAGGCTGGGAAAATCTCTGGGTAATTACTTCCTCGATTATTGCGGATGGAGTAAGAGAGCAATTACCAGACTTGCCAGAGGCTAATTTACTAGTTGAACCTGAAGGTAAGGATACTGCACCTGCTGTGGCTTGGGGAACCATGGAAGTAGCCAAACGCTATGGGAAGGATGCGGTATTAGGATTTTTCCCTGCGGATCACTGGATTGGGGATAATTCGGCTTATGAAAATACCCTCAAAGCAGCTACCCAACAGGCTTTAGCAGAGCCTTGTATCGTCACTTTGGGCATTAAACCCAATCAACCTGCTACTGGTTACGGTTACATCGAACAAGCAGAAGAAAAGGGCAATTTTGAAGGCTTACCCGTATATAAAGTGAGTCGGTTTACTGAAAAACCTGATAAAGAGACAGCCCAAACTTTTATTGATACGGGTAAATATAGCTGGAATAGTGGGATGTTTATCTTTAAAGCAGGAGTTGTTTTAGATGAATTGAACAATCATGCACCAGAAGTAATCAAACCCCTATTACAAAAAGGTAAATCTGCTTATTCGGAACTAGAAAAGCTTAGTATTGACTATGCCCTAATGGAAAAAACTAAGTTGGCTTATGTCTTACCTGCTAACTTTGGTTGGGATGATTTGGGAGACTGGAACGGAGTAGAAAGACTCTTAAAAGGAGATAAAGATAACGTAGAGTTTGGTACTCACATTGGTCAAGATACCAAAGATTGTGTTCTTTATTCTGGTGATGACGAAGAAGTAATTGTAACCATTGGATTAGAAGATGTAGTAGTGGTTAGAGACGGTAAAGTTACTCTTGTTGTTAATAAAAGTCATACCCAAGACATTAAAAAAGTCGTTAAATCTATCGGAAAAGACCCCAATTTTAAGCATCTATTGTAAATAGACTTGTTGGGTGGATATTTCTGTCTGATAGTAAATTAGTCATTGGTTATTCGTCATTAGTCATTTGTAAAACACAAAGTACAAAAAACAAATGACTAATGACATACCCAATACAAGTCACAAACTTTTTTACCAAACCTTTTAGAGAATTAGCTACTATGTAGCAGTATTAAATCCTAAGTAAAAAGCGTGTGTTTTCCTTAACTAAAACAAGCGATCGCGTTTAGTAAATATTGGCTGCGTAATTAAAATAAATCTGAATGTGAACCTGAACGGACTAGAAAAAGATGGGTTTCTGAGGTTTTATAAATTAAAATCCAATCTGGTTCTATGTGACAATCTCTATATCCGTTCCAATTTCCTGTCAAAGCGTGATCTTTATATTTTGGTTCTAGTTCTTGATTTTCGAGTAATTTATCAATCACAACTTTAAGTTTGTCCATATTTTTGCCACGTTTTTGTAGCCTTCTGATATCTTTCTTGAAGCGATTTTCAAAAATGGGCGATCTCATTAAATTCCTAATTCATTATAAAGCTCATTTTTGTTGTCGCAGACGGTTAAGTTTTTTTGTTCTTCGATATTCTTAATAGCTTGTTGTGTTTCCTCGTTTAAATCTTCGATTGTATAATTTCCTTCATTAATTCGTTTTTCTTTTTCAGCTTCTTGTAAAAATTTTTTTAGATGTTTCTGTAGATAGGTTGCAAGGGTATTTTGTTGCTCTTCAGAAAGCTGTGAAATTTGTTCAAAGGTTTCTTGGATTAATTTAGTCATAGATTATCCTTACGAAATGTTTTGGGGTGATAGGATTGTAACAAAAATCACTAGCGATCGCCAAAGATAGTATTTGAAAATCAGACTACAAAATAATAAGAAAAATACTTAAACACGATCTCGTTATTGTTTCCATACGCGTCCCTAATATACTTCATCATGAGAACCTAAATTAAGCAACAAAATAGCTTCTTCTTTCTCTTCAGGATTTTCGATAAATTCAAATAAAATGCGATAACTATAGTCAATTGAACATGACCAGATATTGGATAAATTACCTTTAAGTTTATCAGTGCGTAAGCTAGGATGAAACGGGTCTTCTGCTAACTGACGCACAGTTTTTTCGATTAGTGGTCTAAAATCTGGTCTTTTCCGAATTATTCGCTTAAAAGCTCTTAGTGATTGGGGTGTCCAAGCAATTTTCATGGTTGATCAAGTTCTTCTAAGAATTGATCGACTGAGCCGAATTTAAC
>JAAUYH010079038.1_pt1 | contig 10506 bp, 9 predicted proteins | sample 7278061 | NCBI WGS metagenome assembly JAAUYH01 (sample SAMN14350203, study PRJNA611818) | marine sediment metagenome | isolation source: surface marine sediment (0.6m) | place: French Polynesia: Moorea | collected 2018-08 | reverse complement strand
TTTGTCGCCACCGCCGAGGTTGGCGGCCGAACCAACGGCGTCGCGGAACGGCCCGTAGAAAGAGGATGCATATTTCGCGGCGTAGGCGAGGATGAGCGTATTCACGTGGCCCCCGTCCTCCAGGGCCGTGCGGATCGCGCCGATGCGGCCGTCCATCATGTCCGACGGGGCGACGATATCGGCGCCGGCTTCGGCGTGCGAGGCGGCCTGCCGCACGAGCATGGCGACGGTCTCATCGTTGAGGACATAGCCGCTGGCGTCGATGATGCCGTCCTGGCCGTGCGTCGTGTAAGGGTCGAGCGCGACGTCGGTAATGACGGCCAGGTCGGGATATTCGGCCTTGATGGCGCGCACGGCGGTTTGCACGAGGCCCTCGGGATTAGCGCACTCGGCGCCGTCGAGGCTCTTCTTGTCGCCGTCGATAACCGGGAACAGCGCCACGGCCGGAATGCCCAGCCCGACGGCGTCTTCCAGCTCCCGCAGCAGGCCGTCGACGCTCTTGCGCTCGATACCGGGCATCGATGGCACTGCCTCGACGCGCCTGGCGCCATCGAGCACGAACACCGGGTAGATCAGGTCATCAGCCGAAAGGGAGGCTTCGGCCACCAGCCGACGCAGGCTGGCGGTGCGGCGGCTGCGCCGCAGCCGAACTCTGGGGAACTGACCGGACCCTGAAGCACTCATAGCTAAGCGATATAACCACAATAATTTCCGATTTTCCCTGTATTTAGGTACGGTTTCCACGCCTGAATCACAGTTTTCCCCCGATTCAGTAATAAAACGCAAAAGAAGCGGGTCATCTGGAATGCAAAGCAGCGAGCCGGCCGCCAGCAGGCGTCAGAGATTCGATGAGTATGTAAGCGTGTACCACCAGGACATGTACCGCTACGCCGCGTGGCTCAGCCGCGACAGGTCGATTGCCGAAGACGTCGTGCAGGAATCGCTCCTGCGGGCCTGGAAGTCGCTCGATGCCTTGCGTGACGGTGCGGCTGCCAAGCAGTGGCTGCTGACGATCGTCAGGCGCGAAAACGCCCGCTACTTCGAGCGCAAGCGGCTCGAGACGGTCGATATCGACAATCTGACGGCGTCACAGGCGGCGCTGCTGGCGGATGAGCCGGACGAGGAGCTCGACGAGATGCGCCGGGCAATATTCGAGCTCGATGACGATTACCGCGAACCGCTCGTGCTGCAGGTTCTGATGGGCTACAGCACGAACGAGATCGCCGAACAGATGGGACTGAAACAGGGCGCGGTGCTGACACGACTGCACCGCGCGCGAGCCAGGCTCAAGGACCGGATGGCAAAACAGTGAACTGCGAAGAGTACAGACAGGAAGTAGCAGCGGATCCGTCTTTCGACGGCGGCGCAGCGCATCTTCGTGATTGCGCGGCCTGCCAGGCGTACCGGGACGAGATGCAGGATCTCGAGCAGACGATCAGTCATGCGCTGGCTATCGAGGTGCCCGAGCTGCGCATGCCTGAATTGCCGGAGCTCGACACGGCCAACGTCGTGCCGCTGCGGCGGCGCATCGTAACGCCCGCCCGGCTGGCCGTGGCCGCAACCGTCGTCGTTGCCGCGCTGCTCGGTATCCGCATGCTCGGCACCGGCGTCCAGTACGATTCGCTGGCCGACGAGATCATCGCGCACCTCGATCACGAACCTCATGCGCTGGTTGTGAGCGACGTGCCGGTTTCCGACCAGCGGCTGGCTGCCGTGGTACCGGCCAGCGTGGCGAGCATGGATCACAGCGCGGGTCTGATCACCTATGCACGCAGCTGCATCATCAACGGCCGGACGGTGCCGCATCTCGTCATTCAGGGCGAGCGCGGTCCGGTGACGGTGCTCCTGATGCCGGAAGAGACAGTCTCCGCGGCACAGGAGCTGCAGGGGGACAACATCAACGGCGTCCTCTTGCCGGTGGGCAGCGGTAGTATTGCGATCATCGGCGAGCGCGACGAGCCGCTGCAGAGAATTCAAGAGCAAATCGTGAGATCGGCGACGTGGGCCACCTAGTGTCGGCGTCACCCTTGAAGCTGCCCAACCCGGGCAAACAACCCAAGTAGGAGTGATTGAAGATGTCTGAAAAGAAAGTTGTAAAACCTGTTGCGCTGGCTGTGGGTGCTGCCCTCGCTGGATCGTTTGCCCTGTCGAGCAACATCGCCAGCGCCGATACCGTCGAGAGCCCGTTCGCGATGTCGACGCTGACTGCCGGCTACATGCTCGGCCATGGCGAAGGCTCCTGTGGCGGTGACAAGGGCGACAAGAAGGGCGAAGGCAGCTGTGGCGAAGGCTCCTGCGGCGGCGACAAGAAGGGTGAAGGCAGCTGCGGTGAAGGTTCCTGCGGCAGTGACAAGGAAGGCGAAGGCAGCTGCGGCGACAAGGAAGGCGAAGGCGCCTGCGGTGAAGGTTCCTGCGGCGGCTCGATATAGAAAACCGCTATCGTCTGCATACCATCGCAGAGAAAGCCCGCGCACCGCGCGGGCTTTTTTCGTCTGACGGAGAGTTATGCGTCTTTTTGCGCCCGGATGGCCGATGGTAGATTTACGGCAGGGAGATCAGGGGAGCGCAATGCCAAAGGCAATTACACGCTGCAAGTGGGCGGAAGGCGTCAGTCTCGAGTACATCGAGTATCACGACAAGGAGTGGGGCGTGCCCGTCTACGACGACAGGGTCCAGTTCGAGTTTCTGCTCCTGGAAGGTGCGCAGGCCGGGCTGAGCTGGTCAACCATCCTCAACAAGCGCGAGGGCTATCGCAAAGCGTTTGCGGATTTCGACGTCGGCAAGGTGGCGCGCTTTACGGGCAAGCGCATCGAGAAACTGCTTGCTGACCCGGGCATCGTCCGCAATCGACTGAAGGTGCAGTCCGCCGTAACGAACGCCAGGGCTTTCCTCGCCGTGCAGGAGGAGTTCGGCAGCTTCAGTGACTACATCTGGGGGTTCGTGGACGGCAAACCCATTCAGAATCGCTTCAAAAAGGACAGCGACATTCCGGCAACCTCACCGGAATCCGATGCGCTGAGCAAAGACCTGAAGCAGCGCGGCTTCAAATTTGTCGGCAGCACGATCGTCTATGCGCACATGCAGGCCACGGGCCTGGTCAACGACCATGTCACGGGCTGTTTTCGCTACAAGCCCTGCGTCGCATTGGCGCGCAAGCGGCGCTGACCGAATACTATCCGCCTGGCCCGCTTGCATTCTGCAGGTGGCGGGCGGATCATCGAGAGAGCCCTCAAATAACAACAGTATAAGGGGACCGCGATGACCGAAGATATCACCGGCAAACCGCCAATGTCGTTCTGGCTGATCGGCGGTATCGCGCTCATCTGGAACCTGTTCGGCATGTACATCTACGTGAATCAGGTTACCGCGACCCCGGCGGGCCTCGCGGCAGGCGGCTATACGCTGGAGCAGATCGATTTCATGATGGCAATCCCGCAGTGGGCTACCTCTGCATTTGCGATTGCGGTAACGACGGGTGTCGTTGCCTGCCTGTTCCTGCTGTTGCGCAAGGCGCTGGCAACGGCGCTGTTCGTCATTTCGCTGGCCGCCGTGCTGGTGCAGAACTTCTACACTTTCGCGCTCAACGATGCGCTCACGATCTTCGGGCCAGCGCCCGCCGTGATTCAGTCGGTGGTCATTATCGTTGCAGCAGCGCTGATCTGGTACGCCCGTCACGCCCGGAACAAGGGCTGGGCGGGCTAATTGCCGATCCGGATCACGGTGACGCCCGACAGCCCTTCCGGCGTATTGTGCGAGATGCCGCCAAGATAAATCGTATCCGGCAGTAGTCCGGACCAGTCCACGGTCACCGTCTCGGTAGCGCCCGCGTTGACGAAGGCGGGACCCGATGCCGTCATGTTGCCCGGATCATCGTTGATGCCGAATGACCAGGCGAGCAGGCTGTAGTTGGCGCCGCGGCCGCCGGCGAGATTATCCGTCTCGAAACCGTGAATCGCGGCCGCATAACGGCCACCTGCAGGCAGCAGGAAATTGACTTCCTCTTCCGAGGTCTGTTCGCCGCTCTCGCCGACGCGCACACAGTTGACGAGGTCGGCGCAGAAATAGATGTACAGGTCGAGGTCGTCGTCGCCGTCGGTCAGGGCGTCGAACAGGGCGAAGCGCAGGTACAGCTCGTCATCCGGGACATCGATGAGATGTATGGTGACGCCGGTCTTGGCGGTATCGAACTCGAAGGTCTTGCTCGGATCCGGGTCGACGGATCCGGCAATCACGGTCGGCAGGCGCAGCCCGTGCACGTCCGGGGAATAGGCGCCGGTGTAGCCGAACTCCACCGGGAAGCTCAGCGAGCCGCTGGCACCGAAGTCAGTGATCTGGGCCGGCGCCGTGATGGATGTCGGACGTACCGCCAGCGCACTGAATACACTGTGATCGCTGCTCTCCCAGGTAAGTGACCCGAAGCGCCACAGGTCAATAGGGCCCGATTCGAAGTTCAGCGTTACGTCGAACGATGCCGACTGGCCTGGCGCGACGGTAATGCTCGGCGGCACGACCGTGACGCCAATGCCCGATGGCGGCACGACATTGGCGGTGTAGGTCTCGGATGATTCGCCAACGTTGGTGACGCTGCGGCTGACGGTCCGCTCATTGGCGAGGCGGCCGACCGCAATGGACGGTTGATTGAGGTCCGCTGCCGCAAACGAAAGCCCGGCTGCCTCCAGTTCGTCGCAGCGCTCACTCGTGACCGCCGGGGACTCTATGCCGCAGGCGAAGGCGTCGTACTCGTCGTTGCCGGTCTCGTAGACCAGCCCCGGGTCGTTGGCCGCGTTCGGTACGATGTGACCGGCGCCGAAATCGAACGGGTTTGCGGGCGTCTCACCGTCGCTGCCGGAGACGGTCTGTCGTGCGGTCGTCATCAGCGCCGATCTGATCGCCGCCGGACTCCAGTCCGGATGCGCCTGCAGCAGCAGCGCGGCGACGCCGGCCACGTGCGGCGTCGACATCGATGTGCCGGACAGGTAAGCGTAGTTCTCGTTCGGCGTCGCGTTGGCGGCATCCGGGGTGTAGCCGGCAAGGATGTTGATGCCGGGGGCGGTGACGTCCGGCTTCAGTATGTCGGCTACCGGACCGGGGCCACGCGCGGAGAATGTCGCTATCACGTTGCCGGTCTCGCTTTCGGTCAACAGCTGGCCGTCGTCGAGCAGAATAGTCACCTCATTGCCGTCGTCGAGTTCGGCGAGGATCAGGTTGCCGTCGGCCTGCCCGATCATCACTGCCGGTACGTCGTTCTCGCCCGACGTGCCGTTCATGACGATCGGATCGCCCGCTATGTTGTAGACGACGACTGCGACCGCTCCGGCATCGGCCGCGTTGCGGATCTTGTCGGTGAAGTCACAGCCACCGCGCTGCAACAGCGCAATGTTGCCCGAGACGTCGGTGCCATTGACCAGCGCTTCGCAGGCGTCGTCGGTTGTCCCCGCCGAGCCGTCCTCGAGCGTGTCGTCATCGTCATCGACCAGCACCAGGCTGCCTTCGACAGGCCCGACGTCGGCCAGTCGCGGCGTGAAGTTGGCTTCCTTGACGGCAATCAGGCCCGCGATCGCCGCTGGCGGTTTGATCTCGACCGCTTCGCGCGACGCCTCACCGTCGCGGCTCGAGGCCGCGGCCGTGATGACCCAGGGACCGCCCGCCGGTGAGCCGATCGTCGTCAGACCGGGCCCGTCATTGCCGGCGGCAACGACGGCCAGCACGCCCGCCCGTGCGGCGCCGAGCAATGCCACATCGTCCGGCGCCGTCACGAGCGACAGCGAGCTGCCAACGGAGTAATTGATGATATCCACGCCGTCCGCGACGGCCGCATCGATGGCATTGGCGAGGTCCGAGGTGTTGCAGTTGGCGCGAACCTGGTCCTCGCGCAACCAGCAGGCTTTGTAGACGGCGACCCGCGCGCGCGGCGCGATGCCCTCGATGCGGCCGATAAAGGTATCGAATATGGATGCCTTGACGCGGTTACCGGCCGCCGTCGTTGCCGTGTGCGTGCCGTGACCGTCGGCGTCGCGGGCCGAACGAATCTCGCCCTCATCGATGGGCCCGGATGCCTCGGCGCCGTCGATGAAGTAGCGCGCACCGATCAGCTTGTTGTTGCAGTCGTCCTCTTCGAAGCGCTCGCCCGCCTCGCAGCTGCCGTTCCAGTCCGGCAGCGGCTCGTAGAGCAGCACGTCTTCGCGTCTGTCGTAGCGGCCGCAGAGCCATTGGCCGAGCAGGGAGTTCTCCGCCCAGTCGCCGCGACAGGCTCTGGGACGGTCTGCTTCCCGGGTGTCCTCGAGCGCCGGGTGCTTCGGCGCAATGCCGCTGTCGATGAAACCGATGACGATGTCCTCGCCGTCGAGTCCGGGCGCGCCGCGCAGACCGACGTCGGCATCGAACAGGCCGAGAAAGTCGAGGCTGAAGTTCGTCGCGAGCGGCCTTATCTCGTCCTCCCAGACGTTGACCACCTCGGGGAGGCTTTCCAGTTTGTGCGCCTGTGCCGGGTGCATGCGCGCTGCGAAGCCGTTCAGGCTGTACTGGTAGCGGTAGATCAGCTCCGTGCCTGCGCCTGCCCTGGCGAGCGTGCGATTCTGCTGCTCCGTCAGGGCCGCCGTGTAGCGCTGCACGGCGGGGCTCGCCTTGTCGAAGCGTGTGCGGGGCGCCCGCGGAGCTGGCCCCACCGTTGCTTTTTGCGCCAGGGCAAGCTGAGCCGCCTGGTACGCCGCGGCGCCCGGCTCGCGGAGCTGCACGATATAAACCTTGCGGGTGGCGGGATCCTCGCTCTCAGCCAGACGTATGGCACCGAGGCTGCCCGCATCGCGCAGGCGCGACTGATACTCGGCGAGCGCGTCGACCGAGACCACGAGCAGCAACAGTCCCAGTAGTCGAAGCGTGGTCATCTACTCGTCCAGGTAGCCCCGCAATTCCCCGGCCGAGAATTCGACCCCGAGTCCCATCGCGATGCGGTTGACGAAATTGAAATAGCCGACGATCAGCGTGAGGTCGAGTATGTCCCTGTCCGAAAGCCCGACCGCACGCAGCTCGCCGAGGTCACTCTCGGTCATTGCCGACGGTGCAGAGGTCAGTTTGTCGGCATGCCGCACAATGTTGCTGAGTCGTGGCTCGAGGGTCTCGAGGCCGTCGGCCGTCGCCAGCATGTCCAGCGTCTCCTCGTCTTTGACATAACGCCGCAGCGCCTCGACGTGGTGATTAACGCAATAAGGGCAATCATTCGCGGCGGATACCACGACGCCAATGGCCTCGCGCTCCGCACGAGACAGCCCGGATTCGCCGAACATGATCGTCATGTAGAGGTCGAGATGGTCTCCCAGCGCATCCGGATTGAGGCTGTGTACTTTGAGGATGTTCGAGACCTTGCCGCGCTTCCTGATGAGTTCGGCGTACTTCTCGGCGAGCGCGCCCTCGGCGGCATCGACCTCGATTTCATCTATCCAGGACATCGTTCGACGTTACCACTCGGGACCGCAAAAGAGAATGTCGGGCCGCGTCGCTCAGTGATCAACCGCAGGCACGCGCGCCGTCAGTCGGTGGCTCCCCGCTGTTCGATGCCGAGCCAGTCTCGCGGCCGCAGATAGTCGCTGTAGAGTTTCGCCTCGGCCGAGCCCGGCTCGGGCTGCCAGTTGTACTCCCACCGCACGCGCGGCGGCAGCGACATCAGGATGGACTCGGTGCGACCACCCGATTGCAGGCCGAAAATCGTGCCCCTGTCGTAGATCAGATTGAATTCGACGTAGCGGCCGCGACGGTAAAGCTGAAACTCCCGCTGACGATCACCGTAGGGATGGTCCTTGCGTTTTCTGACTATAGGCCGGTAAGCCTTCAGGAAACTGTCGCCGGCAGATTGCAGGAACTCGAAACTTCTGTCGAAACCGAGTTCGTTGAGGTCATCGAAGAACAGGCCGCCGACTCCACGCGTCTCGTTGCGGTGCTTGAGAAAGAAGTAATCGTCGCACCATTTCTTGTAACGCGGGTACAGATCATCGCCGAAGGGGCTGCAGGCGTCTCTGGCGACCCGGTGCCATTGAATGACGTCTTCTTCGAATGGGTAGTAAGGTGTCAGGTCGAAGCCGCCGCCGAACCACCAGGCGGATACCTCGTCACTCGCGGCCGTGAAGTAGCGGTAGTTTGCGTGCGTCGTCGGCACGTAGGGATTGCGCGGGTGAATCACAAGCGACACGCCCACCGCCTGGAAGCCGCTGCCCGCAAGTTCCGGTCGGCTCTTCGTAGCGGATGGCGGCATCCGATCGCCGAAGACATGGGAAAAGCCGACACCCGCCTGCTCGAAAACGTCGCCGTTGCTGAGTACGCAGCTCAGGCCGCCGCCGCCGCCCGGCCGGTCCCAGGGGTCGCGACGGAATTTCGCCGAGCCGTCGAGCTGCTCGAGTTCCGCAACGATGCGGCTCTGCAGTGCCTGCAAGTATTCCTTGACCTGATTCAGTTCGTTCATGCGCCGTGTGGCCGGAGTACTTTCGCGGTTGCCAGGTCGCGTATTTCCGATGCGGCGGCCGATGGTCCGCAGTCTCCCGGCACGATGTAGTCTACACAAGCGCCGAACTTGCGGCGCAGCACCATGCGGTTGCGAGCTACCTGCTCGCCGGCGAGATTGGCGCTCGTCGACACGATGGGCGATTCGACGGCGTCGCAGATCGCGGCAGCCGTCGGGTGCGTCGTCAGCCTGACCGCAAGCCCGGCATGATCGCCGGTTACGAGCGGTGACACGTGGGCGCGGGCAGGCACGATCCAGGTCACGGGATGTGACGGGTCCGGATCGGGGATGCGCGCAGTATCGATGTCGACCCAGTCATCCAGTTGCGGCTTACGGGCCGCAATCAGGATCAGGCCCTTCTGCGGATCGCGGCGTTTGATTGCAAGCAGCCGCGTGAGCGCCTCTTCGTCGTCGGGCATGCAGCCCAGGCCGAACACGCCCTCGGTCGGATAGGCGATCACGCCGCCCCCGAGCAGAGCGTCAGCGGCGCGGATGATGGAACGTTGCATGATCCCCTCCGGCGCTCAGTCGCCGGACTTTGCTGCGGCTGCCTTTTTCTTCGCCGCTTTTTTCCTGGTTTTTTTCTTGGCCTTTTTCTTCGCGGCTTTCTTCGCGGTCTTTTTCTTTGCCGTTTTCTTCTTTGCGGCTTTTTTCTTGCCGCGACGGCCCCGCGCCGGTGCGGCGGCGAGCAACTCCTTGCACTCTTCGAGCGTCAGCGATTTGGGCTCGCGGTCTTTCGGCACCCTGGCATTCTTGGTCTTGTCGGTAATGTACGGGCCGTAGCGACCGTTCAATACCTGAATGCCCTCGTCCTCGAAGTCCTGGATGATGCGGTTGGCGTCAGCGATCTTCTTTTCTTCGATTAGCTCGAGCGCGCGCGGCAGCTCGATCGTGTACGGATCATCGTCGCCGCGGATCGACACGTATTTATCACCGTAACGAACATACGGCCCGAAGCGGCCGATGCTCGCCGATACGGGGAGTCCGTCAGGTGTCTCACCGAGCTGGCGCGGCAGCTTGAACAGCTCGAGGGCATCCTCGAGCGTGACGTCGTTCATCTTTTGCCCGGGTCGCAGGCCTGCGAACTTCGGCTTCTCCTCGTCGTCCTTGGTGCCGATCTGAACGAAAGGTCCGTAACGGCCCATCCTCACCGTTACCGGCTTGCCGCTCTTGGGGTCGGTACCCAGCTCGCGCGCCTGCGCGACCTGCTCGCGCGTTACGGATTCTTCCTTGTCGTCGCACAGGTTCTTGAATGGACCCCAGAAGTCATCGAGCAGCGGTATCCAGTCCTTCTCGCCCAGGGAGACGGCATCGAGGTCGTCCTCGAGGCGGGCTGTAAAGTCGTAGTCCACGTACTGCGTGAAGTGATCGGTGAGAAAGCCGTTGACGATGCGGCCGATGTCGGTCGGGATGAAGCGCTTGGCGTCCATCTCCACGTACTCGCGATTCTTCAGCGTGGCGATGATGCTCGCGTAGGTCGATGGTCGGCCGATGCCGTACTCCTCGAGCGTCTTGACGAGGCTGGCCTCGGTAAAGCGCGGCGGCGGCTCGGTAAAGTGCTGTTCCGGCCGCAACTCGTCGAGGCTGATGACGTCGCCTTCGGCTATATCGGGCAGCAGCCGGTCGCTGTCGTCGTCTTTTCTGGCATCGTCCGAATCTTCCTTGTACACGGCCATGAAGCCCGGTTCGACGAGAATGGAGCCGTTGGCGCGGAAGCGGTGCCCCGCATCGGCATCGCCTGCCGCGAGCTCGATCGCTACGGTGTCGAACACCGCCGGCACCATCTGGCACGCCATGGTGCGCTTCCAGATCAGCGAGTACAGCTTGTACTGATCCTCATCGAGCGCAGCCTTGAGTGATTCAGGCGTTCGCGCGGCCGAAGTCGGGCGAATCGCCTCGTGCGCTTCCTGCGCGTTCTTGGCCTTGGTCTTGAACTCGCGCGGCGCCTCCGGGACGTTCTCGTCGCCGTAGCGGTCGCTGATGACCTCACGAATTTCGTCGAGGGCGACAGCCGC
>JAAUYH010033635.1_pt1 | contig 10506 bp, 10 predicted proteins | sample 7278061 | NCBI WGS metagenome assembly JAAUYH01 (sample SAMN14350203, study PRJNA611818) | marine sediment metagenome | isolation source: surface marine sediment (0.6m) | place: French Polynesia: Moorea | collected 2018-08 | reverse complement strand
CGCCCCCGCATTAATCATCGGATTAAAGGGCCGCTTAGAGTCTTCGTCTAGCCGAATGAGGGAGTTAAACGGGTCGCCGGTGGGCTCGACGCCGACTTTCTCAAACAGCTTTTCTCGGCCATGATCTTCCAGGGCCAATCCATAGGCGAACACCTTAGAAATCGATTGGATAGTAAACTTTTGCTGCACATCCCCCACTTCAAACACCTGCCCATCGATGGCGGCTACACTGACGCCAAACCAATTGGGGTCGGCCTTGGCCAATTCTGGAATGTAGCTGGCCACGCGACCGTCATCCAAGGAACGGTAGCGGTTGTGGAGATCGTCCAGGAAGGTTTGGAGGGGAGACATGGGGGACTGACTCAAACTGCATTAGAAGCGGCTATCAACTCAAAGCAGGAAATTTTCCTTGGCACAGAATACAGGAGTCAGGAGACAGAATACAGTGCTTGTCTGATGATGGCTGTTGAACGTTGACTCCTTTGGGGAAATTTAGATGATATACGGAATTGAGGGGGGGCAGCGTGAAGTAACTGGAAATTGTAAGTACTTGGGCAAAGATTTTGGGCTCCAGCTTATAGCGGGACAATCCAGTAGAGAAGGAACACAGAATACAGAAGTCAGAAGTCAGTCATGAACCGGATTCTGTCTCCTGACTCCTGTATTCTTGCCCCATCAGAATGTCTCGGCTAAAGTTGATACCTAAGATTTGTTTGATCCAGTGAGTTGAGTGGCTGCAATTGTTGAACCATCATTACTGTCGCCATGCCGTCTAAAAAAGAAAACGATGGATGTGGATGTGGATGTGCGAGTATCCCATTTTCAGTCATCCTAGTTTTGTTGGGGTTGGGTTATTGGGGGTTTAGGAATCTCGACAAAGTCAATATCAGCCAACATTTGCCTGAACCTGTCGCCAAATATTGGCCTAAACAGACATCGGCGACAACACCTGACACTCAATCGACGCCATTGCCTGACTTAACGCCTGATTTGGCGCCTGACTCAACCCCTGCGCCTAGCCAGCCGACACTGATCACCGATTCTTCCGCACCGCAAGTCACCGCCCCTGAGACGCCCAAAAACACGCCGCCAATACCCCAACCCCCTGTTTCTCCTGAGCCGTCAACCCCGCCTCAAACCCCTTGGGAGCAAAAGGAAATCCGAGGAATTTATCTAAGTCGGTATCAAACGACCAATAATGCCGACGAACAAACGATTCGCAATCGGGTCCGATATTACCGCGAGCAAGGCGTCAACACCCTGATTCATGGGGTGTGGGGCAATGGCTGCACCATGTACGACAGCGACGTTATGCGTGAGACGTTGGGATACAAGAGCTGTCCCAATCATTTTCGATCTGAGTGGTTGGATTGGTTAATCGATGAGGCCCACAAACAGGGCATGGAAGTTCACGCCTATTTTGAAAAGGGGATTAAACTCGACGAAAATAGCCCGATTTTTGATTTGGCGATTACGAAACGATGGATTGTGCCAGGGGTTGATAAAACCTATCCCGATATCGATCACTACTTACTGGATGTGGAAATTCCAGAAGTTGAGCAGTTTTTCAAACAGATATTAGTGGAATTTGTGCAAAGGTATCCCGACATCGACGCTGTTCAATGGGATGATTACCTCGGCTATCATGACGATCTACCCGGCAAAGTGGATCGCACCACCCAGCTGACCCATTTCGTTCGGGAACTGAAGGCTGATATGAAAGCCGCGAATGCGAATGTCAGTTTCGACCTTTGCCATCACAATCCCTATTGGGGGAAAGAATACTTTGCGGCGGATTGGCCGAATTGGCAGGTTGACCGAGCATTTATTCAAGCCTACAACGATGACAATTTTTCCGAAGAGCTGGCCTACGCCGAACAGTATAACGGAATCGCCATTACGGATGAGCAGTTGCATCACCTAGATGAGTTGGTTAACAACGACAAAATCGAGAGTATTTTACTGTTTCCTTCGGCGGGCAACCCTGAAGAGACGGCGGCCCTTTTCAAGCAGCTCGCGTCAGAGGATCTCTAGGGGAGTTGTTTCCCAATAAAGGGTGGGGGACTTCTCTATGGACTCCCATGAAAACGGGAATGATGATTGTGATCTGGCAATCTTGAGCCGCTCAGAAAATCCTGAAATGATGGGGGTTGATTTTTTTCTTCAGGCTCAGTAGCAATGGCTAACCCAGCGCCTCCCACGTCCCTTCAACCCTCCTTATCGCAGCGTCTTTGGGAGCTGGCGAAAATTTTTCTCAAATTGGGGGTGATTGGGTTTGGCGGTCCCCAGGCTCACATCGCCATGCAGAATGACGAAGTCGTTGTGCTGCGCAAGTGGCTCACCCCGGAGGAATTTACCGAAGGCATGGCGGTTTGTGAGATGCTGCCGGGACCAGCCTCCACCCAAATGGGAATCTATATCGGCTATGTGCGAGCCGGACAATTGGGGGCGTTGGTGTCGGGGCTATGCTTTATCGCTCCGGCCTTTTTGATTGTGGTGGCCCTCTCTTGGGGATATTTTCAGTTTCAAGGGACGCCTCAGGTGGATGGGCTATTTCTGGGGGTTTCCCCGGTGGTGGCGGCGATTATCCTGGCCTTTTGCTGGAAACTGGGTAAGAAAACCCTGAAGGATTGGCGGCGGGTGGCGATTGCGATCGCCGTTTTCCTGATCACCACCCTCTCCTCCCTCACCGTCCTGATCCAGTTCATTGCCGCCGGTCTGATCGGGCTGTGGCTGTATCGCCCTAATCAGGCGGATCCCTCATCTCCTTCCCGGCTAAACGGATGGGTCTGGCCGCCGCTGCCCCTGTTCCTGGCCAATGTTCCGGCGGAAACATTAACCCTCTCTGGCTTTTGGGGATTTGAGCGAATTGGGGAATTCGGTTTGCCCCTACTGCTGTTTTTCCTCAAGGTGGGGAGTTTCATCTTTGGCGGCGGGTTGGTGATTATCCCCCTGCTGGAATTTGAGGTGGTGGATAACCTGCACTGGTTAACCCGTATTGAATTCATCAACGGTGTCGCCATTGGCCAGCTTTCCCCCGGCCCCGTTGTTTTGGCGGCCGCCTTTGTGGGCTACAAAGCGGCGGGGGTATTGGGTGCGCTAATCGCCTCCATTGGAATTTTCACCCCCTCCTTCGGCTTCATTATGCTGGCGGCGCCGCTGCTGCTGCGGATACGGCGGAGCCCTTGGGTGCGGGCGTTTCTGCAGGGCGTCACCCCAGCAGTGTTAGGCGCGATCGCCGCCGCCGCCGCCCCCCTGCTTCAAACGGCTTTGGTCCAGGAGACTCTCTTTCAGTCCATTGCCGCTGGGGTCATCGGCTTAGCCGCCCTAGCCGCCATCCTCCGGTATCGGCTATCCACCTGGAAACTGGTCCCCCTAGGCGGACTCCTGGGGCTATTGGTTAGCTTAGCCCCCGCTAAGTAACCTTTTGGAGCTTCTTGGGAACAATTTTTCTAATGGCGACTTCCAGCTAATGGCGACTCTGAATAGGTTCAGTCTGATTATTTGCTGGAGATTTATCCTATTCCTACTTAAAAGGACTCGGATTTTAAACAAACTTTACGTCAAATCACCCATAATAAAATGTCTGAACCCTTGGCCATACAAGTAAACAGTCTATGGAGCATAAACTCTACGCGGTCTTAATCCCTCTGAGTATTACATCCCATTAAATGTGAGGGCATGGAGCCTCCCTGCTGGAACTAGGCAGGGCGGTCAATATGAGAGTCCTCTCATGGGGCGCTCATTCAAACTTCACAAGCAAAAGTAATAGTATTGAATACTTAAGATTACTTAACGGAACTAATGACGGAAACAAAGGTCGGTCTAAGAGGCGCAATCGGAGCCACGTTCAGTAATATTTTCAAACAGAGACTGAATCTTCCTTCAGAAGAAGACTTGATAGAGGAGGAATATGAAACTCGTGACAATACTTTAATTGCGGTTCGGTTTCTGTTAACGCTGGTTATGGTGACGCTGGTTTCTCAGCAAGTCTCGAAAAAAATCATCGTTCGGCCGATCATTGACCATCTCAGAGGCAATGACATATCTGAGATTTTTATCAACGCCGAAATGAAGGAAGAAGCCTTCAATGAACTTCGGTTTTATGAACAGAGTCTGAGGTTCGATGGCCTGCTGGATGACGATTTGGTCCTTTCTCAAGAAGAAAAGGAGGCGAAATTAGCCCTTAAGGCCGCTGAGCTGAGCGAAGAGTACCGGGAAGAAAGTCAAAACGCCTTAGGGAATCGCTTTGCTGATTTAATCGCAGTAGCTATCTGCTTCCTGATGACGAAAATCTATGGCGATGAGATGTACGCCGTCAGTCAGCTATGGCGCACCCTTTTGAGGACAATGAGCGACAGCGCCAAGGCGTTTGTGCTGATTTTAAGCACCGATATCTTTGTGGGATTCCACTCGGCCCATGGCTGGGAAGTGGCGCTTGATTGGTTAGCCCATCACCTTGGGGTCGCCGCAGACCATGCCTTAATTTTCCTCTTTATTGCGACAGTTCCGGTGATTCTGGATACCATTATTAAGTATGGGATTTTCCAGTCTGACCAACTTTCTTCTTCAACTGTCGCCTCGTTTAAGGAAATGAATCATTAGTCTGTTTCTTGCAATTGGAGCGGTTATCAGCGCGATCGCCAGCTTTCTGTTTGGCGTTCCTTGGCTTACCCCAATTCTTGGGGCCGCCGTTGTGTACCCGCCCTTCATCATTGATGTTCGTCAGGGTAAACACGTTTTAGCTCTGCAGCGGGTGCTTCTGTGGGCATTATTTCAGAGCCTCGCCATTGGCGCCTGTGTCGCGATTGCTCCGGAACGAGGATCCGAAGTCATCCTCAGGGGAGCCGCTTACACCACCGAAATGCTGCACTGGATTCGGACCGGGCAGGGGGCGGAAGGATCGCTTCCCTTATTTCTTCCTCTGCACTTGAAGCAATATTCTATTTTCTGCAGTCTGTCATTAGTGACCCTAGGCAGCGCCGCTCTGCTGCTGGGGACCTACCTGCTAAACTATATGAATTTCTACGTGGTCCAGTTGGTGCAACTCAGCGCTAACCCTTGGCTGGCGAGCTTCGTCGGCTGGCCGCCCTGGTCATTGCTCCGACTAGTGGGGTTCATCGCCACCGGCGCAGCCTTAACGGCTTTGGGATTTACCCTACTGGCGAAAATGCGGGGTCGCCTTCCCAGGTATCCCTTCCCCGCTCGCCTTTTCTACACCGGTTTGGGCCTAGTGGTTGCTGATATTGTTGTAAAAGCATTGCTCGCCCCTACCTGGCGACGCCTCCTGAAGGTCGCCCTATTGGGGTAGCCGGACAACCTTCAAGCAAAAGAGGGTAAGCGACTAACGGATAATTTCTCCGTTAGTCGCTTACCCCCTACTACTCTTACTGTCTACTCTCTTAATCGGTTAGCGCTACCCCTCCTGTTGGGCGGCTCCGACTAATTCTCGTCTTTTTAAGTCTGTTTTCTTAGGGGGCTGACGCCTTTGGGATTTCTTCCAACTGATGCCAGCTTCTTTGAACAGATCGTAATAACTTTGCTTAGACTGAAAGACCACGCCGTAGTTCTCAGCCAAATGTTGTTTCAATTCACCTAAATCCCAGTTTGCTCTAGCTTTGAGCCAATCAATCACTGCCCGTTTTTGGAGCGAGCCAAGATACCCTTGGCCCCCTTTGTAAGCTAATTTGATTCCAGTGATACCTTCTGTTTCGTAGCGAACTTTCCAGGTACTGATAAATCCTGACGAGACTCCTAATATCGCCATAATTTTTGAGTGAGTGTAGCCTTCGAGACTCATTTTTACAGCGATGGCTCGCTTAAGCTCCCGAGGGTCTGGATTGCTGGCGATAAACTTGTTGAGGCTTTCCATTAGGCACTGCCAAATCTGTTCGAGCTATGGGGGGTTCTGTCAGAGTCTTTCACGACTCACACGGCAAAACACCTTATCGATTAGAATCGACTAGAGGACGATTCAGGCTTAAAGGCATTCAGCCAAATACACCTTTAGTCGTAATTTTGGCAGACCATCAGTGGTTCCAACAGTACCCCTAGGGGTACCTTTTTAAAGGGATAGTCCTAGTAAACTTGCTGAGTCGATATCTAACAGCAAAGCTACATTAGCGTGAGTTCGTAAAGTTGAAGTGGGACAGGCGAGTCTGAGGGGACTGCGTAGCCTCTGTTGAAAAATTCCCGCCATACGTTCTTTGGGCGCCAGACAGATTTTTTCTTTAAAAAAATACTGGGATTGTCAAGGTGAAAACATGGGCAATCCCTGCATATGTTTTTCTTCACAAGTTCCTCAAAAAGTTTTTTTAATCTTATACCATATCATTATTGCGCCGCTGTCCATTGTCATTCTATTTACAGATTAGAGAATCTAATTGACTAAACGCAATGGAGCCAAACAAGGTGTGTTAACGCTTAGAGGAATGGAATGGAAAAGGTAATTTGTCCCGCTCATCTACCTGGCCCTGGAAAACCTAGTCCACTGTCTTGGCAATTGGTTCCGGCCCTGGTTAAGACGGCTTTAACGGATAAAGGATGCTCGTTGCTGCATCACTGGAAGCGCAGACCCCATCATCTGTACGTTCGCTTTCAGTATGCGCCGCTGGTCTATCAGGGAGATCTATTCTATATCCAAAGATGGGCGTCGGCTGAATGGGGCGTTTCGCCTAGCCAGATTATCTTTCCTAGAAATGGATGGTCCTGCCCAGAGAAAGCGTTACGGCACGGGAGCTTACTCTCTCAAGTGGTCAGAAAGGCCATTGTTGAGTTGTTAAGTCCGGAATATCGCCTTCGACAACAACTGGCTCAACAAAAACAAGTCGAACGCATCAATCGAAAACGGAGCCAACTTAAAGGTAAACTGCCGCCGAACGATGTCACATTTAATTTCTTAGGAAGAATACGCCCAACTAAAGGCGATGATCTCAACTTTGCGGGGATACGGTCGGGTAACTTCCTTGGGAGTCTACTTCAACATTTGTAATTTGCTCAACCTCGTCTTGACTATGGACTGTCATGACTGAGCAAGGCGCATTGTGGTTGACGTAATTACTGACACTGCCTAGAAAAAGTTTGCTCACCAGCGTTCGACTTCGCCGACCCGTCATGATTAAGTCCGCTTCCCAAGTGCGGGCTAAATCGCAGATGCTATAACCAGGGCTGCCTAGCGTCTGGGTAATTTCTGTCGGCACGCCGAATGACTTGGCTTTAGCGGCCCGCGATTGCAACAGCTTTAGGCCGCTTTCTTTAAAGGCTTCGAGCTGTTCCAAATAGTTTTTTACAGAGCGATTCATAAATACGCCTGAGGCGTCAGCCGGATCGGGGAGAAAAGCAGTGTCTGGATAGCCCTCTTCATCCATCGATATAACATGGAGCAACATTAACTTAGCTCCCGTCGCTTTGGCTAAAGTCAGCGATTCATTAAAGACATGTTCACCAATGGCGGAATCGTCCATTGCAACCAGAATTTTTTGTGGCATGGAAACTCCTCTTCACTAAGGAATTTGCTTAAAAATAAGGTCCTAGTAAGTGGCGGTAGATAGGTGGATGGAAAGTTATCAATCTGCGAATCGCTGATGGGCGACCAATGCAGATTGACTATCCTGAAAGGATTTTGCGGCTGTGATAACTTGAAAAGGATAAAATGCGCCGCGCCAAATACAAGGGCTGGGGGCTCCAAAGATCCTTCACAATTCCTGGGTTTGCGATCGCAGGCGGCAGTCCTTTCTAAGGATGGGAGGCATCACAACCTTGAGGATTTATTTAGAAAGCTTGTGGGTATGCAACAATCTTTCTGTAAAAGTTATAAAGAAATAACTTGAGGAACTTGTGAGGTTGTCTAAGTGGGGCATAGTTGGCGGACCATGATTGATTCGCCTACATTTAAAGCAAGACCAACTACGACATGATCAAACTAATGAAGTATAACTTTAAAATTTATTTATTTCAGCCAGTTCGCCTGTGCGGCCCCAGCCCTTCAGAATGGATGACATCGCCTCAAAATTAGTCAGGTTGTCTGGACTCGCGGCCCTGTTGCTGCTGGAGGGCTGTAGTCAGGCGTCTCAGGATCCAATCAAATTTATTCCTGAGCCTGTTTCTAGTCCCTCTCCCCCGGCTGTTTTTCGAACCTCCACCGCCCTCTCCTTTGTGTCAGATCGAACTGGGGAGAACGAATTGTATCGGATCGATTTGGACGGATCAGGATTAACCCAGTTAACGCTGCATTCTGGCGTTGAGCAAACCCACAGTTGGTCGCCTGATGGCGGACAGATAGCCTTTTCCAGCAACAATGAGGGGCAATATGACATTGTGGTGATGAACGCAGATGGGTCGGGATTAAAGAATCTAACCAATAGTGAAGGCTTTGATTTGGACCCCAATTGGTCCCCTGATGGTCAGCAGATTGTGTTTTCATCGGAACAGACGACCTATTTTTTGCCGACAATTTACCGGATGGATGCAGCAGGGTCGCTCCCCAAGCGAATTTTAATTGCAGAGGGTAATCGAAATCCAGTTTGGTCCCCCAATGGCAAGCAGATTGCATTTGTTTCAAGCCATGAAGACCGCTTCGTCACTGAAATCTATGTGATCAATGCGGATGGGACTGACCAGCGAAAACTTGTTCAGGCGGATGGGTTTAATGGGTTTCCTGTTTGGTCGCCCGATGGACGGCAGATTGCCTTTTCCTCTACCCGTAACGGTAATTTGGATATCTATACCATTAATGTAGACGGCTCTGAACTGAAGAATATAACCAACCATCCCGCCCTGGATAACCTACCGGCTTGGTCTTTGGATGGTCGACAAATCGCTTTTTCCTCAAACCGCAGCGGTAATGCAGAAATCTATGTGATGAATGCAGACGGGACTGAGGTGAAAAGGGTGACAAACCACCCTGCCAGCGATCGCGCCCCCGTCTGGATCCCTCCCCCTACTCAAACCGACTCGCAGTGAACGGAAACGGATATAGTTTGGGTCAAAGAATGCTTAACGGAGAAAGATGCTGGGTCAGGTCAGTCAGAATAGAGGAGGACAAACTAGAATTTTCTTCAACTACAGGTCTTCACTGCGATGGATTTTCGTTGGCTTTTCCTTCTGCCGCCTCTGTTTCTATTCTCCGCCTGCAAATTTACTCAGAATAGTCAACCTAACGCCCCTAAGACCTCGGATATCCCTGTAGAGAGGTCAGTTCGGACAACTAATCAGCAGACCTTAGATAACAGCGAACAGAGCCGCGAATCGTCGTTGCAGCCGATTGACATAATCCCGACCGAACCGTTTGAGCCAACCCCAATTCAGATTCGTCTAGCCGACTTACCTGCTCCCTACGCCAGTAACAGCGCCCGAAAAACCCCCGACATTGCGCCCATCCCCTCCAACCCTGTACTAAATGCGCCGCCTGGTTTCACGGTCAATATATACGCAGAGGGATTAGCTCGGCCTCGTTGGCTGGCCCTAACCCCGAAGGGAGATGTCCTGGTCACCGAAACCCGCCAGAATCGAATTCGCATCTTGATGGATTTGGAAGAGGATGGCGTAGCCGATGTAATCCAAACCTTTGCTGGTCCTGCAAATGGCCTCAATATCCCCTTCGGCATGGCGTTTACTCCCGGCTATTTCTTTTTAGGAAACACCAATGCAGTGCGCCGCTTCCCTTACAAATTTGGCCAAGAAAAAATTACGGGGCAAGGCCTGGAAATCGCTGACTTGCCGGGAGGGGGATATAACCAGCACTGGACTCGGAATGTTGTTGTTTCCCCAGACGGTAAAAAACTCTATGTTTCTGTGGGCTCTCGCACCAACGTCCGAGAGGAGCCGCTGCCAAGGGCCTCTGTGCAAGTGATGAATTTGAACGGGACCGAGGCCCAAACCTTTGCCCATGGTTTGCGTAACCCTGTAGGCCTTGACTTTCATCCGGTCACCAACGAGCTTTACGTCACCGTTAATGAACGGGATGGCTTGGGGGATGACTTGGCTCCCGACTACTTCACTCGGATTCGTCAGGGGGAATTCTACGGCTGGCCCTATGCTTACCTCAGTCCTGATCTACTAGATCCCCGTCAGTTAGAGAATAATCGCAGCCGTCGCCCAGACCTCGCCGCCCTAACGCAGACGCCCGATGTCCTGTTCCAAGCTCACTCCGCCGCCCTAGGACTGCAGTTCTACGACGGCGACACTTTTCCAGAAAAATATCGCAATGGCGCCTTTGTCGCGTTTCGCGGCTCCTGGAATCGCAACGAAGGCGTCGGCTACAAAATTGTGTTTATTCCTTTTAACAGTGAAGGACGGCCGGAAGACTACTATGAAGACTTTATCACTGGATTTTTGATTAACCCCGCTGGACCGACAACCTGGGGACGCCCGGTGGGACTTCTGGTGTTGCCCGACGGCAGTTTATTGTTCACTGAAGAGATGAATAACCGGATATATCGGGTGCAATATTCAGGTGAGGCGGGATAAGGGCTATAAAGGCTCTATGCAAAGGGGGCGCCCCCTCGG
>JAAUYH010019646.1_pt1 | contig 10507 bp, 2 predicted proteins | sample 7278061 | NCBI WGS metagenome assembly JAAUYH01 (sample SAMN14350203, study PRJNA611818) | marine sediment metagenome | isolation source: surface marine sediment (0.6m) | place: French Polynesia: Moorea | collected 2018-08 | reverse complement strand
TCCAATTGCTGGCATGATGACAGGGCTTCCGTCATCCCTGTTGTGCATCATTTCCAACATAAATAAGGTGTCAAGTCTCGGGGTTTCATAATTGAAGTGCCCAATAAAAAAATTTAACCACTTTCGTAGATAGATACTCGACGCAAAACCCTATATGTCTGAAACAGCTTGAATTGCACACTTATGATATCCCTAGACTCGACACCTTATTTGCACCTTTTGCTGTACTGTAGGTGTCATTACGGCGAAGAACATGATTTATCCTCCACTAGATGACATGAAATTTCGCCACTTCACTTCCTCTAGCAAAGGTGATTTGTGCCTTAACAGAAAATTGTGCACAAAGGATGCAACACCATTCTAACATGTGTAGAGGTTGAATTGAGTGAGTTCAGAATCAAAAGAATTCACAGACTTCAACATAATGGCCGAGTACACAAGAAAGAATCAATCGGCGAATCGTTTGTTTGATTAAGAAATAATACTACAATTGAATTGTTCAAATGCTATGTACCTTTTATGAGTGAAACTTATGTGCGCATTTATGAAAACATTTCCATGACTCGGTTTCCACATAAAATATTTTACTATCACGAAAATGATACAGTTTCGTCCTGTTACACTATTTGCAAGCAATAACTCTGTACCGTTACATTCAATTAATGAGGGCTCATCCTTGGAACCCGTAGACAAGTCATGTGACGAGGAGAGAGTTCGACAAGTTCCAAAACGCATCCACGAAATGCTGATTACCGGTAACTGTAACAGACAAGGGTTGTACTTCTATGTAAATTAGACAATGTACCTCGAGTAGACATTAACAAGAGATCGGAAAACACATGATTCTGATTTAGTATGGATGAAACTAATGAGTTTACTCCTATAAATAATTGGCTTTTATAAGAGTCGACAAGCTAAACCAAAACAGTCCAATTTTTTCGTTTCGAAAAAGTCTGAAAAACATGAAAATTGAATACAAAAACCATACTTGTCACAAACGATATACGGTATTCTGCAAGGGAGAAAGCGAACACATTTTGAAAGAGAGTAACGCGGACAGATTAAAGCTGGCAAGCAAAAACCAGTAACGAAGCTGTTTTTTACGAGTTAGAAAGCAAGAAACAGTGAATCATTGTCTGGAATCCTCTTGAAAATTATGGTGTAGGGCGTGTCTATTGAAGGTGCTATGCAAATTTAACAGACCTACGCCTTCTCAACCAAAAGCCGACACAGACCAGCTGTTTATCTAATGCTGATCCACACGGTGCCCTAGAGATTTCCTAGTCATAGGTACCTTTGCACTAAATATAGGGCTTCTGGATTCAGTTTTGAAGAAAATGAGGATATCACGTTCGGCTACTCTATCATATTAAATTATGACACTACAATTCCGACAATCCGGGCATCTGAAAAGCTCTCTCTCATCGCGTTTGAACAGGTACTGAAAATTTAAAACCATAAGCAATGCTGAAGACAAGATTCATTTGTAGAAAAGAGAATTTCAGCACAAAAACTAAATTTCAATTCATGCATTCTCTTGGATCGTTTGACGGATTTCAGATGTACCGCGCTCAAATAATTTTGCTGGTATTCTTTGGATCCATTTCCTGGAGAGTAAGCCAGAATTCATATAAGTACCAGAAATAGAGAACTGGTCTCGGTGACAATTATCTACGTAATTATTATTTGTATTATATTCAAAAAGAGCTAGTGTGGTACACGGTCCTAGAAACAAAATAAAATTGAATTTCAATCATAGTCTACTCGATCACCAATAAACCATCATAATCAAGTTGAACGCTGTTGCATAATGTCTGCAGTTCAGGCCTTACATGCACTTGATAGTATATTGCGCTGATATTCTACTGCGTTACTCATGTTTCCTTTCTAAATGTCATGTTTTGCGGAACAATACTACGTGCTAGTCCAGTTTAGTACTATTTCGCTACGAATGGGGTCACAATCATTCAACTTGGTTGTTTTCTGGTAATGTGGTTATATATTTACGAGACAGCCTATAGTTAAATTCCTTTCTTGAGTGTGTAATTCATAGAATTCATCCTCAAAGATTTATTGTGCCATTTTCGACAAATGCGTTGCAAACTATAGTACTTGATCAATTTTACATTGTCATTCACATTGAAACTGGTCTATCGATAGATGTCGAAGTTCAGGAAGCAGTAAATTAATTCAAGAGTATCAAGGGGCTGTTTTTTATCCAGGAAAAATAGGCTGTTATCGGTTTGTTGGGATAGCGGACACGGCGTAATTTCTCGAAGTCGTAGTTAGAACTTTCTGTGAGTAAATTCCATCAATCGGCTTACTTGCTTTACCCCGCGCGAGTGAGATTCCTTGCAGAACTGATGCCTGCATATCCTAAAGCTATCTTGTTCGTGAATTTCTGTTCAAATCGATTTCCTTTTCAGTAATAGCTAGCATGAATGCGTGACAGATGCCAAAATGTTTGTGAAAATACAATGTTATCTCTCTGTTCTGGGAACCAATACTGTGAAAAGCTACCTAAAAATTAGCCAGAAGTGGAGTGCTCTTATTACGGCTGTCTACGCTCTCCAAAGAATTGCCCTTTTTCCTGTCGTTCTCAGGAATTTCGTGTTCTTTTTGACTCACCTAAACGTATTCTGTATAATAAAATGAATTATTCTCAGCGCGAATCCAAATTCTTAAGAAGATGATTCATTTGAGCTTTTTAGCTTACACCAATAAAATACGCTTGAAGTAGTACGGGGCTTTAGTACGAAATATAATCCTATCTCACGCTCTTAAATTTCCATGGCTACTTACTAAATTTTATAGAGAAAATATGGCAAATCCCGGAGTTCGTGATTTTTTTACCTACAATATATTGATAAATTTTTAGCCAAATGATATTTTTATAATTCTTCAATAAATGAAAACAATGCGACGCTGCTTTACGGACTATTGATGAATTAAGAGATTATTAATTTTGGTTTTTGTGTCAAAAGTCAGGAGCTAGCTTACGTAGCTTAAAGGAAAGAAATGATGGGCTGAAAATCGGCGATTTCATGAACACTCTGTAGAATATTGAACAGGTTTGTTACGAACATTTAAATTTATTTACTTCAATTCTTACAAGGTATATACAGGCAGAATGAATTCAAAAATTTAGAAAATTCAACAGTTTGGACTATTTTCCAAGTAAGAGCACTTTTAAACGTGAACAAGAAACTACTGTCGTATCGAACTTTATATTGCCTCTTCTTGCTACCTTTCTTACCGAGCTGTAAAACGCAAAATTAATGGTTTTCTCCTTCATGCTCAACAAATTCGCATGGTGCGCATATTCATCGCTAAATCATTAAGTTTTAAGCGTTTCTTGTTTCTCGTCAATTAAAAGCATGCGTTACCGAATTTCGGTCTTTTTTATTTCAAGCGAACGCAATAAATATGTACTTTCGCACTTTGTAGGTTTCAAAAGCTGATGTTATTTCATCTTTCAGATTCAAGAAGGTTTGAATACAATTTCCTGCATACTAAGCGGAAACACACGAAACATACTTCTGTATACATGTTTCTATGATATTCTATGCCAGTTCTAGTTAAACTGGCATATACCTCAAGTTGATATATTTCTGCACTCAGAGGCTAGAAACGAAGTAGAATGTCTCAAAGATCCCTGTGAATATACCCTTTTCGTCTACAATTACGGTGAAGGTTTTGGCCTTCAGTATGTGTGAAATCGATGGCGAACATGCGTGCATAGAAATTTCAGAAGGCAAGTAACAGGGTGCTTCTACACAGATACAATCATAAATTGAAGCTTTCAATTATATGGTATACCAGCAGACTGTCTAGTGCAGATTTGCTGGCAATGTGCAAATAGATTAACTGAATTTCCAATTTAAAATGCTGGTTACTGCAAAGGCGGTGCTCTGAGGCACACTGGTTTCTTCTTCTTTAGCCTCATTCTGAATATATTGTTATAGAAAACATCGTAGACCTGTACTCGGAATCACTGAATAGGAATAAAGGAACTGCCATAAACTGTCAGCTGTTTTTTCTTGTTTTCTTGTTATCTGTCGAATTTTTAATCAATTATGAAGCTTCTTTGGACCACTGAGCGTGACTCTGTGCATTTAGAGGGCGACTATTTCCTCTGATTGCAAATTCTCTTACGATTCTTAGAGCATAAATTCTTGTATCGCTTGCCATACCAATTGCTAGGAAATTTTTCCCTTTACTTTATAAAGTTTCATACATTAGTAGTATATGTACCAACTATTTTACTCGAACCGAAGTCCGATCTTCGTCCTTTCACTCTCATGCATGGTGCTTTTGGTGAATTTTCGGACGTTGCTCTATTTGCTGGAGTCTTTATTCTGCTTTAGCTAAATTTCATAAATTTTCGCCTACCCGAAGTATGTGGAGAGCAAGAAACATTCGGGAGATGCCCTGGTCAGTTTTTTACGATAAATCAAAGAGACTCAAGATCAAACTATCGTAAAAGCTAAAGATTAAGCATGAGGAGACAATTTATGGATAGTGCATAATTGATCCGGAGTTTTGATTTTGTCCTGATAACTTAGATTTTGCTTGTTCCTAACTTGTATTCTTCATTAAGAAGACTCAATTCACAATAATTTACATTCTCGGAACAATCAAAGGGTTATCCCAGCGTACCATCGGTCTACCGTAACTCACGGAATCTTTTTGCAAGGATCCATATCTAACACTAATAAATTAGGCGAATAGTACGGTCCAGATAAGCACGAAACTAAACATCAGCTGTAGTACCAATTAACGAATTTTCTTTGTCAGCACACATCGATTCTCTTACGAACAAGTCCCCCTTATTGTGAAAGCGCACTCATCTGGTGGACTTGAAACAAGTGGGATCAATTCAAGCACAATAATTTTATGCGTAGACAGTGGGTTTGTGCAACGTGGAACACGTCGGGTACATTTTTCCGAATCGATTGGTAGGAAACTCGATGTAGAACGATTTCAGCAATTTTTATAGTTTTACTCAACAGCTCTAAGCCTCAGTAACTCCAACCACCAGAAAGACAACAGTCATACATGCCTCTACTAGACAAGTAGTGAAAACACTGGTCATACAGTGATACCTCCATATGTCACCCCTGATAATTGCAAAACCTAGAGTGTTAACAACGTAACATTCTAGATAATGAAGTCCATCTCAAAACGAAATTCGCCATACTGCATTAGATCTCGCTGGCAACATTAACAATTCTACACTACCTCACCATGAAACAAGGCGCAATTTCTTTGAATTCAGAGCAAAAGCGATCTGTGATCCGTGAATATGAACGAAGGTGAAAAAGCAGTATTTCTTAGACACTGAAGCAAATTGAGAAATCGGCGAAAGAGAATTTCGGCCTAGAAATAAACCAAGTACGATGAAAGTGCGAAGAATATTGAGGAATATGTAAAGCATTGAATCTCAGGCGCTGATTAACCGGGGAATACAACAGAGAGTTAGAAAATCAACATGTCAGTCAGTTGAAAACAACTCGCATCATAGATAAGATCATTTTTCAACAAAGGTTTAAATGTTACTGAATCTTTAATACAACAAAAATTTCATCGCTTTCTGCATGCCTACAACAATATTAGGAGTGATGAAGCACCGATAATCTTGAATTTTAGCAAAGGATGGATTTGGAAATTTGAAAAAGAACACAATTTCAAGTTTTATCGCTCTCATGGTGGAAGCGGTGATGCGGATGAATCAGCTGTACTTGAATCAGTTACGTACATCCAAAGCCGTATACAAAGCTCCCATTTGAACGACGTTTGGAATGCGGATGATTTTGGTCTATTCTACAAAATGGCTGCAATCACTACAATTGGCTCTGCAAGACTACCTGGTCACAAGAAACAGAAGGATCGTCTGACCTTTTTGGCTTGTGCTAATGCTAGTGGCACAGAAAAGTTTTCATTTCTCGTGATTGGCAAGTCTGAAAAGCCAAGATGCTTTGGTAATGAATATCCACAGTCTCTGGGTATCTATTTTCGAAGCAACTTTAAAGCTTGGATGACTATAGAGATTTTCTTTGAATGGCTACATCTATTTGATGCTTATGTTGATCGAACGAACGATCGGAAAGTTCTATTGATAATTGATGATGCGTCTGGTTATGGCACGCTAAATGCAATTACGGATTTGGACAATGTTGAAGTGTTATTTTCACCTTCGAATACTACTTTAAGTATTCAGCCATTGGACGCTGATGTTATAAATTCTATCAAAAGCAAGTATAAAAGGTGCCAAATCGATCTAGCTTTGGGTTTGGACGAAGTGTAGGATAGTTCTAATTTATACAAAATGGACTTAAAAGCTGCTTTAATTTGGATGTGAGACATTTGTTCCAGCATGAATTCTTCTACGATCCATAATTACTGGCGTACCACAGATTTATTTGCCACTGATAATACAGATTCTCTTTAGATACGTCTTGCTTTTTGTTGTAGATTCGCAACTAAACCATTCAGTAATTTAGCGGTAGCAGACGTGAATAAAAAATTCCTATTTGCAAACCCTTCCAAATTCACCGAATGGACCCTTAGCAGCTATGGGGGCATCACTGTAATAGGGAATGGGAATCGAAGCAAATTTTTGAACAAACTAATTAACGGACGGTATTTGTCCACAACAGTAGACAACAAATCAATTAATCCAGAAAAAGCACTACAGCTTCTCTAAATAATTTTTCCATTTTCCTACGGTTCCAGAGCCCAGAACATCTCCTTTTCAGTCCGCTAAACTGCCTTTCTTGTGGATTCGCAGGTGAAGAAACGGACATTAGAAATCTTGTTCGACGAACAAGCAGACATAGAGAATTGTTTTCTTCGTAACGTTACAAACAGAATAGTCGCTTTTCCAACTCGTTAAAACTACTGAAGGCGAAGGTAGGTTTGTACTCCAATGAATCACTCTGAATTAGCATTCTGTATTCCACTTAAATCCACGCAGGCTCACGCTAAAGCGCCTTCCTATTGGCGATACTGCCATTGTCTTGCTGCTTCGCAACTCATTTCCATCACTGTGTAACGAATCAGCTATCAAACATTATAGGTGATTGAATTCATTTTTCCAAATATGTAAGGAATCAGCGGTAGAAAATTGCAGCTGTTCTCAACGCCGACTCAGCAACAGCTATCCAATATTTTGAGAAAAGCATCATAGCTATTTTCATTGGTTGATAGAGTATGAGCACAAGGATCAACTACCATTTAGTAAGTCAGAAACAAAATTCTGAAAGAATATAGTGAACGAATCCAAACCTTCTTATCTTCCATATTTTTTGTTGTTTCAGCTGATTACAGGCTCACGATGTTTTTTTGATTTGTACGTCACTTCTGAGCTGTTCTGCAAAAAATTGATAGTGATATGGATAATTCTTAGGGATCTTCATTTTTATTTTTTCACGACTTCAGCATGGTTCCTTTCCGACGATCATTCGCTGTTCGCCCTGGGCTCTTCAAAAAACGTTTTGGGAATAAAAAATATATAAACGATAACGCAAATGTTCAAGATTCTGCAAGCATTTCAGAGAAATTATCAATATCCTTGAATGATTCCTACACATACATCGTAAAATTGCAATTTCGAAACATTTGTAATCTGCCTGAAGCACCAAAAGAGATTGTAGGAGTATCTAAAGTGCAATCACGATCCGTGCTGATTATACATGGGAAACACTAATGATGATCAGCAGAGAATGTACAAGCTGTATAGTACATTTCTACAGTGGTCGTTAGCATGAGTGAGGATTTTTGAAGGCTAGTCTAGGCCAATCGGCGGCATTCGATGGACAAGCTAAAAATTTTTATTGGTCTACGAAGCCCTTATATAATCCTCGCTCATGCTGACGAGCTCTGTTAGTACGTGATGCGTTTAACTTCTGACATAATTCTGTTACACTTTCTCTCTTTTTTAATACGGTACTATTCACAGCGTCCTTCCATTTGAAAGCATGTATCAGACTTATGGCTTAATCTCTAAAGTGGAATATTTGATTTGAATAATCATTGAATAATGCTTTGTTTACTACGCTGAATAACGTATATGAAAAGGTAGATACTGCTATGAACCCCATAGCATCAAGAGAATTATTTACTCGTATAATAAATATCCTCCGAGCATAAAGTCAGAAGCGTAGGAACATTTTGCGTAATATATTTGGCTATCATCCTCACGTGCAAGTAATTTTTGTTTTCGCAATATCCGCAATAGATACTACAGTGTATGAATTTTACAAAAATATTCAAATTAAATTAGTAATTTATTACAATCATTCATTTTATTTGGAAGCGATGTGGTCTTTACGTTTTGTTTCAATACTAAATTTGCAGAATAAATTTGGTACGCAGATTAATTAATTGTATAAATCTGAGCCTTAGAAATTGAGTGATGCATATGTCATCAAAGATGATCGTTAGTATGACAAAAACAAAAAACTGTTTTTAAAGATATTTTGGATCAGAAGAATATGTACTACTCACAATATGAAAGGTGAGGTCGAATTTTTTGGTATATCATATTCTCGAGAATATGTTGGGACCAAACTGCGTTCTCAGATGTTTCAAGTCTCAGATGATAACCAGTAAGAAATCCGGTATCAAGCGATAGAATAAAATAATTTTTTTATGATTCAATGATTCGTTTAAAAAACCTCACTACTTTTAATCTACGATTTCTTTTCTGAATACATCCCCAGATAGAAGATTTTCTACTATACCATCCAAAATGAAGCGAATATCAAAAAAACAACATCCTGAAGCTATAATGCTTTCGATAAAAAGGATTGCACGTAATATTTTCTCAAATTGTAACTTCGTTTTTGACATCTAGAGTATATCAATGAAAGCCGCCGATTTTAAAAAAGTCATATTTTTCTGCTAACGATCGAAAGCATGTTTTGGTGTTTACTGTTTTGATGAGATAAGCCACGTCAATAATGAATCAATCAAGCAACAGTCCACGAAGCTCCGTAACATTGTTTTGATTAAATAAATTATTTACGAAATATCTATTATTATCAAAAATTTGGGATTATAGTTATTAATCGAAAAAACTACGAATATGTCTGGGAATAGTCATCTGCTCCTAATGAAAGTCAGTGAGCTGTTGTGTTGCATTGATAACAAGATATACAAAGGTATAAATTAGCTGCGTCAGGACCCTCCACGTGTGTACCGTTCAAATCAGCAAAAAGTGCCTAAAAGTCCAAACACTGATGTAGAAAGAATACCGTACGTTTTATGGATATTGAAAAGATATATAGCAATCGCATTTCATTATTTAGCGCTAATGCAGAGAAAAATCCACTAACTTAGCTATGAATAGTAAAAATTCTAATGAAGTTCCAAATCAGGAAATCTCGGAAAATAGCCATTTACGAGGTGACCAGGGAATCAGTAATAGTGAGTAGAACAAATTTTAAATCAATCTGATGTGAATACTGGATTGATTATCCTTATGTTGAGAGTAAGAATTTGCGTTTTCTAGCCAAACTGAGATCATTACAAGTATACATCAAAAATTTACCTCAAAGATTTCAGAAATATGTCGTTCAACGAGAAAAAAGAAAGCGATACTGATATATCATACATGGAATACATGCTTATGTAATTTGTCTATCTTCACGGCTTCAGTTGTGAACAAGAGCAGTTAATAAGCAGAATAAGATTTCATTTCAAAATCGGCGTTTTTTATGAATCTCTTGTATATAGAACGTTCAAATAGGAACTTCTGATTGTTAACTGGTCTCAATTTCCTTCTGAATTTGTGATATCGGATGTTCATATGTGTAAATGCAAAAGCAGATGACAGTGCAGCATACAAGCTTCATTTTAATTTCGGTTCCATTTAGAGGTCTCAACACCATAAAGGAGGATTCTTGGCAGCCAGTCTCAGCTAATCACATCTCTTCTTTGGATCAAGAAATGATTTTTTTGGCTCACAATTGATCTACAAGATCCCTATTTATGGTCTTTAGACCTGTTAAATAGTAAGTTAACTAAATTAATCGTTGGAAAATTTTTATTCTTATGAGTAGTTCGAAAATAATTGATTACCATTTACTCTATCATTAATAGTTTGTCAAATTACAAAAGAAGTCGAATGACTCTAGGAAAGCATACCAAAACATCAATACTGGTCTAATAACGAGTTTCACTTCAATGCAAAGAGAGAACATTATGTTGAATAGATTTTCAAACGAACCAATGGAACATATTAATCATTAATATCGTACAGTTCCGCGGCACGTTCAAAGACATTCCGAAGTCAGTACTACCTGAAGACTCAAACGCGTTGACCGCTCGTTTTTGCTAGCTATCAAGTCGGAAGCAGACCGAAAATTCCAAGTACAAGGCGAGATACGTTATTGGAGGACTTCGCGATAACTTTAAGTGCGGAAAATTTGACGAAGGCCATGATGCAGGCAGCATTGCTGGAGATGTTCCACACTGGACACCATCAAGTCAAATGTGAACAGTG
>JAAUYH010073558.1_pt1 | contig 10508 bp, 7 predicted proteins | sample 7278061 | NCBI WGS metagenome assembly JAAUYH01 (sample SAMN14350203, study PRJNA611818) | marine sediment metagenome | isolation source: surface marine sediment (0.6m) | place: French Polynesia: Moorea | collected 2018-08 | reverse complement strand
TGTAGAGCGGGTGAGGAGGGGTTGGGTTTTCCCCTCCACAAAACATAAAAGAAACTGACGCTCACAAAATCAAAAAGTACGGTTTTATAAGCTTTCGAGCACAAGTTTCTTAGGAGACGTACCATGCATGGTACGTCTCTACATACCGTACGTCTCTACATACCAAAATCAAACACCTACAATTAAATACTTAAAATTATGATGGTAGACATATCTGAACAACTTGTCCGGGAACTACGCCATTTTTCTGGCGTTGCTGATTTGAGATATGAATTTTATTCTTTGCACAATTAAGAACTTTGTAGAGACGCGATATATCGCGTCTCTACACCCACGATTCATATTGTTATTCAGCAACGCCATTTTTCTTTTTATTTATAAGAGTAATTCAGAACCCACCTTGATGCGCCCTTACAGTTAAAAATCATTATTAATAATTACTAATTGTTCCTCGTCCCTCCTTGTGCAGTTACTAATCTAAGGACGGGAGAATTTTCTAAATGTACAGATTGATGGGGAGCAGCAACAGTAATATTTTGCTTGTCAAAAGCATACTTTAAACGGCGACGAAACTCTCGAGCAACAGCAAATTGTCTCCCCGGTTGGGTTTTAAACCATAATACTAATTCTGTCCCATTGTGGCTAATGTTATTGACACCTAAAAGATTAACTGGGTCAATAACATCAACTTTCCAGACCTCATCATGTTGCATTTGGCAAGCTACACTTCTAATCATTGCTAATGCTCGATCTATATCTTCTTCCAAACCAATTTCTACCGTAAAAACTATCCGCGACCAATCTTTTGTCAAATTGCGTACCGTCGATATACTATTGTTGGGAACTGTGCTTAAACGTCCTTGTGGATCGCGAATTTGCGTCATACGAAGATTCATGTTTTCAACGACCCCCGCAGTTGTTCCAACATCAATAATATCTCCAAGGGCAAACTGATCTTCAAGCAAAATTATAACGCCGTTAATAACATCTCTAATTAAACTTTGGGAACTGAAGGAAAGAGCAAAACCAATAATCCCTGCACCTGCTAGAATAGGAAAAATTGGAATATTTAACTTTTCAAGTAACCATAAAACACCGATAAATATCCAAATGAAATTCATGGCACCTTTAAGGGCATTACAAAAAGTTGTAAGTCGTGAAATCTGTCTTGGAGAGGTGCTAGATATATGTAAATGTGAATCTACAAATTTTTTGAATAAGTAGTCTGTAATAACTTCACTAAATTTGATGATTAAAATGGTGCCAATAATAATTGCTAATAATATAGGCTTAGTTAGTAACCAATCTTGTAGCCAGCGCGTAAAAGGAAATAACCCTGCAATTTGAGCTAAACTTAGTACCCAACCAGTAAACAAAGTAATTACTAGTAACCATCTTTTTAAGTTGTTAATATTTACTTTACGTTGCCAAGCCAACTTTTGCTCGCAGTAAATCATCATTTGTGCGGCTTTTTGCTCTTTATCCAGTGCAGTTTCTCCTCCCGCACTTGCAGATTCAACTTCTTCTCTGGGCTTTTCTTCTTGGAGTTTTCGCCATTTTTTAAGCAAGCTTTTGTACCAAGCAGTTAATATTAATGTAAATACAACTATTCCCGAGAAAATTCCTCCAGAAACTAAAGCCTGACTTTGTAAAAACTCTGGTTGGCGTTCTCTCTGCGCTTGAATTAATGCTGGACGAATAATTCGAGCAAAGCGTTGGGCTAGAGATGTGACAGGAACCCCATGTATTTGAGCATCCAGTTCGGTAACAGTCATCAGAGTTTGCGTTCTTTCCCGATCGCGTCGATCGCCAACTAAAATTACTACTCGGTCTTCATTCCTGGTGACAGTAACTCTTAAAGTTCGGGGGTTGAAGGGTCTAGCAAGAATTTCGGAAATATTCTCCTCATACATGTTCACTCGCACTTGTAATGGTGAAATGCTATCTTGAGTCGAATTGGTAATTGTTCCTTCTCTAGCTGCAATATGGAAGAGTTGTCTTCCATCTAAAGTAACTGGAGCGTAAACAATATTTCCTTGACTGGAAGAAGAATTATTCAAAATGTTGGGAGTCGCAATTTGTCCAAAAGCTGCAGAATCAGTATTCAGAGTCAGAGCAAATACTAAAAAGCTAATTAATACAAAACCTTGAATAGAATTACCTAAAATAGAAATTTGTCGCGAAAAGTACAGAATTTGACGATTTATTGACCCTAGCAATTGATTAAACATATCGATATCGATCGCTCGATCCATATAAATAACTATGTATACACCCGCCTTCGGCAAATATATCACTACCAGTTGCTGTCTCAATAACTTTTTTCCCCGATGGTAGTTTTAGTTATTTTAAGCAAGGGACAACCAGGAAATTTGTACGCGATCGCAAATTATAGCCATAGTAAAATCATGTGGTATACGAAAAAATGTAACAAATCAGAGCTTCTGACTTATTGCCTGGTGTAAAGAGGTTAATCTAATATCTTGGGTGGTATTCCCAAATAAATATGACCATATTGAATACGTGAAATTTATCTGGATAGATGTTGAGAAATATGAAGTAGATTTTATTAATTTACCAGTGCGATCGTGGAACGGAAAGCAATAAAAATATACTCCTACATCAATACAAAAGAAACTGTTATTCTTTTATTCTGACAAAGTAAATAGCTGTATTCAGTAAAGCAACTGACAGCGCATATATATTATGTAGCATTACTGTAATCAATATTTAAGTATCTTCGAATAACAAAATAAAGCTAATTATAAGTTTGCGATCATAACTCTTTCTCTTAAGCTGGCAGATTTTGAGCTGATTTCATATATTGCTTGGTAGAAGCTTGATAATAAAACTTATATAGATTCTGACTGTCAAAAGCAGCACTTAATTATGAGAATTTTCTCATTTTTTTCTTACATAAGATTCATCAACACCAGTTTAAATAGAGGTTAATCAGGAGTTAAGTTTAAAATTTTAATCCCGGAGTTGGCTAAGAAATCAATTTAAGGGTTATGACAAAAGCCAACAAAATAAAGAAGGAGGTGTCAAAGTGATTGCCATCAAAACAAAACCTTTGGGTAAGATTTTACCATCCTTAAAAAAGGGTGGGGTAAGAACCTTCTTAATTCCAATAACTTTAATCTTAATATCAGGGATAGGGGTTTTAGTACCCAGTACTTTATCTACACAGGGTCGTCTGGCAATATTTGCTTTCCTGTTAGCTGCAATATTATGGTCAACAACCTCAATTAATACAGCTTACGTTGCTTTAGGATCGGTCATTTTCCTGGTTTTTACAGGTGGAATTTCTCAGGAACAGCTTTACGGAGCCTTTGCATCCCACGTTGTTTGGTTAATGATTGGTGCCTTTGTTTTAGGAGGTGCCGTGCAGAAAACTGGTCTGGCAAAACGGTTAACTGAAATTGTGGTAGCACGAGCAAATACCGTTGGTAGCCTATTCTGGTTATTAACTACTGTATTGATTCCTCTTTCTTTCTTGATTCCTTCTACTTCTGGTCGGGCTGCTGTGACTGTCCCTATATTTCGTAGTATTGCAATCGCAACGGACGATAAGCGTATTACTCGTGCCCTTGCTTTGTTAATGCCGACGATAATCTTGGTTTCCACGATAATTTCTTTTGTGGGTGCAGGCTCTCATTTAGTAGCTAATGACCTGCTACTACAAATTACTGGACAGCAAATTTCCTTTGGTCAATGGATGCTTTATGGCTTACCTTTTGGAGTCATTGCTAGCTATATTTCCTGTTGGGTTATTATGCGTTTGTTTTTAAACAAAAGACGCCTACATCAAAAATTAGAGGTTCAGCAAACTTCACAAAAACCTCTCACATCTTTAGAAATTAAAACCCTTGTAATTGTCTTACTGACAGTTATTCTTTGGTTAACCCAGAGTTTCCACGGATTGGAAATTGCCACTGTGAGTATTTTCGGAGCAATGCTGCTCACTATGCCTAATTTTGGAGTAATAAAGTGGAAGGATGGAATAAATTCCGTTTCCTGGAACCTGATTATTTTTGTCGGTGCTGCTTTAGTCTTGGGACGGTCCTTAATTAGTTCTGGAGCCGCAGAATGGATTATTGGTCATATTTTTGCTCTAACTGATATTACTACAACCAAATCTCATCTGGTTATTTTCTTGTTACTGACGATTATCTCTTTAACATCTCATTTTTATATTACTTCCCACACCGCCAGAGCAGCTGTTTTGGTTCCTCCCTTACTTTATTTGGCTACTAGTTTGAATCTTAGTCCAATAGCAGTATTATTTCTCAGCACTTTAGGTATGGACTATTGCCTCACTTTCCCTGTCAGTTCTAAGGCTTTGCTAATCTATCAGGAAATGGGTGGAGAGGCTACTTATAAACCATCAGATTTACTTCGTCTCAGTGCTGTACTGATTGTGGTCCATTTTGCTCTAATGATCTTGTTCTATTACACCTACTGGAATTGGATCGGTTTATCCCTTTAATTACAACCGATTGATTCTAAAAGATAAATTCTAATTAACTATTGAAAAGGAAATTATTCCAAGTAACAGATATTTCAAATAAACAATCACAAATTCACTTTAAAATTCAAATTTAACTTCAAATCTACATTCCTTAACAAACACTAGAAAATGGCTAAAAGCCTTATTGAAGAACAATGACACTAAAAATTTTAATTGCTCCCTCTGGATTTAAAGAAAGTCTTGATGCTGATCGAGTCGCTAACTGTATCTCCACAGGTATACTCAAAGTTTTGCCTAATGCTCAAATATTCAAAGCTCCCTTAGTTGATGGTGGTGAAGGCTTTACTAAAGCTTTAGTGGAAGCTACAGGAGGGACTTTACATCCTATAAGAGTCACAGGACCTGTAGGAAAACCAGTAGATTCTCATTTTGGTTTTCTTGGTGGTACTAGCCAGAAAACAGCGATTTTAGAAATGGCTGCGGCTGCTGGATTGCGCCTCGTTCCCCCAGAAGTTAGAAACCCTCTAGCAACCACAACTTATGGTGTTGGTGAGTTAATCAAAGCAGCTTTAGATGCTGGTGCGGAACGTATACTAGTTGGTTGTGGAGACTCTGGTACTAATGATGGTGGTGCTGGAATGGCTCAAGCCTTGGGCGTGAAGTTGCTTGATGAAACAGGAAATCAAATCGGATTTGGTGGTGGTGAATTAATTAAACTCAAGCATATTGACTTATCAGAGCGCCATCCACGCCTCTCTGAGGTACAAATTGATGTAGCCTGTAATTGGCATAATCTTTTATGTGGTGAAAAAGGTGTGGCGAGGGTTTTTGGTCCCCAAAAAGGTGCATCACCAGAGATGGTAGAGCAAATGGCTTCCGCTCTTGATCGCTACGCCAGTGTTATCAAAGCAGATTTAGGTCTTGATGTCCGTGAAATGCCGGGTAGTGGAGCTTCTGGTGGCTTGGGTACAGGCTTACAGGCTCTAGTATCTGCCAAGCTATACCCGCGTTACGAAATTGTTATGCAATATTTGGAACTTGACAGTTTACTTCCAAAAGTAGATTTAGTGATTACTGCTGAAGGTTGTATTGATTACCAAACTCCCCGTGGCAAAATTCCTGCTGAGGTGGCTCAGAGAGCCAAACGCTATAATCTACCAGTTATTGTGCTAGCTGGAACAGTTGGTCAAGGTGCGGAGAATAATTTGCAGTATGGCATCGATTATTTTGCTAGCATTTTAAATTCTCCTTGTCTTCTGAGCGAAGCCCTGGCTGATGCTTCACGTTTATTAACTGATGCAGCAGAAGGTGTAGCACGCTTACTTTTAGTCGGACAGCAATTTCAGCATTTCCCAGCCCTAGGATAAAAATCACAGAGTTTTATCAGTAGGAAAGTTTATTTTCGTTCTGCAAGCAGGGATAATACTCCAGTGTAGGTCGCAAAAAATTTCGATTCATCTAAGGATGCATTCTTATTATTCCAAGTAGCGACTACACAGTAATTTTTACCGTTTTTCCCTTGTAACCAACTTGTAAGACTTAAAACTCCAGGTTCGGAACCGCCTTTAAATGCAATTTTTTCCCAATCATTAGGATTCGCAAGTCCAGGATTAACCCCCATTAGTGGTAGGTTTTCAACTTCTTTAATTGCTCTACAAAGCTCCTCTGCAGTAAAAAACCACTCCAGACTATCAATCGCAACAGGGTTAGTCCCCTCAAATTCCCTAACATCCGGAAGTGGAAATTTTGCTAGTTCGACTAAAAGCGATTTACGTTTGGCTAAATTAGCTTTGCGATAATCCTCGAGTAATTTACGATTTTGGGAACCTTTTAAAACAAATAGTTCGCGGGTTGTGAGAAAAGGACGATTGCGAGGCGAAATCAATTCTAGTGAATCTTTTCCCAGCAAATTGATTAAAATATCTGTTGCTGTGTTGTCACTTACAGATATCATCAACGTTGCAAGAGTTTGTATTGTTAGTAGCGAACCATCTGGCCAATTCTGTAAAATCCCTGAAGGTAAGCTTTTGGATTCTGCATTAAATGTGACCACATCACTCCAAGAACGTTTTCCCAAAGTAATTTCCTGCTGGAGTGCTTGGAGTACGGCTAGTTTGAAAGCTGAACCGACAGCAAGTGGATTGTTACTATTAAGTTCAGCTAATGTTGATTCATCTTCCTTGACTAAAAAACTGACTTTACCCGGTAAAGCCTTAAATTCAGCCAATGCTTTTTCTAGACTAGCAATTTTAAGGTTAGGGGCTTGAAATAATAATCCTGTGATTTGTTTTTTTGAATTTAAAACTATTTTTGTCGGGACAGAACCTTTACTCAAAATAATCAAATAGTCATTACCATTTTGTTTGACTTCTTGATAGGTTCCCAGTTGCTTTTTAATGTCCGCAATTATCAACGTTACTTGCTCGACAGGAATCTGATTCACAAAAATGGGTGCAAACCAATAAGATTTGATTTCTTTTGCAGTAAATAATCGCTCGAGTGCTGTTTTGGGAGAAACCGTTTCCGCAGAAGTTTTATTTTGCACAACAGTTTCAGCTAAGTGCTGTGGTGGTAAATTTACTACTGCTTTTGCTGAATCGGGAAACAGTAAAGACCCAGAAAACCAAAAAATGGCAGAAAAAATAGTCAAACAGAGACGGGAAAACATTTTTTAGCCCAATGGTTACTAATAAAGCTTACTTTCTGTTTGCAAGAACAGATAACACTCCTTTATAGAGTTTAGAAAATTTTGACTGTTCTAAAGGTGCATCCTTATTATTCCAGGTAGCAACTACACAGTAGTTTTTACCATTTTTTCCCTGTAACCAACTAGTGAGGTTTAAAACTCCAGGTTCGGAACCACCTTTAAATGCAACTTTTTCCCAATCCTTAGGATTAACCATTCCCGGATTAATACTCATTAACGGTAAGTTTCCGACTTCTGTCATAATTCCACATAATTCTTGGGCGCTAAAAAACCACTCCACATCAATAGCAACAGGGTTTTTTTCCTCAAATTCGCTAATAGTAGGAAGTGGAAGTTTAGCAATTTCAGGTAAAAGTGACTGACGCTGAGTTTCTGTCCCTTGACGATAACGATTGAGCAACATTCTATTTTGCGGACTTTTTAAAACAAAAAGTTCTCGAGTTGTGAGAAAAGGACGATTACGGGGTGAGGTTACTTCTATTGCTTGTCTCCCAAGCAAGTTTATTAAAGTATCTGTCGCTGTATTATCACTTACAGATATCATCAAAGTCGCAAGACTTTTAAGTGTTAAAGGCGAACCATCTTCCCAACCATGCAAGATACCAGATGGTAAACTTTTCCAGTCTGGTTGAATTGTTACGATATTATTCCAGGAACGCTTATTCAAATCAATTTCTGACTTGAGTGTTTTGAGAATAGCAAGTTTAAAAGCTGAAGCGACTGCAAGGGGTTCCGTACTGTTGAGCTGAACTAATATTGATTCACCTTCCTTAACCAAGAAACTAACATCACCAGGTAAAGCATCGAATTCAGCCATCACTTCCTTCAATGCTTTATCTTCAGAATTTAGAGATTGATTAACTTCAGTTGCTGAAGATTTATTTACATCGGGTTGCGGAGATTGATTAACACCAGTTTCTGGAGATTTATTTTGACTGGGTTTTAAAGGTTGACCAACTTCAGTTTCCACTGAGCGATCGACCTCGGGTGTTACTGTTTGGTTAATCTCTGTTTCTGGTGATTGAGTATTATTCGTTTTGGTAGATTGATTAACCTCAGTTTCTGAAGATTGATCAACCTTGTTTTCTGGAGGTAGATCGGCTGCAGAGTTTGGAGATTGGACAAATAATCTTGCTTTGGGAGATGTCTGAGCAGCCAAAGTTAAATTCTGAGGAGTTAAATTCTGAGGAGTTAAATTTCGAGAGGTTAAATTTTCCGCTAAATGCTCTCCTGAAAACTTAGTTTGTGCTGAAGCAGACTCGAGAAAGACTAAGAATATTGGAAAAAAAACGATGGAAGAAAAAGTAGTAATTAAATATCGAGAACAAAACATTAATTTAATATAAATACTATCCCTGATATTACTTATGAATTGATTTAACCAATTAAATTAAATATTTATCTTTTCTAAGATGATTGCTTTAGCATTTTCCTCAGCTTAAAGTTTTGGATATACATTAAGCAACTTCTAAAAATGATTGTTCTACATAATTTGATTCACAATTACTATTAACTAATGGTTTACAGTTAATGACTAGATCCTGGCGGTATATGTCATAGGTCGTAGATTTTCAGTTGTAAATCCCAGTTTATTTTAATAGTCAAACATCAGAAATTACTACAGAACATGTTTTTATTTAGAAGTTCCTAATTGGGGAATTAGCACCATTTAGAAAAAAACATTAAGTTTACAATCAATTCTTCCAAAGAATACCAGCAAATTCTTACTTTGGTAAAGATGAAAAAGGATAAAATCTCATACTATAACTAACTTAAGCAATTTTTATACAGATATTTTTCATATAGCAATCCTAAATCATTCGTGTTAGCCGCATCTAAAGATGAAGGCGTAAGCGTACCGCAGGTAAAAATAAATAAGATTGCTATACAAGTATTTTTTCATGCAATACGGAATATGAATTTCCCTTAAAAAAACTCGGTTTATGGGGAAACCGAGTATGTATTGATATTGCATTTTGTCAATTAAAAATCAAATGTTAAGCTGTATCCTCTTGATTCATCTGGCGTTCTATACTCTCAATAGCTGCGTTTAGAGCTGCTATTCTTGTTTCTAGATGGTCCCGCATTCTTTTAAGAAATGTCAGCTTACGTTCTTGATGAGTCTTGTAGGAAGCTGTTTGACCACCACAGCAATGATTATTCCAAAAAGGAAACATAGTACGTCAATTGAATATATCTCTAATTATATATTGACTCTTTTTTCGAAAAATAGTCAGGTCCTAAAGATAAAAGTCAGAAAGTTATCAATTTGAGATTTTTGTTTCTAAATGTAACAAACAATAGGGATAGAGACGTATTATATTACGTCTCTAATGTTTCAGACTTTATAGAACACCAGAAGACAAACTATCCATATTATCGATAGGATTAATTTTGTTGGTAGTGTGTTACATCTATGCCAATAGCACCCCACAGAATGGAATATTTAATTAATTTGAAATCCTTACTCTCTTATTCAACTCTACAATTTTTGAGATGAAGTTCAGATATTTCTAGTTTTTGTTGACTTTTTGAGCCATATCCATGAAATAATCCATATCAGTTCTGCGAGGCTTACGATTATTAAAACTACTCCTAGCTGTGTTCACTGTGTTTGTTAAATCTTTAACGCTTGATGTGGTATCTATTGTTGGTTTAACATCTTGTGATTGTTCGGATTCGACAAAGTATTTAGTTTCTGAAGAAAAGCCGAATAATTTACCTATAGAGCTAAATCTTTTGCCGAAAAAGCCCGAAATACCTCTAAATAAAACAGATAAAAAACTTCCCAGACGAATGAAAAAGTTTTGAAAGGTTTGATTGAGACGAGACATATCGGACGCCTCCTTTAGCCAATTTACATTTGTACACCTAATAAATATATTATTACTGGTTTGTGCCGATTAAACTTACCTGCAGGGGTAATCCTGTCGTCCTAAAGAGGTAATTTAATTTTTAATTAGGCGAAAAAGAATATGTTTACTTTAAATGTGGAAAAATAATTGTCAGTATTTCAGAGCTCAATCAATAACAAAGCCCAGTAACCTTGAAAAAAGCAACCGGGTATATGTAATAAATTTATGGCTGTTACATACTTAAGTAATTAATCTATCTTTGTGTTTCAATTTATTCCAGGTCAATTTTTACCAAAAACCAGTTTTTGCACGAAGACCACAAATTAACTCTTAGCTCTGTTTGTATTTGTAGTTTTTTTATATGTAAGTAGGTTAGTAAGAAAAATCATAACTTGTTTGTAATAGCGCTTTAGCGCTAAAGCGCTACTACGAGCCAAATACGAGTATTTTATATTTCTTTACATAGTTTACTTTT
>JAAUYH010153300.1_pt1 | contig 10509 bp, 10 predicted proteins | sample 7278061 | NCBI WGS metagenome assembly JAAUYH01 (sample SAMN14350203, study PRJNA611818) | marine sediment metagenome | isolation source: surface marine sediment (0.6m) | place: French Polynesia: Moorea | collected 2018-08 | reverse complement strand
TTTCTTTCCCTGTCCTCTTAATGCCAGCGAGAGCAGTCATCTTTGCTCAATACGTATCTAGACGTGTAGTAGGCCATACAACGACTCGAACACAGTCGGACAAGGAGAGTACCACCACGGGTTGTGCCTTTTTCTGATTACTGGGCCTTGTGCTCTTCGCAATTTTTCCTTTCGGCTTCACATTCTTCTTGTTGTTGCGAGCTTCCTGGTCCATCAATCTACCTCGAATTTCAGTAGCTGTAGTCTTCTTGGGAGGGCAGCGATTTGGGGGAGTGGGCTCGGTTTCTTTCGGTTTCTTGTCGCTACCGTTCGCTGTTTCGTTGTCCTTTTGAGTTGGGAGAATCGATTTCGGTGCGTTATCAGGCCGATCATTATTACCCGATTCCTTGGGCTGGGAAAGGTGATCTGCACGAGCTGTGCGAACTGAAAGTCTGACATAAGTGTTAGAAAATCGTAATGCGTGTGTGCAAGGATGACAAGAACGTACGATACATGATGAAACGGGGTAGTCACATTTCCGCAGGAAATTCGCTCAGGTTTTGATTCAAACCAGGCTAAGTCATCGGGGTTTGCCTTGCGGAAGTAGGCGGGCTCGTAATCGGCGGGTGTTCCTGGGGCGTACAACAGCTTCATGCTTATAACCCTGTTCGGTGGCAGAGGCCGAAGTTTCGCGGAGAGCTCTATCAGTGTACGAATGACTGACTTAGTCTCCTGCTTGATAGACGCCTTCAGTTCAGTGGGTGCAGATGTATCCCCTAATGACCCAGAAGGGGTTGCCAGCGCGAAGCTGGCACCTTCGACGCTGTACGAAACACCAAACGAAAAGCATTCAAGCAACTTTCGATTCTTGGTTTGGCCCTCTTCTTTTGAGCCTTCTTCTGGTCCTTCGTATATCTCGAGAAGTACGGTTTCAAGATATTTCTTCTGTAGCGCATCGAATACGCCGTGCTCCATCCACTTGAAAGAGAAACGAAACGTCAGTTAGTATTCCACCGTTAGAAAGGCTACTGATGACGTACCGCTACGAAATTCTTTACCTCCTCGTTGTTCGCCTCGTTTAGTTTCTTGAACTTGGCACCTCCAATTCTTCCAGGTACGAAATACTGTGAAATCAAACGAAACCAGAGAGTTCATCAGGGTGGAGGGTGTTAGAAGACAAAGAAGGTGTAGTAACAGAGAGGTAAGGTGACCACGTACTTCATCGTCGAATAGACCGCGGATATATGCGATGCTTGAGAATGAAGCACGGAACAAATTCTTCACCAAGGTGAAACTCTGGACGTAAGTGATAGATTCAGATTTGGTCATCGTCTGCATCATGAACGATGTTGGAAGAGGTCAACGTAGGAAGATTGGGGGGTTGGAGAAGGATGTGGCGTTTAGTTCGATTCGGTTCGGTTCGTGGCGGTAGAAGAAGTGTGAAGTTGATTTATTCACAGAGCACGGACACAATAGTACAGTAACGCGACTTATAAGTCGTAAGAGTGCGTAAAATGTGAATAACCAAGTACGCCTGACTGTTTTCGGTTCATAATACCAAATGAAGCGAGCTGGATAGACGTTTTCAATGCTTTTCACTGACCCAACTTAATTTCCTCAAATTCAGGCGTACCCAAAGCTTGTTAACATTCACCGATAGAAGCCGACATGATTCTCAATATGTCGCGCCTCGGTCCACTCCTTTTGCATCTTCTGACTAACTTCGTTGCACTCCTTGATTTCAGCTCCCGCGTTCTCGATTTGACTCTCAAGTGTTTCCAAATACTTCTTTGCATTTTTCATCATTTCCAAAAGCGCATCTCTTTCCTCCTCGAGCTCCTCCATTTCCTCGGGGTCTGCCTCGCCAAGTTTTTTCTGCTTCTTCTCAAGCAATCGCTCTGACTTTTCGGCCTGTGCCCGCGCCGACTCGAGTTCCTTCTTCTTCTCAACGATAAGTTTCTCCGCCTTTTTCCGTCGCTGTATCACCGGCACCAATCTTTGTTTAATCGCTTCTAACGCCTTATTTCTTTTCCCTTCCGCCATCCGTGCTACAGAACTCATCACGCCCGAGCCCACACTGAAGTTGAATATCCCGCTCTCGCGTATTGCTGGCCGTATGTACGTCTCATTCACCTTTGCGAATCCAATCCAAAGCCCAACAATCGCCCATACTCGCCATATGGCATCGAACGCGGTCGCACCAGGTACCCGATGTCCAGTGAACAAATTAATAATCAACGCATAAAAAACTGGCACCGCGAAGGGCAGCATGCCCGCGAAGAACAAATATCGGACAGTTTTCGGAACTGCTGAATTCGCTCGTTGTAACAGCGGGGCGAGGCAAATTGCACATAATGTGACTGTCAATTGTACCGCAAAAAACCCGGTGCCAAAATATCCTTTGGCGAGCAACCCAAGAACGACGCTTACGCCCGCGCCGCCCAGAGCAGCCTCATGAAGAAGCTTCATGCTTGTGGAGAAGATAAGTCGTCAAGTGCACGACTTGAGCGCCGAATAGTCCATACACTTTTATCTGGACGAGTCAAACGGGGCCAACTTAGGTCAGTCACAAGAATGTCCCTGGGGTGTAAGGAAATTACGTATGATCAATCGCTGTTGACAAAGCAAAATTGCCAAGCAACACACGCATCGAAAACGATTACCATTTGGTTGCCTGAATGGCATTAGCGCGTTCGCCATGGCAGCGCTCCCTCTTGTCGTGTCGATAGCGCTGGGCGGCATTCTTGCGCTTGCCGCCGTACTACTATCACTCCGCCACATGTACCAGGTACGTGACTAACAAGCCAAGTTCAATCGTGCTCTGCTTATAACTAACCTTCGGTTTCACCGCGTGTAAAGCACCTAAAACATTACAACCGTCCCGACTACCAATTGCACATCGTGCGCATCCTCGCGATGGTGCCCATTTATTCGACCACGTCCTGGCTCCAGCTCATTGTCACAGAGGAGCACACGAAGCTGGTGCTGGAACTTTTTCGCGACTCCTACGAGGCCTACGTTATCTACAATTTTGTTGTGCTGCTCATTAAATTCGCCGGCGGCGATTTTCACCTTTGCCGGTATCTCGAAAATCAGCCGCGGATGTCGCATTCCTGGCCTGTTTCACTGTGGCTTCCACCATTTAAACCTGGACCGACGTTTCTCAACTTAATTCGTGCGAGTGTGCTGCAATTCGTCCTCGTGAAGCCATCGGGCGCTCTACTGAAGTTGTATGCCTTCGAGAAATTCAGTGAACACATGCAAACCGTTGTACGAATTATCATGTACCTCGTGAACAATGTTTCCGTTTCCATGGCCCTGTACGGGTTGGTCATGTTTTACCACGCCGCGTTCGAGGTGATTGAGGACCATCGGCCGTTGCCGAAGTTCATCAGCGTGAAAGCGGTTGTGTTCTTTTCGTTTTGGCAGGGGGTGGCGATTCAAATCGCGATTCGTCTCGGGTTGCTGATGGATGTCGAGGGCGTATCCGTGACAGAGCAAGCTACCGGACTGCAAGACATCCTTATATGTTTCGAAATGTTCATCGCTGCGGTCGCACACTATTTCGTATTTTCGTACAAGGAGTATTTGATTGATGACATGTACGCGGTGTACTCGCGTTCGAGGGGTAACGTGTTGGTACGAAACTTTGCGGATATTTTCGACTTCCGTGACGTTTTGTCAGATGCCCGAGATAGGCTGCGAGGTGGGGTTGGATTCGCGACCGAGCTACGCGATGGCGCGCCCGTGGCGAGTATGAGCGATGTGCTTGATAATCCCTCGCGCAGCTTCGACTACGGCGCCACAAAGCGCGATTATCATCTGGATTCGGGGACAAAAGGATGGTTACCCCATGCGACTGTACATTCAGACCCAATGTCCGAGCGTAAGAATGAACAACAATAGGATTCTGTGGGGATCGCTGCTCAATATCGCCTCCATGCGTTCATGATGAGAAAGTACAAGTGGAATGTACTCACGCGACCGGGTTTAATGCTATTGGTAATTGTGAGATTGCGAGCTGTTGGATTACACGACGCAAGACACAACCCTGGTTTGTTAGCCGGGCACTTGCACGGATCGCGGCTGTATCGGATCCAGTGAAGAATGGCGTTGTTCATCGGGATTCCTTTGCCGATTGGATCCTCAATCGGTTCCATTAGCATTGATCCTCGCCGTCGCCAGTTACCCCGAACGCAGCGACGTGTACTACGCGCCCAGCTGCAAAATACGCGCAAATCGGATGTGAATGCTGCGCCGCCTGCATGGAACTCACTTGGGGCAGCCGAATTCGATTCACTTCTCAAGTCTGGGACTCTTCCTCTTTGTTTGATTGGGATGTCAAATTGTGGCAAGTCGCACTGGACGAACGCGCTCGTGTCTAAATACGGCTTTTCCCATTTGTGCGTTGATGACGAGATTGAACGTGCGTTCGAACCAGAACTCACTTCCTTAGGGTATGCTGGTATCGCCGATATGGCTCGTTGGATGGGATATCCTGCCGATGAAAGGTTCGCTACCAATGAAGCGCGTTATTTGGAGATTGAAGAACAGGTCACCTCGAAGGTGATACCGCCGTCCGAGTCGAATTTCGTGCTCGATACTACTGGAAGCGTTGTCTATCTATCGCCATCTACTTTGGGCCATCTACGAGAGAAATTCTTCATCGTTCATCTCGCTGCGAATGATGGCGTTCTCGACAGTCTGCGTACATCATACTTCGAATCGCCAAAGCCTGTCGTTTGGGCCGATGCGTATAACCAACGCCCAGATGAGAGCTCAATCGATGCGTTGCGCCGGTGTTACGATGGCCTCTTACGTGAACGTCTGAAGCGATACCACGCACTCGCACACGTCTCGATTCCCGCAGAGTTCGGTTTCTCACCCGATGCCACGGTCGAACAATTTTTGGACTTGGTTCGAGTCGCCCTGGATAAGAAGTAAAGATAGGGCGTTGTTTTACTAATACAGACAAGGAACTTGTTTTTAGGTAGTCACCAACCGCTAGCAACTTCTCTACATGGAACCACAACTACGTTACAATACGAACTGTGCCTATTCCACCGGTTATCGGTGCTTGGGCCTCGCCTACTTTCTGTAAAATTTCTTGCGGCGGAATCGGACAGTTCTCGGAAATTTTCGGCAATGACGCGCCGCTGTGCTTGTGCTCGGTGCAAGGCAGGATGCCCTCGAAGCGGCAGTGCTTCTTGCACGAAACATTGGCGCAGTCCTGTTTCGCGATAGCCTTGCACGAGGTGTGTTGACAGCCACCGTGTTGCGCGAACGACTTGACGAAGTTCGCTCTCGACTCCTTGCTAGTTAGCTTACGCGGCTTTGCCAAGCACGGCGGTGATTGGGTCAGGTCCATGTTCTTGCAAATCTCGGCGAACGTGACGTCAGACAGGATGTACTGCGACGCCGCCATGATGAAGCGCAGCTTCTCCTCGGCGCCCCATGTGTTGTAGTTCTTCCCGTCGAAGTCCTGGTACACGTTGCGGTCCAGGGCGTCGAACTTGCCGCTGCGCCGCGCGCACACGATCTGGTAGAGGCAGGTGGCGTACTCCTTGCACGGGTCGTACTCGAGGTCCAGCGCGCACTTGCAGGACGCCTCGAGCGGGGCCCACCCGCACTTGCACGTATTGGGGCGCGCGCGGTAGAACAGCAAGTGGCGGTACGCGAAGCCGGTGTGTTCCGGGGACATTTTCCTGGTGAGCCGATTCATCTGGTCCTCATGCCAGCGCGCCAGGTTCTTGATGCCCGTGTGCTCGATGAGGGACCCGAACGCGCTTTGCACCGCCGCAATGGGACTACCGAACGGCACGCACGGAAGGTCGATGACGAGCGCCCGCCCCAGACTCGCGTTCAGCCCGCCGATGACCCCGCAGTTGGCCTTGAGCACCATGCCGAAGAAGTTGCACGCGTATCCGCAGTACCGATACAACGCCACGACCCACTCGTTCGCCCTCGGCTTCCAGAACTCGGCGTACCTCCGCAGGAATCTCGACTCGCGACGCCCCAGCTCGTACAACACGAGGCGCGGGTACGCGGTGAGCAGGAATGCGACCGTCTCGTCGACGTTCAGCTCGCTGAAGTCGAGACACTCGTCGCGCAGTGCCTGCAGAATCGTGGTGCACTTCTCGTCGATTTTCCTCGCGTTCCCGACGTCCGCGGTGATATCGCCGGCACGCCCCACCCAGTCCTCGATGGCGTCCTTCGCGAGCTGCGAGTACGGCATGGCGTTACCGCGCGCGGCGCCCGAAATCACTCTTCGAAGTGCTGGTTCGCCAACGTGCGTGTGGCAAGGCGCGCTGAATGTGATAAAAAACACGCCCCTAAATTTGTGCAAATACTGTTCCCAGTGGTGCGGCGACTTGCTCACAACATCCGCGCGGGCTGTGGGTGCCCCGCTCCCGATGGATTCCCAGATTCATATATGCACGCGCGACCTAAATCTGCCGTGAGAATTTCTCACCTGACTAAATCGGTTGGCAACGGGTTAAAGCAAATAGAATAAATTTAAGTTGAGGTAATCCACGCCTACAATTCGTTGATGCAGACGCCGAGCGGGGCCAGATGGATGGAGCCATCTTCGGCTCCGCTCGCGACGGCGTCGACCGTGTGGTGGATGGCAACCGTAGTGAGCGGCGCAGCACGCCTCTCGTGCACCGCCACCATCTCTGAGTCCGACCCGTCCACAGCCCAGCATCGAAGGATCCCGTCGGATGAGGCCGCGGCGACGGCGTTCCCGCGCCATGCCACTCTCGGCAGGTTCACGTCGAATTGCGCCCGCGCACCGGCGATGTGTGCCCGTTCGCGACTCTTCTTTCCCACGAATGCTCGGCTATCCGTGATTCGCAGCCCGTCCTCTCCCAGCGACCCCACGCCCGCGCCGTCCTCGCCGACGCAAACGCCGCTCACCATCCCAGAGTGCCGTGTCACTATCTCCGACTTGGTGCTATCCGCGCGAATATCAAGCAAACGCACGGCCCCATTCAACGACCCGGTGGTCAACACGTTCTCGCGTACCGAGTCGATGGTGAGAACAGGCGGCGCGCGCTTTCCGTCGGCAACACCAAGCACTAACGTGCGACTCGCGCCACGCCTTGTGCACCCGCGAACGTCCCACAGCCGAACAGCACCATCACTACACGCCGATGCGATTTCATTCGCCCCCAGCTGTACTAACGCGTGACATGCGGCAGGCTTCCTGCCTGCCGCTTCTCGCAGGCGCCCGATGCGCGTACCGTCGGAGAGGTCGTGCACATGGATTTCGCCAGCGACGTCAGATAGCGCCGCCTCGCAACGCTCTTCCAATATCACGCCATCCGTGAGCGCCTTCTTCGCGCCACGCAGCGCGAGTACCGCGTGAAACTCCTCCGACTCCAAGTCCCACAGCAGCGCAGTGCGGTCGGCGGAGCCAGATAGAAGTAGATTTGAGTTGGAGAAGAAGCGCAGCGCGGACACGGGGCCCTTGTGCGCCTCGAGCGCGAACCGCGAGGTTTCGAACGCTAGCCCCGATTCTTTGGGCGCTACAACCGGTTGCTCCGCCGCGGCGCGGACGACAATCCCACTATTGGGAACCGTGAGTGCCATGAGAACACAAAGCGGCCAAGTCGAAATTATTTAGTTTTACTGAAAAATAGGCATTTTCAGTTTGGTAATCTAATGCTCTACCTTGAACCACCCTTTACGGCTTCCATCTCCACAAGAATTTTTCCTCCAGCGCCTCGCTCACCACTTCTGGCGTTGCTTCTTCCTCCTATTCCACCATTTCTTCGGGTATTGGTCACACCGCGTTTGTGACAGTTTTTTTCGCGTTTTTCGTCGGCTTCAGCCAGCTCGATCCGTTCCATTTGAATGTCCTCCTGTTCTCCTGTTTCGCGCTTAACCTTTTCCTTAGTTCCTTCTTCCAGCGGTTCCTTTTGAACTCTTTAGCCAGCTGCTTGTCTGGTTCATTGGAAAGCCCTTTTAATCCTTCGTTATATTGATCTGCGATTGTCACCGTGCTTGGTCGATTCTCAGACGTATTGGTCAACGCATCTGCTTTCACTTTCCCTACTTCCTGAGTTCCGCAGATCGACGTACACTTATTACACATTAGTTCATATTCCACGCTCATTTTCGGAAATTTCGATATCCATTCGTTCAATGTCTGTGTTTAGCTGACCTACTAACGATGTTTGCTCACCATATCATCAACTTCATGAATGAGCCAACTGTGAGCGTCAAGCTTGCGCTTGGTTTGTTCACCACGTGTTCTTGTATACATCGGTAAACTGTTCAGGCGTCCTTTCATAGGGCATTCTAAGAAGGGATGCCACCACAGGGGGGCCTCGTTTTAAGTAACTCCCTTATCATGTCCAGCCTCTCGAGTTCGCCACGGCACTAATATTTATCATAATTCTGCAGTGCAACCGTGGCCAGTATGTTTAGAATAAAGGCACTGTCCATGGTAGAAACGTACATGCAACCAAATCTAGTCATGAACTTCCTGATTACGTAACCGGAATTGCAACTTTAGGTTCTTCGCGTATTACGACAATCACAGTGAATTGGATTCTACAGATATGCGATGTCACTTTTTGATGCAAAACCGTGCTTAAATAGAATCTACTTCAATTGACTTCATAACTTTCAAAGCAGCAACGGATACATTGAACAATTCGTGCAAAGATAAGATATCTATCAGTTTGTCTGTCTTCATTGTCGTTGTAGTTCTGTTACGCTACTAAAACATGAAGCATTAAAGAGCAAAATGTGTGCCATAGCGCAGAACTATTGATTGGTACTTATTGAAAACCTAAATGAATTTGGATTGTTTGCAGACTTGGGCCTAAAATGCCCTATTTTTTACGGAAAAACGTCGTCGGACTGATTTCCAGAGAAACAAGAATTGATTGATATATTTTTAAATGCCTGTGTTGATAGGTGTTGAACAATACGAGTTTCTTACATTACTCATATCGAAGAACTGAAATTGTTTCGAGATTTCCGCTTTTCTTATCTAAATTAGCATTAAAATCATAAAAGAAATACGTAGACGGAAAGTTCTCAGTCTCAGAAGTAGTTGAACCGGCGTTATGGTGAAGTTCGCAATAAATACAGTGCAAACATCTTTCTGATAAAGGACAATAGTTGTAGACATTATCTATTAATTAATCAGTTTGACCTCTATGTCAAATTTTTGTCGCCTTAAGTAAGCTCACAAGTATCAAACGCTATTTCTTGATTTCATTGTTCATTAAAAAATTAACTAGCGTTTTTTGTACTTATTCTTCTTAAACAACATATTGAGATGGCAATCAGACGTAAATAATGTTCTTATGTTTTTGAATGCCAGTAAGTTTGGTTTGCGTTATGGCAAAATGCTTCAACAGGCTCACGAAATGTCGTTTTTAAAGAGATTCATTCGAGAATAAAAAACTACTGTACTAAATTGTATAATTTAGAGTGGATGTTATGGTAGAAATCAATTTTAATTTGTGAGAGGGATTTACGGAAGTTTATTCGAAGCCGATTATGAAAGTGGTTATAATACACTGATTTCAAAGCGAAGCTCAATCTATCTTTCAAATTCTTTTGATAAAATCCGTATTCAAGACTTATCATCTTGGCGCTTAACAAGTTATCGCTAACGGACAAGGATTGTAGAATGGTGCTGATCTATTATAAGTGCATGGTTCACAATCTACTGAAGACAATGATCTATTACCTAATAGAATTGCCAAAAACCAATTGCAAGATGCATACAACCACTTCTGTCAAAGGAATAACAATGACTCTTAGGCAGAAGCTATTTCAAGTTTAATTGAAGTGCGGATTGAACTATGAAGCATCGCTGATATCTGTAACGGAATCACAGAATTTGGATCTCAATATACAGATATTGTCAGAGACAAGAACATACACCGAACTCTGAGCAATGTTCTGCACGAAGCGAAACAATTAATGCCAACCACTTAGGTTAAGTTAGATGTATCGGAATATTTTGAAAGCTCTTCCATTCAAATAGTATGTAATTGCTGTTGAATTTTACAGTTTAAGTGAAAACTAGTTCTGCACAAAGAATTCACAGCGACTTAAAAATTCACATTTTTTACTTTCGTTACAAATAGTTTATTCTGAGAAGTATTTTCTTATTAATTTACCATGCATAGAATCAGCAAAACGTTAAAAGTGCACACCATTCTTTTACTGCACACCGTGTGCATACCATTTGGTATTCACGTCACTTACACCATTTTCTGCTCACACCATTGGCACGCCATCTTTATCTCGAACTCGCTGAGGTCACATAAGTAGTGACGTTCAATACATCCTTACTATAAAAAAGAGATTTGGAAAAGAAGTAAGAGAAATTAAAGTCTAAGTCTACGACCTTTTCATTCAAACTGAAGAAGCAGTTTCAGTGCGCATTATTGGGAATAGCATCAAAATTGCAAAAAAGAGGAGAAGAGTGCAGCAACCTGTTTCAAGCACTACAGCGAACGCCGTACGGATGCGGGAGAAAAGTCAGGACCCGAAATTCCG
>JAAUYH010008214.1_pt1 | contig 10509 bp, 8 predicted proteins | sample 7278061 | NCBI WGS metagenome assembly JAAUYH01 (sample SAMN14350203, study PRJNA611818) | marine sediment metagenome | isolation source: surface marine sediment (0.6m) | place: French Polynesia: Moorea | collected 2018-08 | reverse complement strand
TCACCAAGGTCGCCGACCGCTTCGGTCTGTCCGCGCGTGGCTACCACCGTGTCCTGCGGGTCGCCCGTACCATCGCCGATCTCGACGGCGAGGCGCAGGTGCTCCGGCCCCATATTGCCGAGGCGATCAGCTACCGCCTGTCCGAAGCGCGCGAACTCGTCCCAGCCTAGCGTGCCGCGGCCCACCGCTTCCGGATTACGCCCGGGATGGCGCCGCGCCCACACTCGTGAGCCAGTCCGCCAACCGCTCCAGCGCCGCATCCGCCTCCGGCAGCCAGCCCTGAAAGATCGGCCAGACATGCGGCAGATCTCCACAGAGGTCGAGATGAACCTCGCCTCCAAGCGACCAGAGCCGCTCGGCCATGCGCAGCGTGTCGTCCCGCAGGATCTCCGTCTCCGCCGCCTGCAGGAATACCGGCGGCGGGTCCGGGAAGTCGGCAAACAGGGGTGAGCAGCGCGGGTCCGCCGGATCCTGCCCGGCAAGAAAGAAGTCCCGCACCAGCTCTGCCTGCGATCGCGGCAACAGCGGGTCGCGCGCCGCGTTCCCGGAAAAACTCGCCCCCGACAGCGTCAGGTCCACCCAGGGCGAGAACGCGAATGCCGCCGCGGGCCGAGCGCCGTCGCGCAGTACCTCCGCCAGCAAGGACAGCATCAACCCGCCGCCGGACGAGTCGCCCCCCAGCACGATCCGCTCCGGCGGGTAGCCGCGCGCCACCAGCCCGTCCCACACCGCGCGCGCGTCTTCGAGAGACGCCGGAAAGGGGTGCTCCGGCGCCAGGCGGTAGTCCGGCACGAATGCCCGCAGCCCGGTCAGCGCCGAGATCCGCGCCACCAGCGCGCCATGGGTGCGGGAACTGCCGATCAGATGCGCACCGCCGTGGAGATACAGCAAGACGCTCCGGTCAGGGATATGCCCGGGCGCGCGCACCGACACCCACCGCCCCGGCACGTCCCCAACCCTGTCCCGCAGAAAACAAGCGAAAGGCGGCCGCCGGAAAAACCGGGCCGACCGCTCGAACCCGCGCCGCTCGCGCAGCGGCTCCGTCACCCGCGCCAGCCTCGGCTTCACCGCCCGGCGCAAAACACCGTTCAGAAGCCGAAGCCGCCAGCTCACCCGCGCTTGGCCTCGATCACGTCCCAGATTTTGCCCGCGACATTGATCCCGTCGAAGCGCTCGAGTTCCTGGATGCCCGTCGGCGAGGTCACATTGATCTCGGTCAGGTAGTCGCCGATCACGTCGATGCCGACGAAGACCTGGCCCTTTTCCTTCAGCGTCGGGCCGATGGCGGCGCAGATCTCCTGCTCGCGCGGGGTGAGCGCGCTCTGCACCGCCTTGCCGCCCACATGCATGTTCGAGCGCACCTCGCCCGGCTGCGGAATGCGGTTGATCGCGCCCACGGGCTCGCCGTCCACCAGGATGATGCGCTTGTCGCCCGCCGTGACGTCGGGGAGGAATTTCTGCGCGATCAGAGGCTCGCGGTTGATGCCGGTGAAAAGCTCGTGCAGCGAGCTGAGGTTGCGGTCGTTGGGGTCGAGCCGGAACACGCCCGCGCCGCCATTGCCGTAAAGCGGCTTGAGGATCATGTCGCCGTGCAGGTCCTTGAACGCCTTCAAGACCGAGAGATCGCGCGCGATCGTGGTGGGCGGGATCAGGTCGGGGAATTGCAGGACAAGGAGCTTTTCGGGGTAGTTCCGCACCCAGAACGGGTCGTTGACCACCAGCGTCGTCTCGGCCAAGTGATCGAGCAGATGCGTCGTGGTGATATAGCCCATGTCGAAGGGCGGATCCTGGCGCAGCCAGACGACATCGAGCGCGCCGAGATCGATTTCCCGCCGCTCGCCCAGCGAGAAATGGTTCCCTTTCTCGCGCCGCACCGTCAGCGGCCAGCCCAGCGCGGTGACGCGCCCGTTCTGATAGGCGAGGTGATCCGGCGTGTAGAAAAAGAGTTCATGCCCCCGCGCCTGCGCCTCTTCGGCGAGGCGGAAACTGCTGTCGGCGTCGATGTCGATCCGGTCGATCGGATCCATCTGGAAGGCGACTTTGAGCGGCATGGGCAAGGGCTCCGGCGGGTCAGCGATTGCGCCCTACATGGCGCGCCCGCGATCCGAGGGCAAGCCGCCCTTGTCGTCCCGGCCCGCGCGGAGCCGCTTCACCGCCGCCGCCTGACCCTACGCGCAACTCCGAACCGCGCCCGGCCCGCCACGGTCTTCCGGGCCCGTCGCGCCGTTTCGATGGACCGAAACGACGGGCGGACCGCACCCGTCCGCCGCGTTAGAACCCGAAGGCGTTTTCGACGATTTCCACCTGCCCGCTGGCATCCACCAGCGCCGCGTCGAACCGGGCCTCGGTGTTCTGGCCCATCGGCATCGTGGCGAGATACCCGCCCGCCGCGGCATGGATGCGCTGCATCTGCCGGTCGGTGAGCCGGAGCGCGGCGGCGGCGAAGCTGCGGCTTTTCTTGACCTCGACGAAGACCAGCGCGCCCAGCTTTTCGAAGATCAGGTCGATTTCCCCGCCCTGCCCGCGCCAGCGCTTCGCCTTCTGCACATAGCCCCGGCGGCGATAGGTCTCGGCGACCGTGTCTTCGGCCGCCGCGCCTGCGAAATAGGATGTCCGTCCGGTCATCTGGCGTCCTCGCCTCAGCTTTGCACCATCATACATCGATCCATGCACGATAGTGCCCGTTTCCGAATTTTCGGTTAATCCCCGCGCCCGATCTCGAGCGCGCGCTGGTAGACCTGCCGTCTGGGCAGGCCCGTCGCCTCGGCCACGGCCTGCGCCGCGTCCTTCACAGACATGCTCTGCAGCGCCGCACGCAGCGCTGTGTCGAGATCCCCGGTCCGGGGCGCGCGGCGGTCGCGGTCGAGGACCAGCACCACCTCGCCCTTCAGGGTCCGGCCCTCCAGAGCCGCGGCGACCTCGGCGAGCGTGCCGCGGGTGACCTCCTCGAAGCGTTTGGTGAGCTCGCGGCAGACCGCCACCCGGCGTTCTGGGCCAAAGGGTTCCGACATCTCGGAGAGCAAACGCTGCACCCGGCGCGGCGACTCGTAGAGCACCAGCGTGGCCGGGACCGCCGCCAGTTCGGCCAGCCAGCCGGCGCGGGCGCCCTTCGCCGCCGGGGGAAAGCCCGCGAAGAGAAACCGGTCGGTGGGCAGGCCCGCGACGCTTAGCGCCGCGAGCACCGCCGAGGGCCCGGGCGCCGCGACCAGCGGCACGCCCTCGGCGATCGCGGCCTGCGCCAGCTGAAACCCCGGATCGGCGACCAGCGGCGTGCCGGCCTCGGAGGCATAGGCCACCGATTTGCCCTCGGCCAGATAGCGCAGCAACCGCGGCCGCACCTCGGCCCCGTTATGGTCGTGATAGGCCACCAGCGGCCGATCCCCGACCGCCACCCCGTGGATCTCCATCAGATGCCGCAGGGTCCGCGTGTCCTCGGCCGCCAGCACATCCGCCGAGGCCAGGATATCGAGCGCCCGCAGCGTGATATCCCGCGCCGCCCCGATCGGGGTCGCCACGAAATAGAGACCGGCGGAAAGATGCGTCTTCTGGGCGGTCACGACCGATCCCGCGCTTGCATGACATTTACTCCACCAAGTGTTGCGCATAGTCTGCCCCCGATCGCAAGCGCAGCACGGAGCCCGCCCCGCCCATGAGCCCCCTTCCCCCGATGACCCGCCGCCGGGCCTCGCGTCTTGTCGCCCTGGCCAGCTGTCTCTGGCTCGCCGCCTGTGGCGGGATCCCCGACCTGCGCGGCAACACCGCCGGTCCGACCATCAACACGTCGCAGCCGGTGCAGGTGGCGCTGCTGGTGCCGTCGGGCTCGGGTCAGGCCGGTGATGACGTGCTGGCCGCCTCGCTCGAGAACGCCGCCAAGCTTGCCATCGCCGATCTCGACGGGGTCGAGATCGACCTGCGCGTCTATGCCACCGCGGGCCAGGAACAGCGCGCCGCCGAGGCCACCGCCCAGGCGCTCAACGACGGCGCCAAGATCATTCTCGGCCCGGTCTATGCCGGCAACGCCAATGCCGCGGGCACCGTGGCGGCGGCCAACAACGTCAACGTTCTGGCGTTTTCCAACAACACCGACATCGCCGGCGGCAACGTCTACGTCCTCGGCAACACCTTCGAGAACACCGCCAACCGGCTTGTGCGCTACGCCGTGCGCCAGGGCAAGCGCAGCATCCTGATCGTCAACGGCCAGGACACCGCCGAACAGAAGGGCCGCGCCGCGATCAGCCAGGCGATCGCCAATGCCGGCGCCACCGAGGCCGGCGCGGCCTCGTTCGAGCTCTCGCAGACCGGCGTGATCAACGCCATCCCGGGCATCGCCTCGCAGGCGCGGTCGTCCGGCGCCGACGCGATCTTCATGACCTCCGGCACCGCCGGGGCCCTGCCGATCCTGACCCAGCTTCTGCCGGAGAACGGCATCGACCCCGCAAGCACGCAATTCATCGGCCTGCAGCGCTGGGACATTCCGGCCAGCGCGCTGGAACTGCCCGGCGTGCAGGGCGGCTGGTTTGCGGTGCCCGACCCCGCGCTCACCGACCAGTTCGCCAACCGCTACAGCGCCACATACGGCGCGCCGCCGCACCCGATCGCCGGGCTCGCGTATGACGGCATCGCCGCGATCGGCGCGCTTGTGGCGCAAGGCAGCAACGACGCGCTCACCGGTCCGGCGCTCACCCAGTCCACCGGGTTCGCCGGCGTCAACGGCGTCTTCCGGCTGCGGCCCGACGGCACCAACGAAAGGGGTCTCGCCATCGCCGAGATCCGCGACCAGCAGGTGATTGTGATTGACCCCGCCCCAAGAAGCTTTGGCGGCGCCGGCTTCTAGCCTCGCCCCCGCCGCCGGGCGCGACCTCGCGGCCCCCCAGGACCGGATCTTCGACGCCGCACGGGTGCTGCCCGCGCTCGACGCGGCGGCCATCGCCGCGCCTGACGAACGCGCGCTGCGCGCGGCCGTGGTGCCGGTCCTGCGCGACGCGATCAAGACCGGCCGTGCCGCCATCGCCGAGGCCTTCGAGGCGACCCCGCGCGACGCCATGCCCACGGTGCGCTCCTACGCCTATCTGACCGACTGCGTGGTGATGGCGGTCCTGCGCATCGCCACCACGCATCTGCACCCGAAACCCAACCCCACCGCCTCCGAACGCCTCGCCGTCCTGGCGGTCGGCGGCTATGGCCGGGCCGAGATGGCGCCCTTCTCTGACGTCGATCTGCTGTTCCTGACGCCCTACAAGATCACCCCCTGGGCCGAGAGCGTCATTGAATCGATGCTCTACATCTTCTGGGACCTGAAGCTGAAGATCGGCCATTCCAGCCGCACGGTGAAGGACTGCATCCGCCTCGGGCGCGAGGATTACACGATCCGCACGGCGCTTCTGGAGCATCGCTTCGTCGACGGCCACGCGCCGCTCGAGGCCGAGCTGAAGGAAACCCTCTGGTCCGATCTCTTCCGCAACACCGCCGCCGAATTCATCGAGGCCAAGCTGGAAGAACGCGCCAAGCGGCACGTCAAACAGGGCGGCCAGCGCTACATGGTCGAGCCCAACGTCAAGGAGGGAAAGGGCGGGCTGCGCGATCTGCAGTCGCTGTTCTGGATCGACAAATACGTGCACGGGGTCGAGGACGCCGCCGATCTGGTGAAGATGAACGTCTTCCGCCCCGAGGAATACGAGGCCTTCCTCGCCGCGGAAAACTTCCTCCTGGCGGTGCGCTGTCACCTGCATCTGCTCACCGGGCGCGCGATGGACCAACTCACCTTCGACATGCAGGTCGAGGTCGCCGAGCGCATGGGCTATGCCGACCATGGCGGGCGCCGGGCCGTCGAGCATTTCATGCAGGATTACTTCATCCACGCCACCAAGGTGGGCGAACTGACCCGCATCTTCCTCACCGCGCTCGAGGCCCGGCACGTGAAGTCCGAGCCCAAGCTCGTCGGCCTCTTCCGCCGCCGCCGCAAGGTCAAGGACGGCTACGAGATCCGCCTCAACCGCCTGGCCCTGCGCGACGAGGCGGATTTCCTGAAGGACAAGCTGAACCTGTTGCGGATCTTCGAGGAGGCCCTGCGCACCGGCCTCCTCATCCACCCCGACGCGATGCGGCTGATCATGGCCAACCTGCGCCTGATCGATGACGAGCTGCGCCGCGACAAGGAAGCCCAGCGCATCTTCCTCGACCTCTTGTTGAAACACGGCAACCCGGAACGCGCCCTGCGGCGGATGAACGAAATGGGCGTGCTCGCCGCCTTCATCCCGGAATTCGAACCCATCGTGGCGATGATGCAATTCAACATGTATCACTCGTTCACCGTCGACGAGCACACCATCCAGTGCATCGCCACCCTCGCCCGGATCGAACGCGGCGAACTGGTCGAGGAACTCCCGATCGCCTCGCGCATCCTCAAGGAAGGCGTGAACCGCAAGGTGCTCTACGTCGCACTCCTCTGTCACGACATCGGCAAGGGCCGCGACGAGGACCACTCAGTGCTCGGCGCCCGCATCACCCGCACCGTCGCGCCCCGGCTGGGGCTCAACGCGAAAGAGGCCGAGACCGCCGAATGGCTCGTCCGCTATCACCTTCTGATGTCCGACATGGCCCAGAAACGCGACATCGCCGACCCCCGCACGGTGCGCGACTTCGCCAAGGCCGTGCAGACCCGCGAACGCCTCGACCTTCTGACCGTGCTCACCGTCTGCGACATCCGCGGCGTCGGTCCCACCACCTGGAACAACTGGAAGGCCGCCCTGCTGCGCGCGCTCTACCGCCAGACCCGCCGCGCGATGGAGGACGGGCTCGAGGCGCTCAATCGCGCGCAACGCGGCACCGACGCCAAGCGCAACCTGCGCGCTGCCCTCGAGGGCTGGGAAAAGAAGGACATCAAGACCGAGGTCGACCGCCACTACCCCGCCTATTGGCAGGGCCTGCACGTCACCGCGCATGTGGATTTCGCCAACCTCCTGCACGGCATCGCCGAGGACGAAATCCGCCTCAAACTCACCCCCGACGAGGACCGCGACGCCACCCGCGCCTGCTTCGCCATGCACGACCACCCCGGCATCTTTTCGAGGATGTGCGGCGCCCTCGCCCTTGTCGGCGCCAATATAAAGGACGCGCGCACCTTCACCACCAAGGACGGCTGGGCCACCGCCGCCTTCTGGATCCAGGACCGCGAGGGGTCTCCTTACGACGCCGACCGCCTGCCGCGCCTGCGCGCGATGATCGAAAAGACCCTGAAGGGAGAGATCATCGCCCGCGACGCCATGGTCTCGCGCGACAAGCTGAAAAAGCGCGAGGCCGCCTTCAAAGTCCCCACCACCATCGCCTTCGACAACGAGGGCTCCGAGATCTACACGATCATCGAGGTCGACACCCGCGACCGCCCCGGTCTGTTGTACGACCTCAGCCGCTCGATGGCCGCCAACAACCTCTACATCGCCTCCGCGGTCATCGCGACCTATGGCGAGCAGGTCGTGGACACCTTCTACGTCAAGGACATGTTCGGCCTGAAGGTCTATTCCGAGGCGAAACAAAAGACGCTCGAGAAGCGCCTGAGAGAGGCGATCGAGCGCGGGGCGGACAGGGCGAAGGACGGGTAAAGCAACGTCCGAACAACGCATCCTGGCACGGAATCAAGGCGAAGCCGCCGTGCCAGCGGCAGACCGGCCCCTGGGATGCCGCTACATCACAGCCAGCGCACCGGTCATATGAGGAAATGACTTGGCCACCATAAAGCGCTCTGACCAGCCGTCGGAGCGGCAGCCCCCGGTCTGCCCCCGCCCCGGCTACCACCGCACTCCTTGAAATACAGCGTCGCCCGACGCCCCCTATCCCGCCCCTCTCCAACCCGCTACACTCCCCCAAAACAAACCAGAGCAGGGCAGCAGCTTGAAACCGATCCGCCTCATGGCCGGGTTCTTCACCGTCGGGGTCTGGACGCTGGCCAGCCGCATCCTCGGTTTCGTCCGCGACATCCTGATCGTCGCCTTCCTCGGCGCGGGTCCCGTGGCCGAGGCCTTCCTGATCGCCTTCGCGCTGCCGAACATGTTCCGCCGCTTCTTCGCCGAGGGCGCCTTCAACATGGCCTTCGTGCCGATGTTCTCGAAGAAGCTCGAAACCGGCAACGCCCCCGAGACCTTCGCCCGCGACGCCTTCGCCGGCCTCGCCACCGTGCTGATCGCCTTCACCGTCGTGGCGCTTTTCGCCATGCCCTGGCTGGTGATCGCCATGGCAAGCGGCTTTCTCGCCGACGAGCGTTTCGATCTCGCCGTCGATTACGGCCGCATCGCCTTTCCCTATATCCTGTTCATCTCGCTCGCCGCCCTCTTGTCGGGGGTGCTGAACGCCACCGGCCGCTTCGCCGCCGCCGCCGCCGCGCCCGTGCTGCTGAACGTCCTCTTCATCCTCACCATCACCCTGGCGGTGCAGCTCGGCCTCCCCCTCGGCCCCACGCTGGCCTGGACGGTCCCGCTTGCCGGCATCGCCCAGCTTGCCCTGGTCTGGACCGCCGCCGCCCGCGCGGGCTTCCGCATGCCCCTGGCCCGACCGCGCATGACACCCGAGCTCAAGCGGCTCGCGATCATCGCCGCCCCCGCCGCGCTCGCGGGCGGCGTGGTACAGGTCAACCTGCTGATCGGCCGCCAGGTGGCGAGCTTCTTCGACGGCGCCGTGGTCTGGCTCAGCGTCGCCGACCGGCTCTACCAGCTGCCCCTCGGCGTCGTCGGCATCGCCATCGGCGTGGTGCTTCTGCCCGACCTCTCGCGCCGCCTCGGCGCGAACGACACCGCGGGCGGCCGCGACGCCTTCAACCGCGCCGCCGAGATCAGCCTCGCGCTCACCGTGCCCGCCGCCGTCGCTCTCTTCGTGATCCCGCTGCCGCTGATCTCCGTTCTCTTCGAGCGCGGCGCCTTCGAGGCCGCCGACAGCGCCGCCACCGCCGCCGCCCTCGCCGTCTATGGCCTCGGCCTGCCGGCCTTCGTGCTGCAGAAGGTGCTGCAACCGCTCTATTTCGCGCGCCACGACACCAAGACGCCGTTCTACTACGCCCTCGCCGCCCTCGTCGTGAACGCCGTGGTCGCCGTCGGCCTCGCGCCCGTCATCGGCTATCTCGCCGCCGCCCTCGGCACCACGCTGGCGGGCTGGGCCATGGTCGTCCTGCTCTGGCGCGGCACGAGACGCATGGGCGAGGCCGCCCAGCTCGACGACCGCTTCCACACCCGCATCTGGCGCATCCTGCTGGCCGCCGCGATCATGGGCTTCGTCCTCTTGGGCGGCTATCTCGCCGCCATCCCGGCCTTCACCACGGGAGGCCTCCGCTACCTCGCCCTCGCCATCCTCATCACCGCCGGTATCCTCACCTATTTCGCGGCGGCGCATATCCTCGGCGCCCTCCCCCTCTCCGACATCCGACGCACCCTGCGCAGAAAGTAGACCCAGCGTCCTCTGGAGGTCCTGTCAAGGGTGGCCAACGGCCACCGCCGGAGGCGGCCCCCGGTCCTTGACTGGTCCGCCAGAGGACACACCCTCGCACAAGACCGCGCCTCGCGCGGTCTTCTCAGCAGAATGGGAGAAACCCCGCCAAACGCCCGGACTCTTCCAACTCAAGCGCACCACCAGCCAGAGGCGGCAGGGGCCCCAAACACCGCCACAGGCGGTTTTGGGGAGAACCCAGCGCCGCGCAACGCGCGGCTCATCCGGGAAACCTCACCGCTGCCGGAGCCGCGCCACCACCCGCTCCCAGCCGCCCGGGCTGACCACGAACGAGAGCCCGAACCCGGCGGCAAACCCCGCGATATCGGCAAGCCAGTCATTCTTCAGCCCGAAGAGCAGCCCGAACACCAACTGGATCCCCATCAGGAACCCGATCAGCATAAAGGCCCGCGACTGCGGCCCGCCCGTCGCTGCCAGGCGCACCCAGAGAAGAAACGTGAACGCCCCGATCAGCCCGTAGACCGCCGGAAACCCGCCGATCAGCGGAAACGGATCCGACAGCGCCGCCGAATACACCACCGCCCCCACCAGCCCCGAGCCGAAGAACACCACGAGCACCGCCCAGCCGGCAAAGATGTCGCCAACCATCTTTCCCAGCGCCAGAAGGAACACCAGCACGAACACCGCCTGCGTGAACGAGGCATGCACGAAGCTGTAGGTAAAAAACCGCTGCACCACGAACCATGGCGCCCGCCCCTGCTCGATCATCCAGCCCACCACGTCGCCCGGCAAGGCGAACCGATTGAGCGCCGCCAGCCGCCAGCCCACCGCCTCGGGTCCGCCGATCAGCCCGCGCTCGCCCAGCTGAAACAGAACCTCCACGCCGAAAATCGCCGCCGCCAGCGCCACCACCACCGGCGGGATCGGATTGACCGGGCTTTCCTCGTGATAACCGCTCATCTGCCTGCCTCTGCACGTTGACGCCCTTGCTCCCGACCGTTAAGCGATCCCGCGCCCGATATCCAGCAGGAGCCTCCCATGGCCGAGTTCACCCCCCGCGTCTTCTCCGGCATCCAGCCG
>JAAUYH010109888.1_pt1 | contig 10511 bp, 9 predicted proteins | sample 7278061 | NCBI WGS metagenome assembly JAAUYH01 (sample SAMN14350203, study PRJNA611818) | marine sediment metagenome | isolation source: surface marine sediment (0.6m) | place: French Polynesia: Moorea | collected 2018-08 | reverse complement strand
TTCCTAAGTTATACAGATCTTATCAATAGCAAGTATCTGTGAAAAATCTTCCTGTGAGTATCGCAAAGAGTCTTGAAGTGTTCCTTTTCAATTGCTTTCTTCAGAAGACTGCTCATTTATCAATAAACTCAACAGAGAATTATTAGCATTGTTTATTGGCATTATTCGGCTTCCAACTGCATGCTCGCTAAAGGTATTGGGGCAAGTACGGTGTATTGTAAGCTGAAATCTATTGGGACATATTATTGTACTCGTCTGCAGCAACTGTTCTGCGATACATGAAGTCGTTCAAATACCGTTGCGTAGTTATTCAATGTTTTTTTGTGAATTGTACTTTCTAGGCCACAAAATCATGATCGGCGCTCATTTATGGAACACAGCTTTGCAGCTCAGATAGATGAACTGTACTCTGCCCCTTTTCTAGCAGTCTTTATCTATGTTTCCAAAAATTTAGAGCTACGTTGAACTCTTTGAGCGAGTAATGTTCATGAAGACTTAAATTTTGTTTCTACACTCAAAACCTAAGTTCTTTAGTTGGTCTCACTAACTATTAGGCAATAATTAGCTTTATTAAGCAAGGCAAAGCAAGAGCTCTAACTTTAGCTTGTTTCCAAGCTTTGGAATTTGACAGTAAACTTTTGCGTAATCAAGTTCTTCTTGGTTGACATTGTGTAATCTTGAAATTGAATCTCTTCGTCATCCGGGAATTTCTTGAGTAAATTAGGGTTGATTTTTGTGCTGGGCCGTGGATAGGTCACTATCTCTAGATTCCGGATTATGTGCACAATGTGGTCAATCTTTTCGAAACAAATGACCATCGAGATCAGAGTAATCGTATCATATCTGTAAATAGAAGTAAATACCTAAAATAAGTTTGGCATGCGCGAACATTTCTGAGTGCGTGTCTTACAGTGAATACAATGCGCGACTCTTTCTGACATCAGGCGCACCGGCCATATGGGGACCCCGACAGCAGTGATTCTGCGATGATCGCTTGAATTTGAATGTAATTCACACGATTCAACCTGCTTCTTCAATATTTCCATTGATCCGTGCCCAATCTCAACCAGCTGTGTCTCACAGTTATCCGTCAGAACGTCAGTAGAATATTTAGCACAATCCTGCTTACATTTTCATCCAATAAATTTTCGTCAAACACATGACAACCAAGAACGAGACCCTAGCATATCTGAAGTAACTTCCATATTGATTCTTCACATCCTTATTTAAAGTCTGTTTCACGTCCCTAATGGTTTCGCCACATCCCAACTCTCCACCAACCTACCCTCACTACTCCACCATGTCTACACCCTCCACTACACCCCTCCTACCTCATCCACCTCCTGCTCCTGTTCCGATGCCCATCGCCATTGATTGTTATCCCCTGATGCCTGTTCTACGTCTGCCTACTCCCATCGGAACTACCCAAAATGTTCTTCATCCGGAAACTTTTCAACCACTTCTACTGGTCCTACCTCTATTCTTCAACCCCCACAGCCTCTGAATCCTGCGTTTACTCTAGCCACGGACATGCAACAATTCCCGATGACTGTCACATTTCATCCCAGTCAATTAACCACCGAACCAAGTCCTACTCACCGTCAGATATTACACGAGCGTATTTCTCCTCCGGATTCTACTCAAGACTATGCTTCACTACTCCAGTTACCTGTACCGTCCTCTTACCTTTCTGTGGCACTAGTACGTGAGTTACCTGTTATCGACCCCGCATCAAGTGAGGCTGACCAGTAACATGGGCCTTGCACTACTTGCAAATTTTTCGTACAATACAACATGATCACTATCATTTTCATGGTGTACGAAGTTGTGCCACTTGAGTACTGTACCACTCTGTACACGTACCGGACAGTACAGTGTACGGTAGGGCACCCACATTACTGAACAGACAATAGAATCTTTCACCCAATGAGATAAATGAGTGAGTGACAGAAAGCAGCCAATGATGGAGATACTGGTACTGTACTAGACAACAATTGGTGTCAAAAATAAATTTTGCATGATCTTTCTGTTTTGATTTCGACGCACCATACGGTTCCCTATCCATATTAGAGCGCCGTGTCCTACGAAATTACCAACTGTTCCACCGTTATGGGGTGCAACTACCATAAGCAAGTGCCCTGTCCCCACATTCACCAACTCAACACCGCAGTCCCTGCACCTTCGCATTCACCTCGCCTCAACGAATCTCCCGCACTCATCTCAGTAACCAGTATAGTACCATTGCGCCACGACAAAATTTTACCACTTTCCCTTCACTTTCTAATCGACTCTTCAGCTCTTTCAGTTGCTCCTTGCAAATTTCTCTCACGTCCACGACATCCACTATCAGTTCTCCGATGCGTTCCTCTCTCTCTCATGCCCAACGATTTCACCAACGCGCCTAACCTTTCCTTCACCGCGAACGCATCCCCTATTTCACTGCCCAGCTCCTCCAACTTCGTCGTCAGCGTCGCAAACTGCTCCCCCAGCATCACCACCGCCATTTCCTTCTCTCGAAATCGCATCTGCAAGCATCCCACCTCACCCGTGCTTGGAAACAACGCTGATGCCATTCTTTCCGTTGCGCACAACTCAGCGTTCGGCCTGTTGCGAAACTTCCATCGCCGCACCTGGCGAGAAGGGATCTCACCACTCGCCAACGTCGCAATTTCACGGATATTCTGTCGTATCAGCGTAGTTGGTACGTTCACCTCGTACGCCGCCGCCACTCTACGAGCCATCTCAAACTTTGCTCCCAACGACCCTCTCGTAACTTTCATTCCATTCCTTCCTTTTCCACTTCTCCTGCCTTATCCAACATTGCAGCTCCTTTTCGGCGCGGTTCAGCACGCGTTTCATCCCGTTTTCGTATGGGTGCAAGAGCCTTCTCGTTTTCCGCTCACGACTTTGCCACCGCCTTCGCGCGTTCCTTCTCTTCCTCTTCTTTCGCTCTCACAGCTTCTTCCACTGTGTTCTCACCAAACACCTTGGCCTCTTTCTACAACACCGCTACTACGTCGACAGCGCAGTGTCACATCCCTCTTCGGCTTTTTCGCGTTCATGCATTGCCGTGCTCGTCACATTCGCATCACAAGGTTTTCGAGAGGCCCCTTCAATTTGTCTCATCAAAGGGCGAATAGAATGTAATACTGCAGGAGATAGTGCTTTTCTAGTTCTCTACTACTCATCGTGCAGCGTTGTTCGCGCAAGCTTTCCATTTCTCACCCAAATTGATCCTCTCTTGCACTCGACGCCCCTGCATTACCCACTAATCACCCAAGCATTTCTGCAATCCGTTATTCAACAACTCCATCTTCAGTGCAATACAGAACCTATTGCTCTGCGACTGTGGTGGATTTACTCGGCGCGAAGGCAGGCTCACCAGTGACTGACTAAGCACGATGCGACACTACAGTAGCGAGAAGCGCAACGTCACTGAGAATACAGAGTTTGGAGAAAGTATTTGTCGAAAAAGCCAATCAGAATACTCCAAGTCCTTCACTCGTATATTTATGCAGATCGGATCGTATCCTTTCCAATGATTGACGAATTGAACTCGATCAACATTATCGAAAATCGTGTCCGACTGAACTCGAAATCGAAGTTCGATGAAGCCGTTCAAATGAATCCAAGAGCCTACTTTGGAAGGTGTCAATGTAAAGCAGTGCTCTGTGTAGTACAGTATCTTCTTTCTGAAATGTGTGAGGCTCTATTATTGTTTGAAATTCTATCCTTTGCTTGAAGTATCTCCCCTCGAACTACATTAGAGACAGAAAACATTATTCGATAAGAGTTATTCAGAATGTATGATACTTACATTAAATAACTTATCTTTGTTTGAAAATTTGCAACCAAATTACTCTCTTTGATAGCCATGGCAAATAAATTATTCATTGTCTGTATTTTGAGTTATTGAGAATTATTTCGTAATTTATTGGAGCCCCCAAGCCAAAAAAATATGTAAATGGCCTTATTTGACCCGAGCTTCCAAAATCTGAGAGCATAGATTTTGGAAAACAGCGTATATTATTCGTAACAGCCATCAATACATCGTGACAAATAGACTTGAGAAATTGATGCAGTCAGCCTTGCATAGTCTACATTGGATTGAATAATTTTGTAACTACTGAAGGTAAAATCTGGCTAAATGCCATTGAAGCCGTAGCAAGAGCTCTGTTGTACTCCTTTATATTTTTCGAAACGTTCTTGAAAGTGAAATTGATTCATTCAGCACAGGCTTGATAATATCTCGATTATTCGAAAACCAGGGAACGATTCGCGAATCAATCAGGGGATTCGAGCAACAATTGACAAATTTTAGATTGGCTAGTGGAAAAAATTTTCTCTATTGCTCATTGCTCATAAATTTCAAAGAAAGCACATATCACACAGATATCTATTTTTCGAAAGTGCAGAATATTATCGTCCAAGGTCTCATAATCTTTATTATATTTGTGTCAACTTCTAGAATATCCTGGATTATTTGAGGCAAATCAAACTGTTATCCTGCTCTTTTAATATCATAATCATTTCCCTTACACTAAAGACAAGCTCCGGCAATAAGAGATAGCAAAAATTACAAATTTTATGTTCAATTAAATATTGAAGGAAAAATAACAATGGCACCATACAAAAAAATCATATTCCTAAAAAATAAAGCATTGCTTTATCACGCCCTTGTGAAAACAAAAATCGTTAGACTTTTCAAAAACATTTGCTAAGCGTACGAGCTCTGTATTTCAATTTATAGTACATGTGGAGGATCCATTGGATTTGAATTTCGAATTACGTAGGAACTATTACGTGTAGTAAACTTCCATTGGTTTCTCTTAAAATACCACTTGCACTGAGCTTCCACCATTTGCCGCTGACAAATAACTGCAAAGCAGATGTGTCTATGATGCAATTTGATCTCTTTGAAGATAGATTAAACGCTTTAATTAAAAACACGGAAAGGAAACCAAGCGCTCTATCAATAAAATTTCGTTGAAGTAACAAAAAGGGGTGACAATGGGTATTAAAGGATCATCAAATGCTTCCAGAACACTTGGCATAATTACAATTGGCACAGAACAGTGGGTATAGCAGTGCATAACTCTGCACACTACTGGACCTTTGGATCAATCTTTCAATAGTGACCCGTGGTCCAAGGGGATATACGACGGCTAGTTCCCACGCACCCGATTCTAAACAGCCGATTAGTCGATCAAAAAACTCTTACGATGAGCGAACTTGTGAAGTTAGGAACTATGATTTTATAAACAATGGAAATAGTCCAAATCCAAACTATTGAACTCAAGTAAATAACTGTTACTTCAATAAACTATAAAATTTAGTCAGATAGAATATGTTTATTCGATAAGTGACAGAAATCAACAGTTTCAAATTATTCTGAAATCTTCTCTAATTAGCGAATGACTGTGCTTTGTCGGCCGTATTTTATCTCAACTTTCTACTAAAAAGGGTAAACAACAATTTACCTACCCCTGCTTCGAAAATCATTGGATTCGTCAACTGCGTCGTTTGCATATGAAGTTTTCTAGAACCGCAAAAGGAACGTTCTTGATTCGAAAATAAACTAACATTGTAGAGCGTTTTCTCTGAACAATATAATATTCTCTTGATTCGTGACGTAGCCAAAATGACACTAATATGCTTGAGCAGCAACCATTCCTTCATATTAAGAAGCATTTATTGCGTGTATACAACGTAAATTGGATTATGGAATAAACAAAATGGTACTCGAATAGATAGAGAATCAAGTTTACTTATTCACTTACGAGCCATTTATTCAATATTAAGATTTATTCATCTATTTAATCAACAATCGAATAAATCCTGAGTAAATTATTGGTAGTATTTGAAGTAAAAGCAAATTTTCTGAATCCGCATCAGACAGCTGCAAGAGCACGCAGATCCTCCAGAAATAATATTGTTAATTCATTCCAGTTCAAAATAGCCACAAAATAAATATATTAGTATCCAAGATAATTCTTGAATAAGTAATTATTCAGAGACAGGAATTAGAATAAATAAATTACTTGTAATCTCTGAAATATTTTCAATAACACCTTGATTTTTGATAAAAAATCCCGGTGGCATCTGGAGAATTCAAGTTAGAAATTTAGACGAATGAATAGTTCATTCAGAGTCGATGCGTAATAAATAATTGTCCTATCTCTGACAGTGGAAATAAATAAATATGAATATAGCTGAAATATATTAGAATCGAATTTATTTTTTGGAGGTTCTGACAATAGGCGGCAACGAGTCTGGCAACGTTCACTCACAAGATCTCGACAGCTATGATTCTCCGATAACCTTGTAATTCGCAGTGCGGTATTGTACAGAACTGTTTTTTCTATATTTCTAGAGACCGATAAAATTGCACTTTACAGGCCAGCACTGCAGCGCAACTGTGTAGAAGAGTGTACTAAGCCAATGAAAAGCCTGATGATAGCTTAATTCTGCCCAGTAGCGCTGCAGCGTTTCGTAATACGGTTTGCATTGCACACCATTGATGCCATTCCGCAGCGTCTGGTCCCTACTATAAGCCTGGTTCACATCTCCAAATTGTTTTAACACATCACCACTCTCTAGCACCAGTCCTCCACTTCTCTGCCATGCAAACGCCCTCCACTACACCTTTCCTACTCCATCCACCTGCTGCTCCTATTACGACGCCGATCGCTAATGCCTGTGCTAAGTTTGCCTCATGCCATCATCAATACCAAAAATGATCTTCTCCCGACAACTGTTTCAATGCAAACTCCTTCTACCTCCAACCTTCAACACCCACATCCCGTGAATCCTGTCTCTACACTTGCACTGGGTGAACAACACTTCACGATGCCTGTCATATTTCACCCCATGCAATTGACCACCAATACAAGTCCTACTCACCGTCACATCCTACCAGAATGTAATTCCGTTCTGAATTCTAATAAGGTCCATGCTTCACTGCCACAATCACCTCTACCGTTCGCTTATCTTTCAGTGACCCCAGCACGAGAGTTGCCTATGCTTGACCCTGCATCAAGTGAGGCCGACCAGTAACATGGGCTTTGCACTACCAGCGATTTCGTTCACTACATTATCATCACTATCCTGCTCATGGTGCACGAAGTGTGCCACTTCAGTACCGCAGTACTACATTATTGAATAGTGCGACCGCCTGGTTTGTGTTAGTCACTATTTTTATTACCTTCGATAGTATTTGGGATTTGTGTTTAGCATTTTAATCTTGTCAGTTATTCGTTGATGATTGGTTGATATTTTTAGATATTTTTAGTTTGGGTGTTCGGGTTAAAATATGTCCTAGCCAGTATAAGTCAGCAGGTCAACCCCAAGCAAAAGACTCCGCTCCTTAGCACTAAAACATTCTCCAACAGTAGGCAAAAGATGACCCATCCAATAAGATCAATGTGTTAATGACGGAATGCAGTCAATAAACAAGATATCAAAAGAAGCGCCAAACGGAGTTCCGATTCAACGTTGGAGCACCATGTCCTACCGCGATAACGTGTAACTGCCCTACCCCACATTCACCAATTCAACACCCCACGATATGTACCTTCGCATTCACACCGCCTCGACGAATCTTCTCCACCCATCTCAGCAATCAGTGCAGTATCACTGCACCACGCCAAACTTTTGCACTTTCCCTTCATCTTCTAATCTCCTCATCAGCTCTTTCAATCGCTTCTCGGAAATCGCTCTCACATCCGCAACGCCAACCATCAGTTCTCCGACGCGTTCGTCTCTCTCGCCCAACAATTCCAGCAGCGTTGCCTGCTGTTTGCCTGACGTTTCTCCAATGTGTCTACCTTTTCCCTCACTTAACTGCTCGACACCTCCAGCCTCGTTGTCAGCGTCACAAACTGCTCTGCCGACGTCACCGTCGCCGTTTCCTTCTCTCGCAATAAGGTCTGCAGGCATACCACCTCATCCGAGCTTTGACGCAACGCTGATACCATTCGCTCGGTCGCGCACAACCCCGCGTTCGGCTCCGATGCGAAACTTCGCTTGCTCGCACTTGGCGAGAAGGGAACCTCACCACTCGCCAATATCGAAATTTAACGAACATTCTGTCGAATTGGCGTAATTCGCACGTCCGCCTCGTTCCCCACCGCTTCACGAGCCATCTCCAAGTTCGCTTTCAACGACCTTATCGTCTTCTTCATCTCTTTTTCCTTCTTTTGTACTTCTTCCTTCTCCGGCATTGCAGCTTCTTCTCGCCACACTTCTGCCCGCGTTTCATCCTTTTCCGTACAGACGCATGAGCTTCTTCGCCTTCCGCGCGCCCATTCGCCATCACCTTTGTGAGTTCTTCCTCTGTTATTTCTTTTGTCCTCGCAGCTTCCACCACAGAATTCTCACCAGCCACCTTCACCTCTTCCTACAACGCGACTGTTCCCGTCAACAGTGCAGCGACACGTTCCTTTGCGGCTTCTTCGCGTTCATGGACCGACGCGCTCATAGAGTCCCCATCACAAGGTTTTCGAGAGGTGCCGTCAATTTGTCACCACGATGGACGAATAGGATGTAATACTGCAGGAGATATTTCCCTAATAGCTCGCCCCTCCTCAGCCGTCAGCGTTGCTCGCGCAAGCTTGCCATATTTCATCCCAATCGATCTTGTCCCATTCGCCGCCTCTGCATCCTCCACAAATCATTCACGCGCTTCTGCAATCGCGCTATTCAACATGCCCATCTCCAATGCAATACTTCACCATTGCCCTGCGAGTGAAGTGGGTCTACTCGTCGCAGAGGCAGACGTCCCGAAATTGTTCGTGCAAGATGCGGCACAATTGGTAATGAGCTGCGCGAGTAGGGTACATCGAGAATCAAGCGTTCGGAGATAGTGATTGTTGAATAAGCCAATCAGAATACTCCTGGTCATTTTGTTTACAACACTGTCCCGTACAGTACAGTACCGCACATAGGATCGCATCTATTCCAATAACTGGTCATTGAGTGATGAAGTAAATTAGTTTCAGCTACAATCACCATTATCGGAAACCTTGTCTGACGACGGTCCCAAAAGACGAAGTTGAATGATGCCAGTCAAATGAATTCTTTCTTTCGATGATGTGTTTGCCTCTTAAACAACACATACCGGTCAGCACAGAGCAGACGAATTAAGGTAATTTTGGGGGATTCATTTGTTTCAAATTCCGTAATTCGCCTCGGAAGCTCTACACACTTTGGTAATATCGAGCATCAGCTTCAAAAGCTCTGTAACAGTAACACACAGTCTCTTGAAATATTGGATTTCAACTGTTTCTTCAGAAAACTGCTCAATTTTCACAAAATCAATCAAAGAGTTTGTACCGTGCCATCGCTTATTGGTCTGGTTTTTTACCTGCTCCAGTATTGCAATAGGTGTTGCGGCGAGGACGGCTTATTGAAACGTGAAACCTGTTGGGTAGTTATATTGGACACATCTGTAATGGTTGTTCCCGCTGTATTCACAGGTAGTCGTACAAATATCGCAGTGTAGTTTTTTTAAGCATAGTGCTCCAGTTCAGAATGAAGATCTGTATCACTGAGGGATTATCGAGGAGAGATTGAATGCTGCACACTCTCTGCATCAGTTAAAGAATTAAAGAACAGAAATGATGGTGATATTGTAGGAAGAATATAGTTGTTGGCGTCGACATAATTGAGTTGAGAGGGAAGGTCGATTGTGAGTTGGGATGTGGCGAAATAATTCGAGATGTGAGACAGACTTTAAGTAAGAATTTGACTCAGACGCAGATGCATGATTATGCATGATTGTGCTCTAGAAAGTGTTGCGAAGATACTACAATAGATTATTTTACCGACACATCACAGTCAACCCAATCATATAAACTTATTGTGCGTAACGGGTTAACGACACCTGCACCCTGAAATTATTGTAGCACAGTACTAGCATATTGTACTTCATTGAGTTTACCACGGCATATGTGATAGAATATCATTCCGAATGGTACGGTACAGTGCTGTTTTCTATACTGTAGCAAGGAGACAACGCTATCCCTGACGAGTTTCGTTGTAATCATCAGGAACTGTGCAAGAAGACTCGTTTTTCTGAACATCCCAATGGTCAGTTCGAGCTCATGAAAGAGTGGTCAATGCTTGGAAGTTATCTTCGTCACACCAAAAATCGGGACAATGCTCAACTGCTTATCGTATCGTCACTACAGAGTCAAACAAGTTCTCATCCGTCTTTTCTTGTTCCATGGTTGTCTGCACATCACACACCAATCTCTGCACAAACAACGAATCGCGGAGAGACAGTGCCCAAACTCCAGTTCACGTATAAATAGTTTCTTGGCAGAAAGGATGCTGTACTGTACTGATGACGCAAAATAATTGTAACTGTTTTCGACGTTTAAACTTACTTTGTGTATTCACACACCGACGTTGGCCTCGTCACTGGCGGCTTCTCCTGGTCAAGATCGAACAGAGCTTTTATGTCTTTAGATGAGAGATTTTGGGAGCAAGGTCCGAACTTTGTCCGTCTT